>ERZ795059.5830-NODE-5830-length-11104-cov-5.753824_pt1 | contig 11104 bp, 9 predicted proteins | sample MGYA00375143_ERZ795059 | MGnify/ENA primary metagenome ERZ795059 (study PRJEB30188, sample SAMN05720168) | activated sludge metagenome | isolation source: Anaerobic digester | place: USA | collected 2015-01-07 ... | reverse complement strand
TACACGTCTTTTTCATAAATTCAATATTATTTATTAATGGTAGAAATTAAATGATATACTCGAAATATTTGAAACAACTTAGCATTGAACTCTTTCCCAAGCTGAGCTTGGGAAAGTTATTTGTATCTTCTCCTTCCCAAGTTGAACTTGGGAAGGAAAATTATATTATTTATTTTTTTTGAATAATTCTGGTTTAAGCATTATTAATACTTTTTTATGGACATAAATGTGCTTTTTGTCTATCAGAGGCAGTTAGTTCCCGACCGGTTTTTGTAAAGACTATTCTTTTTATTGTACCTTCACTGCACAATCCTGTTGGGTGCGGAGTTAAAGGACTGACTGAATATAAGTCAGTACTAATAGTCGTTTCGGTTTGATTATCAAATATGACCTTACCCAATCCTATTGAACAACCGGGCTCTGGAGGTCCTACATATTCAATTTCAATAGTACAATCGAATGGTTGAAGATGTGGAGTACATCCTGTTGATTGAATATGATTTATATTACCTTTAACATTTTCAGTATAACCATTACCTTTTTGACATACTATTGTTGTTAATGAGTATGAAGAATTGTATAAAAGAAATGTGCAAACAATAACAGCAATTGCTAAAATTTTTGTTTTCATTTTAAACTCCGATAAAATTATTAAATGTTATTTTAAAAATAAATGTGAATTCAAATATAAAAGTTAAAAAAAATTATTATAAAATACAATATTTTTTTATGCATATAATGATTGATATTAGCATGAATTATTCATGAATTAAAAATAAATACTTTATTACTTCTTCCCAAGTTCAATTTGGGAAAGAGATTTCAAAATTAATGTTTCAATATAACTCAATAAATGCTTTTAATTTAGCATTAGTTTCATTATCGTCAATAAATAAATCAAGTAAAAGTTCTGACTTTGAATTGTAAATTTTTATCATTGATTTTTCGTTTGCACCGTAATCTTTTAACTCTTGGTACTTCACTTTATAAGCGGGATATTTCCAATTGTTTTTTTTGATAAATGCCTTCAGTTCAACTTCTCTATCGCAAAGAACCAAAGCAATTACTTTTACTTTATTCGGAAATTTTTTTTCCAAATTTGAGATAATTTCATTATTTTGAATAGCGCATTTCATACACCCTGTAGGATATTGAAAAGCAACTATGACTAAGTCGTCTTTGCCCGGTTTTTCTATTTTTATGTACTGGTTTATTTTGGGTTCGGCAAAACCATAAACGAGAAAACATTGAACACATATAATAAATATTTTTTTTAACATATTACCACCTATATTTTTCCATCGTCCAATTTTCTTCGCCTCTGACAAAAAAAACAAAATAGTTATTTATCTTATCGTATAATAGATTGCTGATGCTTCTATCACTTTTATTAAAAAAGCTTCTTTCAGAAATTAATTTTCCATTAAAATCATATTCTCTAAAAATAAAAGAAGTTTCATCTTTTAACATTACTTTATAACAAACAATTAGATTCGTTCCATTATTCAATAGCTTTATAGCAGACATTGGTAAATATTTATGTAATAATTCTATAGTACTACTCCCTTTTTTTGATTCTTTTAATGCTTTTGAGTAATCAACAAAATTTTGAGAATAATCAACTAAAGGTCGTTCTATTGGAATTTTTTTGTTTGATTTTAAATCATACAAAGTATTAGGGTCAAACCTAAACATTGCAAATATTTTGTCCTTTATAATTGTTACAGATGGTGTATATAAATTTTCATTATTAACAATAATATCATCAATTATAAACTGTTCATCTAGAAATAAAGCAGTTTTTATAAATTCACCTTTTCCATCATAAATTGATAAAACCGGAAGAGAGTCTTTTAATTTTAAACGATTATATCTTGTTGGGGTTTCATTTGTTATGTAATACTGCTTATTAAAATAATCATTAGCAAAAGTGTTAGGTACAGTAAAGTTAAACAATGTATTATTTGGAAAAACTACTTTTTTTATTTTTAAAGAAGAATCGAATTCAACAACTGCAGCAGTGTTATAAATCATTCTACTATCATCTTTTAACAATGTAGGGATATAAATTAAAGCTAATGAACTTATCGTATTATCAGGATTATATTCTACCTTCATAAATTTATTATTCATAAATTGTAATTCAACATCTGAGAAACCATATTTCTTACATTCTTCTATAGATATAAACTTTAAACAATATCTTGGTGGTATTACATAAGTATTGTCTGGTGGAATTCGATTATAATTAATAATGGAGTCGGATAAACTTAAACCGGCAATATTATAATTTATAATTTTTCCATTATTATAATCATAGCAAACTATTAATTGATTGTCTGAAATAACAACTACTTTATCTGCACTATTGTTAATTTTGCAATCTAAAATTATTGATAATAAAACATCTTCATTTTCTTCCAAAACAAAGGAATCAACTTTTGTTAATGTTTGTTGTGGAAATTCAATAACATTTTCTTTTCCATTGCAACTAATTAAAAATATCAACAAAAAAGTAGCAATAGATAAAATTAATTTTTTCATATTATGTTCATATTTTTTTTACGATTAATTATTAATTATAATAGACAATGGGATTAATACCATTATGATATTAATCCACATTGTGCAAAATAAAATTTAGTCTGGAATTGGTGGTTCTGGATCTTTAACAGGTTCTGCACTAAACCACCCGGTGATTGGTTCTGCAGTATAATGTACATCATTAATTGTTAAAACTTTTTTATCAGCGCTTAAACTAAAACAAGTACCATCATAACCATTGCAACTCCATGAAATACGATTTTCAATTTCAACAACATTAAATGCTTTCCCAGGAGCAGAATTTACAGGTAGATCCCAAGTAGATCCAGGAGGTGCAGTCCTAACTTTCTCTGCATTTGAATTTAATGAAAATCCAAAAACTAAGACAAATAAAAATACTGCTAAGATTACTTTTTTCATAATAAAATCCATAAATAATTTTTAAAATGTTAATTAATTAAAAGAACTTTTGCCGCAAACAAAACAGCAATATCGCACTTACGGCTAATGAAATATTCCTATTTTGTAAAAGTCTGTTTCAAATTTAAAAATAATAATTGATATATGCAAGAAAAAAATAATTTTTTTTAAAATTATATTATATTATATTATATTATATTATATTATATTATATTATATTATATTATTAGTTGATATACTAACTTTATATAAATCAATTTAATAAGCAGGGAACTGTCATGCTTGTTTCCTACATTTTTCAATCTTGCAAATTGCATTTCCAAATTGCATTTTTGGGAAAAACAACATCGTAGATGTGTTATCTTAATTGCAAATCTAAAACAAAGAACGAATGAACTCCGTAGGAGTGCTCTCATTTCTACGAGATTCTTTCCGTTTTTTTATTTTCATTTCTATTACAATGTCGCAACTACGTTGCTATTTTTAAGTCATACTATCAACAAGTTGATAGCATGACAAGAATATAGATGTCATGCTATCAGCTTGCTAATAGTATGACATATTTCTTAACAACTACTTTAAAATAAAGCACTTTTATTATCGTAGAATTCAGAATGACAACTTTTTAAAACTCCCTGTAAGAAAATAACCTACTTCCTGCTAAAAAACAAGCTGATTATAAAGAATATTGCCTGAATCAATATAATTACAGCTCCAGTCGGCAAATCCAATTGAATTGATGCTACTAACCCAACAAATGAACTTACTATTCCAATTATTATTGAATAAATTGTCATTTGAAAAAAAGTTGAGGAAATAAGCCGCGCCGTTGCAGCAGGTATCACAAGAAATGCAGTTAGTAAAACAATTCCAACTACTTTTATTGAAATAACAATAGTAACTGAAATTAGAATTGAAAGAATATATTCATCTTTGAGGACAGAAATTTTATCGGCTTGAGCCAATTCAACATCAAAAGTAGCATAAGCCCATTTTTTCCATTGAGAAAAGAAAGTTCCAACTGAAAGTAAAGCAAGAAAAGAACTAAAAATCAGGTCGATTTTTTGCACAGAAAGAATTGAACCGAAAAGGTAAGTAAATGCGTCATTTGTATAACCTTTTTTTAGCGACAGGAATATAATGCCGAGCGCCACAGCAACAGAAAAAAGAATACCGACAGAAGTATCACCGCTTAATTTTGATTTTTCTTTTAAATAAACAATTAGAATTGAAATAATTACCGTAAAAGGGAGTGCGACCCAAAGCGGTTCAGTTTCGAGAAGCAGCCCTAAAGCAGCACCACCAAAAGCAGAATGGGCGAGACCACTACCGAGAAAACTTAGTTTCCTTTGAACGATAAAGACCCCATAGTAGCTTGTAACAAAACCAATTAAAATACCAGCAATGGCAGCTCGTTGAATGAAAGGCAAGCTAAAAATCTCAATCATTTCCTTTTACTCCAAAAATCATTTCATGTTCGTGTCCGATATGACCAAAAGCTCGTCGTAGCGTCTTTTCTTCAAATGCAATTTTTGGCGGTGCATAGCAAATTTGGGTGCAGTTTAGCATTAGCACAAAATCAGCATGATGAAATGCAGCTTCCCAGTCGTGAGTAACCATTATAATAGTTGCATTGTTTTCTACTTTGTATTTGTCAATCAGGCGGTTTAAATCGTTCTCGCTTGCAAAATCAATACCAGTTGCAGGCTCATCTAAAATCAATAATTTTGGATGCCTTGCAATGCTTCGGGCAAGATAAATTCTTTGCAACTCGCCACCGGAAAGTTTGCTTAGCGGCCGCTCCGAAAGATGAGAAGCACCGACTTTTTCTAATGCCAGCATAGATTTTTCCTTTAATTCCTTATTTATTTTCTGGGGCCAGAAACCGAGAATACCTGTTGAAACCAACTCAATCGGCAAAGCTGGAAAACTTCTGTCTAATGTTTTAATTTGCGGAACGTATCCAATATCAGTTCTTTTTACTGACTTCGGCTCTTTGCCAAAAATACTAATGTTTCCTGAATCAACCTGAATCAATCCAAGTATTGCCTTTAGTAAAGTTGATTTTCCTCCTCCATTAGGACCTACGACAGTTATGAAACTGCCTTCTTCAATTTGAAAAGAAACATTGCATAGAGCAGTATGCGAACCAAATTTTAAGCTTATACTATTAACGCTAACAGCAATATTTTTCATTATTTTTCAAGGGCTTGTTTTAAAGTGCGTGCATTATAAAGGATTAAGTCCCAGTAAGAATTTCTTCCTTCAATTCCGCCGTTCGGGTCAAGAATGAAAATATTTAAACCGGTTGCTTCAGAAATGACCTTGGCTGGTTTGTCCGGAAGTTGCGGTTCTGAAAAAATTGCCTTTGTTCCAGATTTTTTAATTTTTTCGATTAAATTTGCAAGATAGCGAGGGCTTGCTTCTTTACCGGGAGAAAGTTCGATGGCTCCGGCATAATTCAGATTATACCGTTTTAGCATATACCTAAAAGAAGGGTGGAAAAGGAGAACATTTTCGCCGACAACATCTTTTAACATTACTTCAATTTGCCTGTTTAATAAATCAAGTCGCTTTTCAAATGCAGCAGCGTTTACTCTATAAGAATTGCTATTTTCAGGGTCTAAGGCACATATTGTATCAACTAATTTTGGGAGCATTGCTTTTACTGAGAGCGGGTCTGTCCAGAAGTGCGGGTCAATATCACCGGAATTATGCTCACATTCTTCACTGTGAGTATGTCCGGAGTTTAAATCTTCATCATAATATAAAAGGTTTTCTTTGGGAACAAAATCAATTATCTTGATAAATGATTTTGCCGGTAATTTTTCTGCCCAAGCGTCCAATAGGGGAGATACATAAAAAAGGCAATTGGAAACCTGCACTCTGCTTATGTCTGTCGGCTTCGGTGAATAAGTATGAGGAGAAGCACCTTGCGGAACAATATTTATTACTTTTCCTTTTGTTCCAACAATGTGTTCTAAAATATATTGGGTAGGGAAATTAGTCGTAACAAAAATTGGATTGCTATATTGTGAACTGCAGTTGGTTATAAGTAAAAAAAGTATAGTGATTATTCCAAATGTTCTCATTTTTTTTCCTTTTGAAAAATAAAATTTAACAAATTTATTTACAAAATATCATAATTCAAAATGAAATAAAAAGAAATTGTAATGTTTATTTAAAAATTTCAGAACTACTGACCCCATTACGAAAATAAAGGAGTTAGAAGATTTGATTTGAAAAAAATAATTTGGCAGTTAGCAAGTGTTCTTTTATTAGTTATTGGTCATTAGTCATTGGTTATTAGTTTGTAACTACTAATGACCAAAAACTAAAGACGAATTGGTAACTCATTTTTAAATATGAGTTTTCTTTTGATAAACTGCGAAATAAAAAACTACGAGGGGACTGGATTTCTGTAATTATAGTATCATAGACAAAACAACTATGTATTTAGTTACAAAAATAATATTATATATCGCATTTTTTTTGTAATTTTGAATAAAATTTATAGGAAAAAAAATGGATGATTATCACTCAGAATGTTAAATAAATAGAGGTTCTATTTAAACCTCTATTATTTTTTTTTAAAGGAGGTTTAAATGAAAGACTATATTATTAATGGAAAAGGTCTAATAATTAGTGATAGCTGGCAGAAGAATTGTTGGGTAAATATTGAAATACCAACACCTGAAGATAAGAAGTATATAATTGAAGAATTAGGGGTTCCGGAATCATTTTATAATGATATTGAGGATTTAGATGAGAGGCCACGAATCGAATTGGAAGATGGTTGGACGTTGATTATTTTACGCATACCTATAAAAACAATGGATATTAAAATACCTTTTGCAACAATACCTCTCGGACTTATTTTTAAAGAAGATATTTTTGTTTCAATCTGTTCTTATAAAACAGATATGGTAAATGATTTTATTGCTTATACCCAAAGGAAAAATATTCAAAAAGATAATAATTATAATTTTGCTTTAAATTTATTATTATCTTCAAGTGTATGGTTTTTAAAATATTTAAAACAAATCAATCTTTTTATTAAATCTGCTGAAGAAAGACTGGAAAAATCAATAAAGAATGAAGAACTACAAATTTTACTCCAAATAGAAAAATGTTTAGTCTATTTCACAACCTCTCTTAAAGGAAATGATATTTTAATACATAGAATTAAAAATCTTAGAATTAATAAAGATATTCTGAATGAAGAATTACTTGAAGATGTTGAAATTGAGCAGAGACAAGCACTTGAAACAACAAAAATATATAGTGATATTCTTAGTGGAATGATGGATGCTTATGCTTCAGTTATCTCGAATAATTTAAATGTGATTATGAAACAATTAACTTTTATATCAATTGTTCTTATGATTCCAACTTTAATAGCAAGTCTTTATGGAATGAATGTTCCCAATTTTATGGAAGATAGTAAATTTGCATTTTTTTTCGTAGTTTTAATTTCATTTATTATTTCAATTATTGGTATTTTACTTTTTAAAAGGAAGAAATGGCTATAATCCTTCCATAAATACTAATGTAGTGCTTGAACAAAGTAATTTCATATTTTATTGTATTATCATATCGAAACTCCTGATAAAACAAATACTTTATTATATTAGAAATGACATCATAAAATGTTTCATTCTTACAAATGACAGAATCCCCAAAAAATGTTTTTATTTGTAATTAATTATTAACATTAAGTATTTTTGCTAATAACTTTTGACAAATGATTTATGTTAAAGAAAAAATATTTTTCGTAAATAATTTGGAATTTTCTTATTCATTTCTTAATTTATTTTTTTTAAAAGAGGTGAGTTATGAACAAATATCTATTGTTTTTTCTTTTACTAATTCTGTCATTCGGTTGTAGCGATGATAGCACTACTTCGCCAGATTATTCCCAAAAATTCCCAAAAATTCAATCAATGATTGACAGCATTTGGAATAATTATTTAACGGAAAATGACTTAACCGGCAACTTCGGTATTGCAATGCAGTTAACGGTAGGAGGTCAGGCAAAGTTTTTCAAATCAAATCTTGATGAAACAATTACAGAAAATTCCCATTTCCGTATTGCAAGTAACACAAAAGTATTCACTGCTGCTGCTGTTATGATTCTGCATCAAAGCGGCAAACTTAATATTAATGACAAAATTACTGACACAATTCCTAATTCTACAGATACTTACCTTCCAAACACAGCAGACTACAATATCCCATTTAAAGATAGAATTACAATCAAGCAATTATTGCAACATACTGCAGGTGTCTTTGATATTGGAAATGATGCCATACCCGATACGGTTAAACAGGATTATAAGGGTCAAAAATATATCATTTATACAAAGGAAAAAAAGGGTGAATTGCATAATTTCAATATAGATGAGATGATTAAGGTTGTTGCAGAAACTCAAATATACTATTTTGAACCCGGAAAGGCATTTCATTATTCGAATACCGGTTATCAAATTTTAGCGAAAATCATTGAGCAGGTATCTGGAAAATCTTACTCCGATTTTGTAAGAGAAGAACTTTTTCAGGTTAATAGTTTAAATGAAACTACTTCACCATATCTTGGAACTGATATTCAACTACCAGAGCCATTTATACCAGCTTATGCCTATATGAATAAAGATAGTATTTTTGATGTAACCGAAGATAATCCTTCAATGTTTATAGCAGAGGGAAATATAATTTCAACATCTTCAGATATGGTGAAATGGATAAAACTACTATTAAAAGGTGAAGCAGGGGTTAGCAGTTCAAATATTAATTTAATGAAGGATTATTCCAACATACCAAACGAACATTACGGACTTGGTTTAGCTTATATGCCAGAGATGGGCTGGGGACACAACGGTGCAACAACAGGGTATTTGTCTTACTGTATTTATAATCCTGAAACAGATGTTGCTATTTGCATCAGTACAAATTTTTGGAATTATATAAATGGATTTGAAAGTGTTAAAGGTCAAATTAATATTTTAAATGATATTTGTAAAAAAGCAAATAATATTTTGAAGAATTGAAATAAGGTTTAGAAAGATTAGAAAGTTTAGAAGGTTTAGTTTTTTTAACTTTTGCAAAGTTCCAAGAAACCATCGGAAGATAGTGACTTTCAGAAGGTTTTGTAGGATAATAGCAGTGATGTCATTATGAACCCCAAAATAAATCAAATGCTTTATTTAAATGAAGATGACATCACTAAAAGTGTCATTCTGAAAAAGTGCTTTTCAGTCATACTATCAGCAAGCTGATAGCATGACAAGAGATAAGTCAAGCTATCAACTTGTTGATAGTATGACTGAGAAAAGATGTCATTGGCAACCACAGCGAGAAATCTCACAAGTCATTGCTAACACGAAACTGAGATTCCTTACTTCGTATCGGAATGACACAATATAATAAAAGTCATACTATAAACTTGTTCATAGTTTGACTAAAAGAAAACCTATTAACTCTGCATTTTCACTGGTATGAAATCTTTTGGAGCTAACTTATATAAAAAATATTTTAATATATATCTTTATTTTATAAAAAGTGTTTGTATATTATTTAATTATTACTTAACTTTTAAAAAATTTGTGTTTAATTTGTAAGATACTAAATAAATATAGAAAACTATTCTTTTATACATAAATCTTAGGAGAAATCTTATGAAACAAGCATTTCTGATTAAACTAATTCTATTAAGCATAAGTATTCTGATTTTTTTTCAAATCAGTACTAATGCTCAAAGTTTCACTGGCAATGGCAGCGACGGCAACCTATTAATTCCGGCAGGTGAAACTTTTTTCGTTGATAATATTAAAGCAGCTGTAGATGGCGATAATCCAGCTGGCAGTGCATTTATCAACGTTGTTGATGCAAGCGGTTTTGCAGTAGGACAGGAAATTTTAATTATTTCTATGCAAGATGCGTTTTTTACTTACGACAATAATGTTGTTGGGATATATGAGTTTAAGACTATATCCAGCATCAATGGAAATACACTGAATCTTTCTCAGCCATTGGAAAATAGTTTTAATGCAAACTATTTAACAAAGCATCAGGTGATTAGAGTACCAAATTATATAAATGTAACAATTTGGGGAACAATGACCTGCTCAAACTGGAATGGGACAAACGGTGGTATTCTCGCATTTCGTGCAAATGGAGCAGTAACTGTTGGTACTGCTGGCACAATAGATGCTTCGGGCAAGGGCTATCGTGGTGGAACTCAATACGGAAATTCACACGGTGGCGGACAAGGTGGCGAAAGCTACTTTGGAATAGGTGGAAAAGGTGGTAATTATTCTGATAATGGTGGAATGACAAGAGGTTCCGGCGGTGGTGGTGGATGCTACTCATCAGGAACCGGAAATGACGGATTAGCAGGTGGTGGTGGCGGAAGCTCTACCGGAACAGTTGCACTCGGTTCTCCACGTGGCGGAGCAGGTGGTGGCGGAAGCGGCCATGCTGGTAGCGGTGGAGGTGCAGGCTATGGCACTTTTGGTTATGGTGGTAATGGATATAATAACGTAGCCGGACAAAATGGTGGCGAAAATCTATCAGGTAATGGCGGCTCTGGTAACGTTACTGGCACTGGTGGTGGTGGCGGCGGTACTTACGGAACTGCCGAACTAACAAAACTCTTATTAGGTAGCGGTGGTGGTCGTGCTGGCGTCCATAGTGGCTATGTTCCCGGTATTGGTGGCAATGGCGGTGGAATTATGCTTATTTATTGCTCTAATCTTGTTAATAGCGGAAATATCAAGAATAAAGGCGAAAACGGAGGAAATGGCGGCACTTACAGCGGTGGTGGCGGTGCCGGAGCAGGTGGTTCACTTCTTATTAATACAATCAATCTAACTAATATTGGCAATATTACTGTTAACGGTGGTATTGGTGGAAATGCTCACTATGGCGGAACAGGTGGCGCCGGTGGTGCTGGAAGAATGAGAATTGACTATGGAAATTTGGTAAACGAAGGAACAATTACTCCAAATCCTTATTCTACTACAAATAACTTCGGAGTTGCTACAAGCGTTATTTCTAATACAAATAATACAACTGAACCTTATGAATTAGAAGCATTAGCTATTAGCCAAACTCATGCTGCTATCACTTCTGCACAGGTCTT
>ERZ795059.5825-NODE-5825-length-11121-cov-7.894903_pt1 | contig 11121 bp, 7 predicted proteins | sample MGYA00375143_ERZ795059 | MGnify/ENA primary metagenome ERZ795059 (study PRJEB30188, sample SAMN05720168) | activated sludge metagenome | isolation source: Anaerobic digester | place: USA | collected 2015-01-07 ... | reverse complement strand
GATGTCATCTCCATTAAAATAAAGTTATTACTTCATTCTGGGGTTCGAAATGACATTTTTATTGTATAAACGAATGCAACTTGGTATTAGACATCCTTCAGAACGATACATTAAGTTATGTCATTTCCTATTAAATGAAGCATTTGCTTTATCTGGGTATTTGCCAATCAATTGTTTTAAAGTCATTCTAGCGTATTTCAGAATGACGCTTAAAAATATATCATTACTACTTATATAAAGAGTTACTTTTATCGTAGGGCTAGAAAATAATAATTGTAAAAAGTAACTTTGAATAAAAGATTAGTAGGAAAGATAAGATATTGAATTTTGTTTTAAAAGAAATGTAAAAAGCTACGATAAAAACTTTTTGATAGTATAGCTGGTAAGTATTATTATAACTTGGTCCCCTCAAAAGAGGGGAATAAGCAATGTGAGTAAATAATTAATGTGTATTATTATATTCGTTTTCGTTGCTGAACTTCACAACATCTCTTGAACTAAGGCGCTTTCCACCAATAAACCTTTTATTGTAAAAAGTACTTTCAAGTGAAGAAACAGTTACACCATATCTGGAACTTGAATGGGCAAACATATTGTCACCTAGATAAATACCAACGTGTGAAGCAAAAGAACGTGAATAAGTATGGAAGAACACTAAATCACCAAATTCTAAATCACTTTTTCTTACTTTCATACCGACACAATATTGTTCTCTTGCAGTTCTTGGTAGAGAAATCTGGGCTGAATTATTAAATATTGTCTGAACAAAGGCAGAGCAGTCTATACCTCGAACATTTGAGCCGCCAAAGTGATATGGAGTGCCGAGCCAATCCATAATTGCGCCCATAATATCTTTTTTCTTGATTCCGCCAATAGTATAGGCGTTAATATCTTCATCTTCAACGTAGCTTAACCATAAGACCTGAAAACTCTCAATATCAACTTCAACATCATCTTCAAGTTCGAGTTCGGTTATATCTTCACCTTGTTCGTAATAATTTTCATCAATAGTATAATTATCCTCATTCAATTGTTGGTTTACAGCAATATTGTCATTGTTTGGGTCTAAACCAGCTAAAGCACTTATTTCAACTGAGTTGTTTCTAATAAATTCAGTTGCGTCATTGCGGGTTTTTTCTGGATTGTAACAGCGTTTTTTGCGAGAAATTCTTCTCTTTTTTTTCTTTTTGGAAGTGGTTTTCTTTTTAACAGATACAGTTGATTTTTTTGCTTTGGATTGGGATTCAATTGGAGTTATTGCTATTAGTCCGGGAATGACTAATAAAAGAACTAATATTTTGTAAAATCTTGTTAATCTATTTCGCATTTTTTCTCCAGTTTTATTCGCTTAAATCAATTAATTTAAATTAATTTTAAAAAATTCAATTTCAATTTTTTACAAGAAACAAAAGAATTTTTACATATAAAAGCACTTTTTTCAAATTAATTTTTATTAATTTTTTATTAATTTTTTTTTCTAATTGAATAAAATGTAATATTTTTGTGAAGTCTTTAAATTATAGCTATTGTTGAAAATATTAAACACTTTTTTATTTTTAGCTAATTTAAATTATATTTAAATTCAATACAAGATTAATGATTTAATGTTATATAAATTAATAATTATATTATGATAAATATTTCTATAGTACAATTCTGTCCTAAATTATTTGAAAAAAATTCAAATATTTCAAAAATGGAGCAGATAATTGGAAACGATGATTCTGATTTAATATTATTCCCGGAACTTTCAACTTCAGGATATTTCTTTTTCAACAGGCAGGAAGTTGAAGAAAATTCTGATGAATTTAATGGAATTACTATTAAACGTTTTCAGGAATTAGCGACTAAATTAAATAAAATAATTGTCTTTGGATTTGCAGAAAAGTTCAGGACAGAACTCTTTAACTCTGCTGCTATTTTATTCCCTGAAGAAAAGTATTCTGCCTGTTACAGAAAGACTCATCTTTTCTATAAAGAGAGATTTTGTTTTGATAAAGGAAACACCGGTTTCTTCGTCATTGATTATAAGCCATTCGATTTAAAACTTGGAACAATGATTTGCTATGACTGGCGTTTTCCCGAAGCAGCCCGCACTCTTGGAATGAAAGGTGCAGACCTCATTGTTTGTCCTTCAAATCTCGTAACTAAGATTTGGCATTCTGTTATGCCAGCCCGTTCAATTGAAAATAAGGTTTACCTTGCTGTTTCAAACAGATATGGAAATGAAGAAAGAAATGGTGAGAATCTGCAGTTTAACGGTACATCTGCGATTTGGGATTTTAATGGTTCAATACTTAAAACAGCTCAAAAGGAAGGTGATGAAATCCTAAAATGCACTATTAATCCAGAACTAACAAGGAATAAAATGTTTAATGAGTTTAATGATATTTTTAAGGATAGAAGACCGGAGTTTTATATTTAAATGTAGTTAAATTTTTGAACTTCGCTTAATAATTAGTATTTGTAATGAAATTTTTCTCCAGATGGACTCCATTTTCCTGGAGTCCATCTTTTTTCATCTCTTCAGTTATACGAACAACAAGTTGTTCGCATGACTTCTACCTTTTCTTTCTTGTCATGCTATCAGTTTGCTGATAGTATGACTGAAACTCTGTCATTATGACGAATGTCAGAATCCATCTTTGAAGCGTCATTCTGAGCGTCAGCGAAGAATCCAGAAAGTCATTAATGAAACCAATTTTCTCTGGATTCTTCACTGCGTTACAAATGACATCTTTACGCTTGTCTGTCATTGGTAACGAAGTGAGGAATCTCAAATGCAGTGGTAACAATGGTTTGTGAGATTTTTCACTGTGCTCCGATTGACAATTTTTAGTAATACCCTGATAGCATTAAAACACAATTTTTAAAGATCTATTCTGACATTCGTCAGAATGATATTTTATTATATCAGAAAATTTTCTTATCTTTACGAAAGTTTATAATAAATCTTTTTGAGAAATAATTTTTTTATTGAGATAATTCAATGTATTTCTAACAATAGATTAAGCCAAATGAAAAACTTAAAAGTAAAACTTATGCTTCAATTAATTGCATTAGTAATTATTTTCCTTAATGCAAAAGAATTGTTCACTTTCACTTATAGAACAGCTATACCGTCTTTAATCATACCTCCTTCTGCTTTCAATCATTCAATCGGTGGAGCTGGAGTTGCAGTGCCAACTGACGATGCTTTCAATGTTTTTTCTAATCCGGCATTGCTCGGTTTGAGCAGTCGGGAAACTAATTTTTCAGCTAATTTTTATCCTGAAAACATCAAAATAAAACCGTTCGGTGGAGACCCTTATTTTTATAATTTTGCAATAAGTGCAGGAATAAACCTTGATAAACAGATGGGTATCCCACTTAGCTTGGGAATTGGTTATTTAAGGCAGTATTCTGATTTAGGGGAACATATAAGAACTAGAGAAGATGGAGCAGCTATAGGTGCATACAGAAGTGAAGAATCCGCAAATTCATTTTTTTTAGCAGCATCAACAGAATTCTGGGTCAAGTTAGCTTTAGGTTTTGGTGTAAAGTTTATTAGTCCAGAGAGTAACCCAATTTTGATAGATGAAGACATTACTGCGTTTGATTTTGGAATAATTGCTGTTGCACCTATCGTAAAAGATTATGTTTTAAGTGATGAATTATCAGGAAATTTCAATTTTTCAGCAGGTTACTCATTAAAAAACCTTGGAAATGAAATCAAATACAATTTTAATCACGATTTCATAATTTATACATATGAAAGAGAGTACTACAGACCTAAACCTCTTCCCAGAACTGAACGGCTTGGAATTGGATTAAATATTAATTTCGATTATGATTTTAAAGGAACAAAAATCAAAATTTTAAACGTTGATTTTACTTCCGAAGCAAATGCAGATTTAGTTAAAATTGATTCTTTAGGTTACGAATACAGGCCGATTTTAAGCGAAACAAATATTTGGAAAAATATAATTCAGGCAAAGTCATCAGAAAACGTAATTAACAGATTAGGATGGCGACTTAATCTTTTTGAATTTGTATCTTATTCAGATGGTCGTAAGTTTGAATATTATCCCTATTCTGATTTAAATTATACAACTTCCGGCTTTTCCATTGAAACTACCGGCATTTTTAAAATTTTAAATGCACTTATAGGAAACTCTGATTTTGGATATATTGCAAATCATTTTAATTTAAGATTTAGCTATGCAGAAATAAAAGGTGAAGCTGGAGTACTTGGATTCAACAATTATAAAAATATTGAACTGATAGTAAAAGGGTTTAGTTTTTAAGATTTTAGAAAGATTAGATTTTTTAGCTACGCAAAGTTTGAAAAGTTTAGAAAGCGAAAACTTTAAAAGTAATACGAACAACTCCGTTGATAGCATGACTTTACTCTTGTTATGCTATCAGCTTGCTGTTCGTATGACTTTAAGTGTAAAATCTCCTTCCTAAGTTCAACTTGGGAAGGAGACTAAAAAGAATCATTATTGAAATTTGTTAGATTATCAAAAATTTCGTAATTTTGTAAAATATAAATATTTTAAAATATATGGAGCATTTTTATGCAAAATGAAAAGAATAGAGTTATCATTATTGGGGCAGCAGGCCGCGATTTTCATAATTTCAATACAGTATATCGTAAAGACCCAAATACAGAAGTCATAGCTTTTACTGCAAGCCAGATTCCAGATATTGCAGGAAGAAAATACCCGGCAGCACTTGCAGGCGAATACTATCCAAATGGTATTCCAATTTTTGCAGAGGAAGAGTTAGAAAGATTAATCAAAGAATATAATGTAAATGAGTGCGTCCTCTCATATAGCGATTTACCTTATTCAACAGTTATGCACATTGGCTCACGCGTTATGATGTGCGGAGCAAAATTCTCAATGCTTGGCTCCTATCCAACAATGATTAAATCAACAAAACCAGTAATTTCAATTACTGCTGTTCGTACTGGTTGCGGCAAAAGCCAAACTACAAGAGCAATCGTAAAGAGTTTATTAGATGCTGGGAAAAAAGTTGTTTCAGTCCGTCACCCTATGCCTTATGGTGATTTAGAAATACAAAAAGTTCAAAGATTTGCTGCTATTGAAGATTTAGCCAAACATAAATGTACAATCGAAGAAATGGAAGAATACGAGCCACATATTGAAATGGGTAGCGTAATTTATTCCGGCGTAGATTATGAAGCTATTCTCAGAGAAGCAGAAAAAGAAGCTGACGTTATTATTTGGGACGGTGGTAATAATGATATGCCATTTTACAAACCAGACCTTTCTTACGTTGTTGTTGACCCACTCAGACCCGGACACGAAATAAGCTATTATCCCGGCGAAGTTAATTTAAGAATGGCAGACGTTGTCGTTATCAATAAAATTGACTCTGCTTATCCGGAAGATATTGACGAGGTTCGCGAAAATATCCGTGCATACAATCCAAAAGCAAAAATTATTGAAGCAGCTTCAGCAGTAAACGTTGATAATCCAGAAGTTGTTTTAGACAAAAATGTATTGGTTATTGAAGATGGTCCAACCTTAACTCACGGTGAAATGGATTTAGGTGCTGGTATGGTTGCTGCACGTAAATACGGCGCTGCAAGCTTTGTTGACCCAAGACCATGGGTGGTTGGAAAAATAGCTGAAACTTTCGAAAAATATCAGGATATCGGTATTTTATTGCCTGCTATGGGATATAGCGACCAGCAAATGAAAGATTTGGAAACCACTATAAATAAAACTGAATGTGATTCAGTCGTTATCGGTACCCCTATTAATCTTGGTAGATTTATTAAAATTAACAAACCAAACACCCGCGTTTATTATGAATTGGCTGAAATTGGTACTCCCAATATCCCAATGACTTTAAAACAATTTGGTATGATTAAATAAGTCAAATCAATATTTATTTTAAAAAAGCCATTCTGAAACGAATGGCTTTTTTGTTTGTCATTTCTTTTTATTTGGAACATATACATTTAATCAATATATTTGTTTTTTTAATTAAAAATTTATATTTACTATGAAAATTAGATACTTCAATTTTATAAGTATAATACTGATTATAATACTATCAGGAACCATTATTTTTGCTCAGCATAATTTGGATAGCTTGCTCAAATTGCAAAATAAATTAAAAAGTGAAGAAGAAAAAATTGATAATCAAATTGCTTTAGCAAAAGAATATATACATAGATACGAATACTCAGAAGCACTGAATTATTTGTTGCTGGCAAAAACCAAATCTGAAGCAGCCGGGTATAAAACTGGAAAAGCAACTGCATTAAGAAATATTGGAAATATCTATTCTTCATTAGGGCTTTATCCGAAATCACTTGATGCATATCTTGAATCATTAAAAATATGCGAAGAATTAAATGATACTTTAAACATAGCACGTAATTATAACAACATAGGATTGATTTATCAGAATCAGAAACATTTTCAAAAGGCACTTCAATATTACAACAATGCTATTAAATTAAAGAAATTGCTAAAAGACAGTTCATCACTTGTTTCAACTATGAACAATTTTGGCATTACTTTAATGGTAATGGATTCTTTGGAAAAAGCTGAGCAAATTTATAAAGAAGCGTTGAATATAGCTGAAAAATATAGTGATAACTCAAATATTGCTAATATAAAAACAAATCTTGGGATTATTTATTCAAAATCAAATAAAAATGAAATTGCTATCTCACACTTTAAAGAGGCATTGGAGATTTTCAATGATATTCAGGATAAAGAAGGAATTGTTGTATGTTACGACCAATTAGGAAATGTTTTTAAAAATGAGAAAAAGTATGATGATGCTATTAAATACTTTAACCTTTCATTACAATTAGCTGATAGTATAAAATCTCTTGAGAATATCCATAAGTCTGCTTTTTCTTTGTATTCTATTTATTCTGAATTTAAAGAATGGAAAAAAGCACTTGATTATTACATTAAATATGAAAATGCAAAAGATTCTCTTTTTAGTATTGAAAATTCAAATAAATTGATTGAATTTGAAAAAAGCTATGAATATCAAAAGAAAGAAAATGAAATTCTATCTGAAAAAAAAGCAAGTGATGAAAAATATAAAACTATTATTATTTCTATCATAATAATTACCATTATTATCATTGCTTTTTCAATAATTTTATCAATTTATTATAAACAAAAAGTAAAAGCATATAAAAAATCAAATGAATTAAATTCTGAATTACAATCAAAAAATAAAGAATTAGAGGAAGTAAATTTCACAAAGGATAAATTCTTTTCAATAATTGCGCACGATTTAAAAAATCCTTTAGGAAATTTTAAAGCTGTTACTTCTTTAATGGCTGAATCTTATGAAGCTTTTTCTGAAAACGAAAAAATTGAATATATCAAAATAATCAAAGACTCTTCTCAGCATTTATACTCTTTACTCGAAAATCTTCTTGAGTGGTCACGTTCTCAAAGAGGTTTAATAAAAATCAACAAAATTGATTTTAACCTGAATAATTCAATATCCCAGATTTTTGATTTAATGAGAAACAATGCTAATGCAAAAAAAATTAAATTAGAAAATTTTGTTAGTGATGAGTTTAATATTTTTGCCGATGTTAATTTATTCAATACTGTAATAAGAAATCTTGTTTCTAATGCAATTAAGTTTACAAAAGAAAATGGCACAATTTCTACGAATGCTTTTACAGAAGAAGAAAATGTAATCATTTCAGTAAAAGATACCGGAATTGGAATGGAACAAGCAAAATTAAACAAATTATTCCGAATTGATGTGAATATTTCAACTTCCGGAACTGCTAATGAAGAAGGAACTGGCTTAGGACTAATCCTTTGCAAGGAATTTACTGAAAAACAAGGTGGTAAAATCTGGGTGGAAAGTGAAGTTGGAAAAGGTGCTTCATTTTTTATTAGTTTGCCAAAAAAGTAAAGAAGATTTTAATAGGAGTTTGAAAATTGATTTTCAGATGCCTATATAAATGAAGACGTTTACTTTGTTGAAATGAACTAAATAAGTAGCAAGCCATAACATCAACAATTTGTTCGTATTGCTAGAAATTTTATACTATTTCAAATCCTATTTCCCAAGTGCAACTTCGGAATGAAATATTCTTTAAAAATTGAATTTCGGAATGAAAGAAAAGAAAACATCGTAGATGTGTTATATTAGTAGAAAAGTAAAAACAATGAACAATTGAACTCCGTAGAAGTGATACCAAGCTGCATTCATTGATACTATTAAAGTGTCATTACGACCCCCCAGATAAAACAAGTGCTTTATTTAATTGAAGATGACATAACTTTAAGCGTCATTCCGAAACAGTGCTTTTCAGTCATACTATTAGTAAGCTAATAGCATGACAAGAGATAAGTCTTGCTATCAACTTGTTGGTAGAATGACTGAAAAAAGATGTCATTGGTAAGCGAAGTGAGGAATCTCACAAGTTGTTATTATTCCAGAATTTTAGATTCATCGTTACTCATCCAATGAACCATTTCGACTTTTATAATGTTTAATTATATATATAGCATATATTTACATTGCAAGATATTCCATATCTGCCAGATATGGAATATCTATTCCTTTTCTCTTTCCCAAGTTGCTCTTAGGAAAGAGAATTTATGACTTTAAAATAATTAAGCCATTCTATCAAAAAGTTGATAGAATGGCATATTATTTTATTAGAACAATTTTAATTAGCTTCAAAATATATTAAAAAATTCAATATTTTTGTATAAAATATTAGTATTATAATCTTATGAAAATTAAATTAAAAAACTTATGAAATATGGTCATAGCATAAAAGACAAGTGGATTCTTGACGAAGAAATCACATTTTTAAATAATGGTTCTTTTGGAGCTACTCCAAAAAAAGTATTAGAATCACAGCAGAAATACAGCATTGAATTAGAAGAAGAGCCATTAGTTTTTCTTTTAGATAAGTATCCTGCTTTATTGCAGAATACAATTGAAAAACTGGCAACGTTTCTATCAGTTGATAAGCAGGATTTATTCTTTGTTGAAAATGCAACTACCGGCTTTAACACAATAATCAGAAATTTGGCATACTTTTTCAAAAAATATGATGAAATCCTGGTTACGTCAAATGTTTATCCTTCAGTCAAAAACACATTGGAATATTTTGCTAAATTAACTGGAATTAAAATTACTTATGCACCTCTCCCCTATCCCTGCATTAATGCTGAAGATATAATCAATTCTGTAAAAAAAACCATAAATCCAAAAACAAAATTAGCTGTCTTTGACCACATTACATCACCAACAGCATTAATTTTCCCGGTGAAAGAACTAACCGAAATTTGCAGAAATAATGGAACTTTAATACTAATTGACGGGGCTCATGCTCCGGGTATGATAGATTTAAATATTAGTGAAATAGCTCCTGATTTTTATACCGGCAACTGCTACAAATGGATGTATGCACCAAAAGGCAGCGGCTTCCTTTGGATTAATCCAATTATTAAACAAGAAATCCATCCGCTTGTAATTTCATTAAATTACGAGCAAGGCATTAATAAAGAATTTGAGTGGATTGGCACACGCAACCCTTCTGCGTGGCTTGCCACAAGTGATGCAATTGATTTCTATTACGAAATGGGTAATGAAAATATTAGAAAGTATTCACACCAGTTAGTTTTAGAAGCTGCTCAACACCTTTCTAATTCATTGGGTTTAGAGATTTCAATTCAAAATGAAATGCTTGGTGCTATGGTAACTTTGCCTTTCAAAACAAAACTCCCGCCAGTTCAGGAAAATACTCTTGTTTTAAGAAAACAGTTTTTAGAAAATTATAAAATAGAGTTGCCTTTTATGGCTTTTCAAAACCAGTGGTATTTCAGAATTTCAGCACAAATTTTCAATGAAATAAGCGATTATATTTATTTAAGCGATTGTATAAAAGATTTTTATAAGAAAAGTAAATGATTGCTCTATTAACGGACTTCGGATTAGAAGACAGCTTTGTTGCCTCAATGAAAGCTGTCATTTATTCTATTAATCCCAACGTAAAAATTGTTGATATTACTCACGCTGTCAGCCCACAAAATATTAAACAAGCAGCATTTCATCTTAATGTATGCTATAAGTATTTTCCTAAAGAAACTATTTTTGTTTGTGTAGTTGACCCCGGCGTTGGCTCTAATCAAGAACCTATACTTTTAAAAACAGATGAATATTTATTTTTAGCCCCTAACAATGGTATATTAAGTCCAATAATACAAAACAACTCCAAATATATTTCTTTTGATTTATCTGAAAATTTTAAAGCGTTAGACATTTCAAACACATTTCACGGAAGAGATGTTTTTGCTCCTGCGGCTGCAAATTTATCTTTAGATAAAAACAGATATAATTTATCAAAAGCAATGGATAGCACTGAACTCGTTGTATTTCCAAAACCTTTTTTGAAACAAAATGAAGGAGGTTGCATTAAAACTGAAATCCAACACATTGACCACTTCGGCAACCTTATTACATCAATAACTTTAAAGGAAATCAATAATATCCAGATAAGTTCAGTTACGATTAATTTCAAGGACAAGAAATATAAATGCTTTTTTTCAAAATGTTATTCTGATGCAGAAGAAGGAGAATTAATTGCATACATTGGTAGCACTGGTTTTCTTGAAATCGCAGTAAGAAACGGAAATGCTGCAAGAAAAATTGGTTGTAAAAACAATGAAATAATTGAGGTGGGGGTTTGAATGTTCATAAACTTCATTACCAATCATACGAGCAGCAAGCTGATAGCAAGACAAAAACTAATACCAAGTTGCTTTTAATGATAAAATATGTTTATTTGTCATTCCATAACGAAGTGAGGAATCTCAAATGTAGTTTTAACAAGGATTTGTGAGATTTCTCGCTGCGCTTCGAAATGACACTTTAATTGTATCTATGAATGCTACTTGGTATAATTTATGAAATTAATAATGTTTTTCGTTTGATTAGAAGAAAAAATAAAAAAAATAAATTTGCTTTGCAATAAAAATATAATTAAATTAAATTATTGGAAAAAACAAAATATTTGAAAGGAAAAATTATTTAATTATAGTGAAATAAAATGCACAAACTAAGAATATATATTGATACTTCCGTTATTGGTGGCTG
>ERZ795059.5819-NODE-5819-length-11127-cov-9.520051_pt1 | contig 11127 bp, 14 predicted proteins | sample MGYA00375143_ERZ795059 | MGnify/ENA primary metagenome ERZ795059 (study PRJEB30188, sample SAMN05720168) | activated sludge metagenome | isolation source: Anaerobic digester | place: USA | collected 2015-01-07 ... | reverse complement strand
TCGTCGGACAAGTCGTCGGAATCTTTGTCAGGTTGAATCATATCAATGTCGTTTTCAGTGTCGTTCCTCGGGTTATTGCCGTTGCAGGATGTGCAGGAAAACAGAAAAAGTGTGAAAATCAGAATCGCGTGCTTCATAAAACCTTAAAAAATCAAATAATTAACGGATCAGATTATCTCAAAATCATAAATTAATCAAGGAGTAATATAAATAATTTGACGAAAATGATTCGAGTCGCTATATTTGATAGTGTTTAGTTTTAATTAGAGGAAAAGATGCAAAATCAGATGGCGGAGCTTTTTCAAACAGACCGGTCATCAATCGCAAAGCATATTGGCAATGTATATAAGTCGCTGGAATTAGACAGATTATCAACCTGTGCAAAAATTGCACAGGTTCAAATTGAAGGAGATCGGAAAGTTTCAAGAAAAATTGAATATTACAATCTCGATATGATCATTTCTGTCGGATACCGTGTTAATTCTTTAAGAGGCACTCAGTTTCGAATCTGGGCAAATAAAGTGCTGAAAGACTACCTTATGAAAGGGTATGCACTCAATCAGCGGATCGAGCAGATCGAAGAAAAACTGTTTGAACACGATAAAAAGTTTGAACTGATAATTCAGCAGGCAATCCCACTGAAAGAAGGAATATTCTTTGACGGGCAGGTGTTCGATGCTTATGAACTTGTCGTTTCATTCATAAAAGAAGCGAAAAAATCTATTGTTCTGATTGATAATTATGTGGATGAAACAGTGTTATCAATGCTTTCGAAACGGAAAGATCAAGTTAAAGCAACTATTTATACTGCCAATCTTTCAAAAGAACTTTCTCTTGATCTTAAAAAACACAATGCTCAATACGAACCTGTTGAAATAAAGGTTTTCAGCAAGTCACATGACCGATTTCTGATAATTGATGAAAAAATTGTCTATCATATCGGCGGTTCACTCAAAGATCTCGGGAAAAAGCTGTTCGCATTTTCAAGAATAGAAATTGACCCTCAAATTATCTTGAATTATTTGGTGGAATTTAGGCAGCTTTAAATTGAATAACTATATTTGAAATCGACCTGTCCGTCATAGAACATGGGAAAATCCCGTGATTTAATTGCATCAAGTATGCAGTCACCGAAAAGGGATGACTGATATTTCTCTGTTGTGAAATAGATATCGAGTATTTTTCCGCTTCCTGCAACTCTTACCATTAGTTCCATTGTTCCCATCATATTCCTGTCGCCCTGTTCGTATCTGTTCTGGTAGCACTGGGTGATGTCAGGGAGAAATTTGTTCATGTGGACCATGACCTGTTTTCCATTAAGTGATGCAGGAAGATAATCTTCTCTCCCTGCCCACGCTTTCCTGAGTGTCGCTTCATCGGGAGGAGTCGTAACGAATTCAGTGTCTTCCGGCTTTGCCGGTCTTTTTATGAGATCTCCTTCAACTTTCGCCTGTTTTGAGATCATTGCAATTATATCTTTGTTGTTCCTTTCTTTTGCATAGCCGAGTGCCGTCTTACTTGTTTTAAAGTGTATCTTGTTTATGTCGGCACGGTATTCAAGAAGGGTTTTGACTATTTCTGTATGACCGTTCTGTGAAGCGAACATTAAAGCGCTCATTCCGTCAACTGTCACATCGTTGATATTCGCCCTGTTATTGAGAAAGAGCTTGAGCATTTCATTGTGACCGTAACGGGCTGCATCCATAAGAGGCGTCTCTTTGTATCTGTCTGATATTGACTGCGGCACCTTTTTCAATGAGCATTTTCACAGTTTCAAAATGCCCTTTTTTTGCCGCCCACATTATTACCGGCTCTTCACGGTATCCGTCAGTTGCATTGATGTATGCTTTTTTCCCAAGAAGTATTTTGACAAGGTCGTTGTCTCCCTTAGCCACAGCCCAGTGAAGGGGATAGACACCGCTTTTGTTCTTTGAATTCACATCGATTCCGCCGTCGATCATTTTTACTGCGGCATCCTTATTTCCCGTTCTTATTGCTTCAACGAGCTGTTCAATGTCGCCGGAATTAACGGATGATCCTTTGACAGCACCTTCCTGTTTTTTTGATGTGCCGGACTTTTGTTCATCTGTGCCCTGCGATCTTGTTTCAACGGAACCGCATGAGCTGACAATGAAAATAATTAAGAAAACCAGCCAGTTAGATCTTTTCATATTAACCTCCGTTAAAATCCGGTCAATCTTTTTTATTTAAGGAGTCAATTCTTTTCCTGAGATTTTCAGCTTTTTCAGATTCACCCTTTCTGTCAAAATGTTCCGCAGTGAATGTCAAATAACTTAAAGCCGCTTTTTTCCACCCTTCCTTTGATGCCGTTTCAACAGCATTGAGCAGAGTGTTTTCATCATAACAGTCCTTTTTTACGGCAAAAGAAGAGGCGATCAGTTTTGAAAGCGGTTCATCAAGTTTTTTTACCGCTTTGTTCAGTTTTGCAGTATCGCAGGGTGAAGTGTGTTTTTCGATGTCCTTATATTTTTCAGGAATATCTGAATTTTTTGAAGAAATGAAATTGTAATAAACGGTATTTTCATTCTTTCTGAGAATGTCCAGCAATGGTTCCGCTTCTGTGCAGGTTCTGTAGTTCATTAAGGAATAGTCAAGGGAGCATTTAATAAGATGTGCTTTTACTATTTCATCGGGATCTGTTGTCATTTCAAGATTTTCAACCAGTTTTTTATAGTAACTTTCTGAAAATTTATCGTTCCCTTCCATGAAATTTGATATGAAATTGTTCATGTTCACAAAACTTTCCTGCTGCCATGCAGGTGCGGGCTGAGAACTGCATGAAAGGATAAGAATTGATAAAAAATAAAGGGGAACGATCTTTTTCATGGCAGTTTTATCTCCTTCTTCTGTTCGATCGGAAGGGCGTTCCTGACATCCTGGATCATTATGTTTACAGAGTTCAGAGTCATATCGACATCTTTACGGAGCATCTCAAGGTCATTGGTCGCATTTTCAACATTTTCACCTGTTTTGACAAGGTTTGAAACAAGAGAATCAAGCTCTTTCATTTTTTTCTCGATGTCATCAATTATACTGTTCACTTTTTTAACAGTTCCTTCTTCTCCAAGTATCTGTTCATCAGCTTTCAAAAGGGTTTTGTTGGCATTTGATATAAGCAGTTCCGCTTCTTTCAGAGCTGTGTTAAGGGATGAGATGCTTTCCTTGAAGTCTTTTGCTGTCTTTGGATCACCTGCAAGCATTTCGATTACACCCTGTTTCCTTGCGAGTTCATTTGTAATAGTTTCGGCGTTTGCAAGTGTTTTTGTAAGATCGCTCTCTTTGCCTGTCATCACTTTCACATTTGTTGCGATCTCATCCACTTTTTCAACCATCGGCTGAAGCTTTTTTATGACTTCGTTGATATCATCAATGGTGTCAGTCGGGAAAACGAGTTCTTCATCAACTTCGGGAGCATTGATATCGGGAGTTTTCACCACAAATCTCGGAGAGCCGATGAACGGTTTTTCAAGAGTGAAAGTTGAGCTTTTGTTTATCCGTTCGGCATGCCTTTGAGGGACTTTTACTGAGATGACAACATTGCCTGCAGGATCAAGTTCAAGTGTGGCAACTTTTCCTATCTCAAAGCCGGAAAACAACAGAGGCATTCCTTCTGTTATCCCTTCTCCGCTCGGTGATGAAAGGGTATAAAAGCGGTGATCTGTGAAAAAATCTTTCTGAATAAGGAGAAATATTACGAACACAATTATGGCAACGACTGAAATAATAAGAAAAATTCCGACTTTGAAGCCAGCCGATCTACTCAATCAAATCTCCGTATCTGTCACGGTGCCACTCATAATCTGCAATGATACACTGCTCAAAATGTGTGTCAAGCAATGTAAGTATTTTTCTTATCGACTGAACTGTTGGCATATTTCTCAGCATATAAAAAGGTCTGTCAATGACGATGTCTGCCCCCGTCATCATGATAGCCCTTAAAAGTTTCACCTTGAACCTTGTCATTTCATCAAACGAGGAAGGTTTTGAATTTATTGAGGAATTTATGTCAAGAAGTTCCATGAGAGCTTTTATGTTGCTGAATATCATTTTGTCTGGAATGTCTGAATGGAACCTTGCAACAAGTGCGATGTTGTCAATAGCTGTGAGATTTGAAAGGAGAGGAATGTCAGGAGAGACGAATGCAGTTTTAGCCAGGTTGATGTGTTCGGCAAACCACGAATCAAAATCGGGTTCGTTCACAAATAATTTAACGCTAACCTTGCCGCTAATGACAGCACCTCCACAAGTATAATTGACATGAAAACGCTCAGCATTCCTTTTAAAACGGCAACAGGGATGGCGGTCATCATATATTTTGTCCGCCAGCCGTGATAAAGGGGAATGACTGATATTAAGAATCCGAAAGTCATGCTTTTTAACAGCATTACAAGAAGATCTGTCGCCGTTACAGATTTTGCAATGAGATCCGCATACATTCCGGGACTCATCTGAAAAATGATGCTTGAAAAGATGAATCCGCTGAAAAGGACGACGATCGAAAAAACGGAAGAAAGGATCGTGACACTCAGGACAAAGCTGATTATTCTCGGCACAAAAAGATATTTCACCGGATCTATTCCGAACGATTCAAGGGCGTCTATCTCTTTGTTGACTTTCATCACTGCAATTTCGGCATTGACGGCGCTTGAACTTCTAAGAGCGAGCAGAAAAACTGTTATGAGCGGTGCCATTTCAAGCACCACGAGCCCCATGATGATGTCGCCAAGATACTGGACAAGCCCCAAGCTTTTGACCGTCTGCAGAACTATTCCGATGAAAATGCTCCCGTAAACGACACTTAAAAATATGAAAAGAGACAGAAGTTCATAAGCCGTGAAGAATATCTGGATTACAAGTACATCGAATACAGCACGGTTGAAAAACGACCCTGACCCGATCGCCTTGAGACATCTGAGGACAAATGAAGAAAAATTCGCTATATCATTGTATTTTGCAATGGTTCTGTTGCCGATGTTCTCTATCGCCGATCTCAAAATAAACCTCAAAAAAATGCAAATTGATTATACACAACGCAAAAAATATTACAATTTAGAGAATCAATCTGTCAAAACCATTGGTGAATATTTAAAAAAGTTGATAAAAATAAAAAATAAGTTAGTTTTTTCCAACAGTACCCGTTCTGCATACCGTAAGATCTGAAAGCGGGTCATTTTTTTATGTGATTATAGAAAATATCTGGAGTAGTTAATGTCCACTTCAAAAGAATTTATAGACTATATCCTTGAAAACATTGAAGATGCGGGAGTTGTCACTGTCAGGAAGATGTTCGGCGAATATGCGGTTTACTGTGACGGGAAGGTGATAGCTCTTGTTTGTGACAATCAGTTTTTCCTGAAACCGACTAAGGCAGGGCGTGATTTCATCGGTGATGTCATTGAGGCGCCGCCTTACAATGGTGCAAAGCCGCATTATCTTATCGAGGATGGTATTGATGATTGCAAATGGTTCAGCAGGTTGATAAAGATAACGGCAAATGAAGTTCCCGAGCCTAAGCCCAAAAAGAAGAAAGCTAAGTGATGATGATTCTTAATAGACCGGTTTCTTTTTTCTGAGTTCTTTCTGCATTGCAACCACTGTTTCAAGGGGAAGAGCAGTAATTGTCACGATAAGTTCGTTTGAAATTCCGGCGAGGATCGCTTTTTTGCATACTGTGTTCTTTTCTTCAAGTCTGCCTTCTTCACGGCCTGTTTCTCTGAGTCTTTCTGTCATTGATACCATTTTACTGCCTCGTACTGATTTAAATTACAACTTTAATGAAAATATAGGGGTGCGGGACAAAATCTTATTTCATTAAGTAATGATATGGTTTTGGTGATGTTAAGTCAAGATACTATTTCAGAACTCTCAGATTGAGTCCGCCCGGATACATATAACTTACATCCATTCCCCATCCATAGATCAGTATTCCGCAAGGTCCGGTGCAGTTGAGCTGATGTCGCATAAAATCTTCATCAAGTTCAAAAATGTAGAATATTTTATCAGAGCCGTAAACTGTTCCCTGTTTTACCGGAACGGGAGTGGTTTCATCAAGTGTGACAAAAACGCCCTGATCGGTAACGACCTGGACAAAATTCTCATTTCCGTCATCTTCCCCTTTAACAGAGCTTGAAAAAAAGAAATATTCATTTCTGAACTGTTCAACTGGAGGGATTATTGACATTGCCGGATCTCCGTAACAGCCAGTATGTGAAGAGCCGGTAGTGCTGTCGCGGCAGTCAAAGCTCTGATCTTCCGACCCGCTGAGATATTGGACAACCTGAACCGGCTTATCCGCTTCAATGAACGATGAGCCGGGGTCAAAACCGTCACCCCAGAAATAATAGATCTCATACTGGTGCCACTGGCCTTTATTTAAAGTGACATTAAATTCGTTTCCCGATTCCTGTTTGTCGTCCATGGTCTTTATTTTGACATTTGTAGAATCTTCCGATGCCACAATTCTTATTACATCCCTTTCTTTCTCTCTCGGCCTGGTTTTTACAACAGCATAACGCTGACCCCAGCGGTTCACAGGCAGAAGCTGATGTTCAAGATGATCGCAGTATCCTCTGTCTTTGGGAATGTTTGCACATCCATGTCCTCCGAAAACTGCAAAAGGTGCGCAGTTATTAAGCGGATTTTTACAGTAAATTCTTGTCCCTGTAAGGTCATCCAGATTATTTCCGCTTGTAATATTAAGCACTTCTCCTTTTCTGACTGTGACATTGAAAGGTGTGCCTGCCGGGGATGCAGGGATTCCGCCGCCTCCCTTTATTTCGACTGTCGGAACTATTTCCAGCTCGACATCCATATTATTTACCCCTATCACGGTGAAATATCCCGGACCGTCGCTTCCCACTCCAGTCTGGTCTTCATAAGTTGAAACATAGTAATCAGTTCCAAGTTTCTTCGAAGGGAACAGCAGTGATGCGTCATTTGATGAAAGATTTTCAAAAGGGTTGAACTGATAGATCGTTACAGGAACATCGCTCTGAATGTGATAACTCAGGAAACTTGCCGAAGTCCCGATAAGCATTCTGTCGTCTTTTCTCGGAGTTACAAGGATGATCTCTTTTGGCGGAATGGTGATGGCAAAGCCGGAATCTTTGTTGTCACATTTCATCGCATCATAAGGATTGCCGAAGATGTCATTTTCAACAGTCTTATAACAGTAGGCGAATTCACTGACCGGTGTTTCTGTTCCGTCAGGAAGGGTTTTAAGCAGTTTTATTGTTGCAGTAAGAGTCGGGTGTGTGTTCGCGATCGCGACTGAAAAACTGTCATGCTCTGTCACAAGTTCTGTTTTTCTGCCGTTGTAGAGTTTTGCTGTGTAGAATTCGCAACCTTCGTAACTGCTTCCTGATGATGCACACGCAGCAGATTCACATTTTCCGAAAAAACAGACGAGTCCCTCTTCACATGTTTCTACAGGAGTTTCATTCAGACCTGTTCCTTCAGCATTGCATTCATAGACTGCGTCATTGTCAGAAGGGTTACAGACCCTCATTCCGGGAGTGCAGGTTATTGACGGATTTTCATTGTCAGGGGTCTCTTTGCTGTCATCATCGGTTTTAGATGAGTTGTCATCTGAGTTTTCGGTGTCACTGCCGGCTGAATCACCGTCAGCAGACGGATCCTTGTCGGTCGCTTCAGAGTCATTGATATTCTCATTTTCGGAAACGGACTCTTCATCTTTTGTACAGGAAAGGAAGAACACCGTAATTGCAAAAATAATGAAAATAAAAGTCTTTTTCATGGAAAATCTCCAAAATTAATTCACACACAGGCCGATAATAGGTGATATGCAACTTTATGTCAAAAAAACAGATGATGAAAAACAGGAATTCGGTTCACACACGGTAACTCATTGTCAGTCCATGTCCGATGGGAAGTATTGTGGAAAAGAGTTTTTTGTGGGCAAAAACGGCTCTGTTATAGTCGTGGGTGTAGTCGCCAAGTCCGCTTCTTACTGTTTCAATGACCCTGAAAAGGGTGTCGTCAGCGATGATGATCCCCCCTTTTCTGCATAATTTCACAGTATTTTCAAGCATTAACGGATAAAGATATTTTCCGCTGTCCTGAAAGATCAGGTCATACTTTTTCTTTTTTGCAATAAGTTCAGGAAGAACAGTTTCGATCTTTCCTTTTATAAGCTCAACATTGTCAACTCCTGCTTCATTCAGGTTTTTCTGCGCTTCCTCAGCCATTCTGTCGTGACCTTCAATGGTGGTGATATGTCCGCCTGTTCCTTTCAGAGCGTGTGCCATCCAGAGCGCTGAATAACCGTTGCTTGTGCCAAGTTCAAGCACTTTTTTGGCTTTTGTAAGTTTTATAAGAAAAATCAGCAGTTTTCCGATTTCCATTTCGATCATGGGCTGGATATCATTACGACTCCTGTTTGATTTTCTTAACCCGTCAAGATATTCGGCATCGTGCTTTAAAAAATCGCTCAGATACTGTGCTGTTCTTGTGTCCATGTTGACTCCTTATAACAAGTTGAATTTTTTCATTTTTTTCCACAAAGCGACAGTGCTTATCCCAAGATGTGCCGCAACATCCTTCCTTGCAGATTTATACTTTTTAAGCAGTTGCGCAAGTTCTTCAGCGTTTACCGGAGCTCTGCTGAATTTATTCTGTTTCGGGCCGTTTCCAATGGTTTCTGCAGTATACACGGTCTTTGATGAAATGATGCTTTCGGGAAGGTCCGCTGATGTTATCTCACCGTCACTTCTGAAAATGAAGGCATATTCCAGTGCGTTTTCGAGCTCTCTGATATTGCCGGGCCATGGATGGTCCATAATTATCTGCAGAGCTGACCTGCTCATACCTGAAACACTTTTTCCATATTTTAAGTTCAGTTTTTCGATCAGATGCTCCGTTATCAGAAAGATGTCTGAACCCCTTTCCCTCAGAGGTGCCGTTCTCAAAGGGAAAACATTGAGCCGGAAAAAGAGGTCCTCCCTGAATTTTCCCTGCTCAACCATCTGTCTTAGATCTCTGTTAGTTGCAGTGATGAGCCGGATGTCAACCCGCCTTTCCCTGTTCTCTCCGACCCTTGTCACAACTTTTTCCTGAACGGCCCGAAGCAGTTTGACCTGCGTTGAAGGAGATATATCACCTATTTCATCAAGAAAAAGGGTCCCCTTGTCGGCCGCTTCGAATTTTCCGGGTCTATCGCTTATCGCACCGGTGAAAGAACCCCTGGCGTGACCGAAAAGTTCGCTCTCAAGAAGGTTCTCAGCCAAAGACGAGCAGTTGACTTTAATAAAAGCGGCTTTTCTCCTTGAACTTTCGTTGTGTATCGCTGAAGCCACAAGTTCTTTTCCCGTCCCGCTTTCACCTGTTATGAGTACTGTTACATCGCTCGCTGAAGCAAGCTCAATATGCCTGAAAAGCATTTTCATCGGCTCACTTTCACCGATCATGTTGTGAAACTGTGTTTTTGATCTCTCAAGGGCAGGAAGAATATTGCATCCTTCAAGCCGTGTGAGATCAGTTACACAGAAAATAATGGCATCAGAGATCTTTTCAAAAGATGAGCTTATGCCGGAAATGAAAACAGGCCTCAGCCCGCCGGCTTTTTTTGACAGGTAAAGATGCCGCTGGATGACCTTCTCACCCTTTTTGCACAGACAGTCGCTGTCATCCGGTTTCATAAGTTCCCCTCCCGATCTTCTGAATTCAAAAGCGGCGATACCCCGTCTTGAAACAAGATTTTTCGTAACTCCCGCAAGTTCAAGCATTGTTTCATTTACGAAGTGGACATTATAATCTCTGTCGGTTACGAACACCCCGCAAGGTATTGTTTCTATCAGCATGCATTTTTTCATGTGGCACCTTAAAGTTAATTAACAAAAACAAGTTAATATAACATAATTAGATAAGTTAATGCAAGTTATTTCTTAAAGTTCGTTTTTCAACCGGTTTTTCAGGCACGGTTATTGTATGCAGTTGTTGTCTTTTTTTTGTGGAGGAATTATGAAGAAGTACTATTCTTATCTGTTAATCGCTTTTTTGCTGTCCGGCGTGGTTTTGCTTAATCTGTCTCTGAGCAGAGATGATAATGCCGGGATAAATGGAGCCGGTGACTTTCCTGACGGAGTTAAGGTTATTTCTTTTTCTTCTCCTCATTGCGGAGCTTGCGAAGGGGTTAAAAAGGAAGTTGAAAAAGTTCGCAGTGAACTCGAAGGAGACGCCGTTTTTGAATCGATCGATGTTACAGAGGACATACAGACCGCAGACTACTATAGAATCGCAGTAGTTCCAACAATTCTGATAACTTATCAGGGAATAGAAGTTGACAGATTTACAGGATCGAAAACTGCGAAAGAACTCTCTGCAGCTATAAAAAAAGAGATAGGTTTTCCTAAGTATTGCGAAGACGGAACAACCTGCTGATCACAATTTTTTCTAAAATTTTGACAATACATACTTTTAAGTGCTATGTTACCGACCGGCATAAATTTATTCGGAGGGGTAAATGAGAGTTGAACAGATTTCAGTCCTTTTGAGAAATGAACCGGGAGTTTTGAGCAAAATACTTGAATCAATAAGTAACGGCAACATAAATATTCTTGGTCTTACCATCAACGAAACCGCTGCTTTCGGAGAGCTTCGTCTGGTTGTCAGCGACACACAGAAGACAAAGGGCATTCTGGAAAAGATAGATGTTTCATACAATGTAGTTAAAATAATTGTAATTTCGCTTCCTGACAAACCGGGAGAATTGATGAAGATCGCAAAACTTTTGAGTGATAACGACATCAATATTGATTATATGTACACTCTTTCTGCAGTAAGGAACAGTGCATTCATAGCTATAAAGAGCTGGGATATGCCTGCTACAGAAGAAATACTTGGCGAAAAAGGGTTCAAGATAGTTTCAATTAACGAAATAACCAAATAAATCCAGGGGGATAAATGTCAAGAATAATTCTTGTTTCTTTAGTCCTGTTTTCCTTTTTAAATCTTTTTCCTCAGGATACAGTTCCCGAAGAGGCGGCTGTTGAGCCATCTGAGGAGTCTTCCGGGGATTCTGCGCAAGCTGAAGAACCCGCACCTGCTGAAGAACCGGCGCCTGCTGAAGAGGTGAGCCCTGCTGAAGAA
>ERZ795059.5818-NODE-5818-length-11129-cov-6.126783_pt1 | contig 11129 bp, 5 predicted proteins | sample MGYA00375143_ERZ795059 | MGnify/ENA primary metagenome ERZ795059 (study PRJEB30188, sample SAMN05720168) | activated sludge metagenome | isolation source: Anaerobic digester | place: USA | collected 2015-01-07 ... | reverse complement strand
GAGATTGGATGGTGTGACTGGAGTTCAGACGTGTGCTCTTCCGATCTCTCTCGGATATTGTGGGCCAAGGGCTTCTGGGCGAACACGTGCTTGCCCAGGCGAATGGCCCGAATCGCCGCCGGGGCATGGTGATGATCCGGCGTGGCGATCAGGACCACGTCGATGTCCCGCTGGCACTCGTCGAACATCTTGCGGTAGTCGTGGAAGATCTTCGGCTTGGCCCGGTCCTTGACCTTGCCGCTGATCACACCGGCGATCGTGTTTTCGTCCACGTCGGCGATCGCAACCAGGTTCTCGTTGAGGGCGCAGTCCACGCTGTAGCCGCCCATGCCGCCGGCGCCGACGACGGCCACGCCCAGCTTGGCGTTCGCCTCGGGTTGGGCCAGCAGGGTGGGGACGCCGAACAGGCTCGTTCCGGCCGCGGCTCCGGCGGCTGCGGCGCTGCGTTTCAGGAAATCACGACGGCGGATGCTGCGATTCATGGCGGACTCCTTGAGGTTGCTTGGGGTTGGTAGGTTGCTTGAGGTTGGTAGGATGAAACGGGAATGCGGGAAGGCACCGTTGTACTGTGTACGGGTGAGGATGGCACGTTCGTGATGCTATCGCAATACTACTTCGCGAGCGGTTGCTTTCCTGCACGTTTCTTGGAGTGCGGCGCCTTGTCGCCGCTTTGGCTCGAACGCGACGCAACGACCGCCGCTTTGTGTTCTGCTGCCTTGCTGTGTCTCCTGAACCCAATCAGCCGCCACGCTCCAGGCCGCCGCCCAAAGCGGTGACAAGGCACCGCACTCCAAAACTCGGTTGCGGCCAGCGGCCGCGTTGGTTAACCGCGTGCCGTATAGCATACAGCAACGACCGCCTGAGCGAGAATCATGGGAACCACGAAATCCCCGAAAATGATGGAATGTCCTGGCTACCAGCCGAAAACGCGGTGGACGTATTCGCGGCTCAGCTTGAGGCTCTCCCGCAGCGGGCGCGTGGGCTGGAAGTCCCGCTCGTGAGCCAGCTCGATGATCGCGTCGCCGGCAAAGCCGATCTCGTGCAGGGCCTTGGCGATCGCCGCGTGGTCCATGTCGCCTTCGCCCAGCGCTTCCGACCAGCGGCCGCCGGCTTCTTGATCCCGCAAGTGCAGAAACACGATTTGCCGCTTGTATTGGCGGATGAACGTTACCGGATCGACGCCGCCGCGAAGGAGCCAGTTGAGGTCCGGCCCCAACGGGAAATCGGGGATGCGTTCCAGCGTGCCGCGCAGGTCGTGCATGTCGTCGCGCACCTCGTAGGTGTGGTTGTGCAAGTTGGGCATGACGCCGTGCCGCTGGCAGATGGCGCGCACCGCACGCAGCACGACGGCTTGATGGTCCAATTCCTCCGGCGTCTTCTTTCGTCCCGGATCGCCGACCGAGATGCCGAGCGTGCGGCCCCCCACCTGCGCCAACCGGCTGATCACCATTTCCGCGTTTTCCAGGACAGCGGTCTTCTGCTTCGGGTCCCACATCGCAGCGCCGTACGAAGAGCCGATGACCGGCAGCTGATGTTCCTGTGACAAAGCCTTGATTCGCGACACCGCATCGTCAGGGTACAACGCAGTGTGCATCAACTCGATGCCGTCCAATCCCGCGTAACGCATGTCGGCAAAGATGCGGTCCAGGATTGGATAAATGTCGTACTTGGGCTGCGTAGCGGCATAGACCCAAGGATGAGCGCCGACGACGATCTTGGCGGCCTGAGGTTTGGCCTCCTCGGCTCCAGCCGCCCGAAGACAACCGGCCGCGGCCGCGGCCGCAACCGCCGCTCCAAGGAATTGGCGACGGCCGATTCGTAGCGCTTTGTTGGGAACCATTGCCGAACGCAGTCCATGAGGAATCATGATGACATTCTCCCGAAAAAACAGTCGTGGATGGCCGTGACCGATCACGTGACGCACAACGTTCCGCCGCCCCAATGTGGCTGTCCGATCCTGCCGGGCCAAGCCTCACTTCCATGCTCGCCTTCGTCCCTCAATCCTTACCCCTGACTTTGAAGTTGCGCATTCCGTCCGGGTTCGCCCCCGCTGAGCTTGCTCAGTGGTGCGGTGATTTTGCACTAGCGGCAAATTCCCGCTTTTACCGCTCCCCACCGAGCTTGCTCGGTGGAAGCAATGATTGTCACTTCGCGCGCCTGGTGACCGAATCAGCCGCTCCACCGAGCAAGCTCGGCGGGGGCGGGTATTCTCGCGCTTTCCGCGACCTAGTGCAGAATCGTCGTCCCACCGAGCAAGCTCGGCGGAGAAGATGCGCAACTTCGAAGACCCCAGCCTCCTGACTCCAGCCCCCTGCCCCCTCATCGCCACGCCCGCAACTCGGAATCCCGGCCCGCGCCACCGCTCAACCCGATACGTCCCGTCGCCCGGCTTGGCAGACTGTAGCATTCCATCAGGATATCATCCAAGTAGAACTCCAGCAGCCAGCCTTTCAAGGCCAGGCGAAAACGGGCTGCGGAGCCGAAGGGCATTTCGCGGTCGGCCCGCAACTCGCTCTTGAAACCCGTGCCGTCGGCTTGCATCAAGCCGAATTCGGTCACGCCGCCGGCCCGCACCAAAATCGCCGTGCCGTGGGCCTCTGCCGTCTCAATGTACACTCCGGTGCCTTGGGAGTCAGCATCCGCGGGAATCGGCACGACACCTTCCACGATCATCCCGTCGTCCGTCGGAAACTCGCCGTCCAGCATCACCAGCGCCGCGTCGTCCGGAACGTCCGCAGGCAGGCGGATCGCAATCGGTTCGTGCTTTAGCCGCTCGTTGCCGCTCCACCAGCCCAGCCGCAGCGTCAGTTCGTCATCCGTCATTGCGCGCTTCAACAAGCTCAGGTGGATCCGGCCGTTCTTGGCGATGGCGTGGTGGTTGATCAGCAAGCCGTCCGGATTCGTGGGAAAGAACCGCGCAAAGTAGGTCGGGCCTCCGTGCAGCAAGGTAAAGTTCTTCCGTGCCGGCCGGAACGGACCGTGCGGCCGGTCCGCCACCAGCGTCTTCATGCCGCCCGAGCCGAGCAGCAGATAGCACTTTTGTCCGATGCGTTCGACCGCTCCTGCTTCGCCGTGCGGAGCGCCGTCCACGAACTGCGGAGGCTCCAACGCTTCCCAGTGTACTCCGTCCAACGATCGGCCGAATCCCACGCCCGGCCGCCCTTCCGGGTCGGCGGTCCAGTAGCCGAACAATCCTCCGTCCGGGCGCGGAATCGTGTAAATGCAATCCCAGCGTCCTTGGGGCTTGTACCACCGCACGTCCTGCTGAAACTCGTACTCCGGCCCAAGTCGTTTCCAGCTGAGCAAATCCTTCGATTCGGCGAAAAAGATCGTCTGCCGGTCGCCACGCCACTCGGAGAAGTTCAGTTGGTACTTCCCGTCCTGCTCGAAATTCGGCGACCGCCACGTCGAGCCGGTGCCCATCCAGGTAACGCCGTCCGCCTTGCGGAGAATCACGCCGCGTTCCTGCCAGTGGACCCCGTCCGCCGAAGTGGCCATCGAGATGTTGTCCCAGCTGCGCCCCGTTCGAGCCAGGTAGAACAGGTAGTAAGCCCCCGCATGGTGATACAGCCACGTGTCCCACATCGTTCCCGTCTCGCGCCGCAGCGGGGCATAGAACATGATCTGGTTCTCGCGGCGCGGCACTTCGCACACCACGTAGGCATCGGCACCGTTCAGCCACAGTCGCCCGTCGGCGATGCGCGCCTCGCCGACGAGTTGTCCGGGAGGGAACGTGCCCTTTGTGTCCGTCGCCGTACCGTCCTCGAAGGTCCACTGGGCCAACGGCGGCGGATCCGACGGCACATTCGGCCTCAGCGCCGCGATGGTCTCCGGCTCCAGCGCCCAATCATAGATCCGCGCCTCGTCGATCGCCCCGCGCAAGAAGCCAATGGCCCCCATGCCGCCAAGATACCGCAAGCCGAGCAGCACGGCCGTATCGGAGCCGAACGTCCGCGGCTTGTCGATGCGGTAGCTGGCGTAAAGTTGGCCGTTGCGATAGATCGCGACGCGATCGCCCGACCACACCGCAGCGATCTGGACGAGCGTCTTGGCATCCGCCGTTTCCGCCGAGTTGTCCTGCTGCTCCCGTTCGCCCTGCGTGCGGCGGAAAAAGTCGCTCCCCGCCATCCACCGCCCCGGCGCTCGTTCACCGAACACAATCGCGTCAAAGTCCTCGCCCTCCATCAACGTCACCGCACTCCCCCCGCGCTGCGCCGTATCCGCCAAGCAAACCCAGGCGACCAGCGTCTTGTCGGCCAGTTGCAGCGGAGCCCGCCGCGGCTCGCCGCCAACTGCCGTGGTGGTCACGGCCGCACTGATCGCCAGCTGAAGGAACGGCAACAGGCGTGACCAAGGCTTCACGAAGGACGTCGCCATCGGATCGACACTCCCTTTTCGAGGCGAACAATCACGACGGCAGAGTCTCGCGGTTCGCCCAGTTTCGCACTGAGTTCGGCAGGACTTGGAGCGTCGGCGACGATTTGACAGTCCTGCGCGGCGATCCATCGGCCGGCGTAACGCTGCCGAAGGTCAGCCGGTATGTCGCGCGGGAAAGAACGAGTGGCTTCTGTGGCCAGAAGAAGCTCTGCCTGTTCTCGTGTTGGCGACCAGCGACGCAACCTGACACGGGTCGTGGTGGACATGGGCTGGACTCCTGAAGTCCAACACCCATGATACGTGTAGGACTTGCCGTCGGAAAGCAGAGGCCCCCGGAACGCCGGAGACGAAGCGATCTGGACGAGCGTCTTGGCATCCGCCGTTTCCTGCGAGGCAGCATGCTGCTCCGGTTCACCCTGTGTGCGGCCGAAAGCAAAAGTGAAACAGGTGGAGCAGATACCTTTTCGGTTTCGGCGGCACGTCGCTCCCTTCGCCTGCGCGCCGGGCTTGCTGGGAAACCGAAAGTGGAGACCTGCGGTCGGCGGTTTCGGCGGGGTCGGAGACCCGCGCCGAACGGCGGTCGGCGGTTTCGGCGGGGTCGGAGACCCGCGCCGAACGGCGAACGGCGGGGTCGGAGACCCGCGCCCAACGGTGGTGGCGGTCAGGGCCCGTATCAGGCCGACTTACGTTCCAAGTCCTGGGCCTGGTTCAGCTTGTTGTACAGCGTCTTGAGGCTGACGCCCAGTTCTTCGGCGGCGACGGTTTTGTTGCCGTCGTGGCGGTCGAGGGATTGGAGAATGGCGTGCATTTCCAGGTCGCGGAGCGAAACCGGGCCCAAGTCGGGCATGCGGACGCCGCGGGCGTTGAAGCTGCGGGGGAGGTGCTCGACCGAGATCGGCGGCGCGTCGCAGAGGATGGTGGCGTGCTCGATGACGTTGGCCAGCTCGCGGACGTTGCCGGGCCAGGAGTGCGACTTGAGCAAGTGAATTGCTTCCGGCGTGAACAGTTGCTGGAAAACGCTCACGGCCGGCCGGAAGCGGCGGTACAGGTGCTCGGCCAATTCCGGAATGTCGTCGATCCGCAGGCGCAAGGGCGGGAGTTGGATCTCGAAGGTGTTGATGCGGTACATCAGGTCCTCCCGAAAGTCGGCCTCCTCGACCATCTCGGTCAGGTTGCGGTGCGTGGCGCAGATCACGCGCACGTCGATGTGGCGGGACTCGTTGTCGCCGATCCGGCGGATCTCGCCGCTTTCCAGCACGCGGAGCAGTTTGGCCTGCATGGCTTTGGGCAGTTCGCCGATCTCGTCCAGGAAAATGCTCCCGCCTTGCGCGACCTCGAACAGGCCCACGCGGTGGTCGTCGGCGCCGGTGAACGCGCCTTTGCGATGCCCGAACAATTCGCTCTCGATCAGCGCCTCCGGCAGCGCCCCGCAGTTGACGGGCACAAAGGGTTTGTCGGCCCGCAGGCTCTGTTCGTGCAAGGCCCGCGCCACCAGTTCCTTGCCGGTTCCCGTCTCGCCGAGGATCAGGACCGTGGAGTTCGTGGGGGCGACCTTGGCGATCAGCTGCCGCACGCGCTGCATGGCTTCGTTCGAGCCCACCAGGTTCATGTTGCCCTCGATCCGGGCCAGCCGCTGTTTCAGAGCGCGGTACTGGTTCGTCAATTCCCGCTTCTGGGCGATCCGCAAGAGCAGCGATTCCAGTTCCACCAGTTTGCAGGGCTTGGTCAAGTAGTCGAACGCGCCCTGCCGCAGGGCGGCGATGGCCGTGTCCAACGACGACTTGCCCGTCAGCACCACCGCCTCCGTCTCCGGCGACAACTCTTTGGCGCGCTGGATGACCTGAATGCCGTTCAAGCCGGGCATGTCCAGGTCGACGAGGATACAGTCGTAGCTGTTACGTTCCAACGCGGCGGCGGCGGTCAGGCCGTCCGCGCAGATCGTGGCCTCGTGCCCCATCCGCTCCAGTTCCAGTTGCATGACTTCGCGGATCGAGGACTCGTCGTCGGCAAAGAGGATTTTCAGGCCGTCAAGCGGCTTGCCGTTTTTCTTGACGATTTTCTTCGTCATGGGCCACCAGGGGTAAAGTGACTTTGAATTGGGAACCGCGTCCCGGACCGCCGCTGGACGGCAGGATTTCGCCGCCGTGGTCCTGGACGATGCGATACGTGATGGACAGACCGAGACCGATCCCTTGGCCGCCGCGGCGGCGGGTGAAGAACGGCTCGAACAGGTGCTGCAGCACCTCGTCGGTCATGCCACAGCCGTCGTCCCGCACGAGCAACTCGGCACTGCCGCCGTGTTCGCGCAGCGTGAGGACCACGGTGCCGCCGGGGTCGAGACTGTCGAGGGCGTTGGTGATCAGATTCAGCACGACCTGCTTGATTTCCTGGGCGTTGACCCAGGCGATCACGGGCGCCGTGCGAGCGAATTCGATGTGCTTTTCGCGGTACTTGCCCAAGTGCCGCACCATGTCGATCACGCCTTGCACCAACTCGCTTAACTCGGTGGGGTGCTTCTGCACGTCGCCCATCCGGGAATAGTCCAGCAGTTTTTCCGTGATCCCTTTGCAGCGGAACGCTTCGTCCTGGATCTTGCGCAAGTACTTGCGCAGAACCTCGATCTCCTCGTCGTGCTCGCCGTCCGGTTGCTGCTCGTCCTGCTGGATGATGTCGTGCAGCCGCATTTCCAGGGCTTCCGCCGCCCAGGCGATGGTCGCCAGGGGATTGTTGATTTCGTGGGCCACGCCGGCGGCCAGAAAACCGACGGCCGCCAATTGTTCGCTGCGGACCACTTGTTTGGTGCGTTGGCGAACTTGCTCGTCGCGTTCCTGGATTTGCAGATCCAGGTCGTCGCGGATCTTCAGAAACCGGTCCGTCATGGCGTTCATCGCGCCGGCCAGTTCGGCGACTTCGTCGTGCGTCTGCAGTTGGATGCGGTGCTCGAAGTCGCCGTCGCGGGCGATGCGACGGCAGCCCTGAACCAGCGTGCCCAAGGGCTGGAATACCGAGCGGCGGAAAAAATTTGCCAGGATTACCAGGACCACACCGGCCGTCACGCTGGAGATCCAGGTCAGTGCGATCCACGTGTGATATTGGCCACGAACCTCGCCGGCCAAATCGGACAGGCGCCGATGCAAGTGCTGCGGCAGCGACAAGGTGAGTGAATGCAGGTCTGCCAGAGCGGCGTCCAGGTCATCGACCTGAAGTTCGTTGAACACCCAATCGTCGTCCTTGTTCAGCTTGGCCACCTGATCCAGGCTCTGGCGGATTTTGGCAACCGTCTGCCGCTCGGGCAATTGGCTCTCCGCCGGCTCGCCTTCCTGCGGGTCCGGATCGTAGACCCGGAGGGTCTTGCTGTAGCCTCGCAGCCTCTCCTCGACCTTCAGCAACTCGGCCCGGAACTCTTCACGCAAGTCTTGCCGATTCGGACCGATGGTCCCAAAGTCGCTACGGCGGCGGACCTGGCTGACGATCGACCGCAATTCGCCGACGCAATACGACAGGTCCATCGCCAGCTGCAGTTCGGTGGCCCGCTGGGAACTGATACTCTTCGCCAGCCAGCGATACGCATAGACGCCGCGAAAACTGCTGAACGTGAGCATGGCCACGCCCAAGAACAGCATCGCGCCGCTGAGCCACAGCTTCTTGCGAATCGACCAGCGAGAAAGCAAGGGGACCTCCCTGTCCGAAAAAAGGCGCTGCCGGACATTCCTTTGCCAGCAACCGTCCCGGACGCCGAGACGGACTTCGCCAGGGCGGCGGAGTGTACCAAGGGGCTAGCGATTCGGGCAAGACGGAATGTCGGGCAGCGCGATGATCGATGATCCGATGATCAGCCTGCTGCTGGCAATGCTACCGCCCGCCATGTAGCCAACCCGCGAGGCGGCGTTTCCGAGCCGGAAACTGGGCACGCGGCGGCATCTTGCTTGTCGTTGAGCTGTCACTTAGAGTGGGTGCCGGATCGTGGCGTACCCATCTTTCCCCAATCCCACGAGACTGGCGCCATGCAAGATCGCTGTTCGACTCCCCAGCCGCGTGCTCCCAACGGCACGCGGGTTCGGGAACGGTGCGAGAATAGAAACCGGCCGGCAACCGCCCAAGGCCCCGCGAATCCGTCCGTTTTGCCTCGGCTGGAGCCGGCTTCCCAACGCTCCCTGGGGAGCCTCCTATGGCTTTCGGCGGTCGCGGCCGGCATGCTGTCGGGCTGCGCCCATCCGCCGCCGGCCGCCACCGATACGTCGCCACCCGCGGTGAGCGTCAGCCAGCCCATCCAGCGCGAGGTGACCGATTTCGTCGACTTCGTGGGAAGAACCGAAACGCCCTCGTCGCTGGAGGTCCGGGCGCGGGTCACGGGCTACCTCGTCAAGATCCCCTTCACGGAAGGCGCCACGGTCAAGGCCGGCGACACGCTGTTCGAGATCGACGACCGGCCGTACCAACACGATCTGGATCAGGCCACGGCCGGCCTGGAGGAGGCGAAAGCCGCGCTGGTCAAGTCGCAGGCGTTTCTGGATATCGGCCTGCAGACTCAGAAGCTCAGCCCCGGCGCGGTCAGCCAGCAGGAGATCGTCCAGCGCCAGGGGGCCCGCGACGAGGCGGCCGCCAGCGTCAAGTCGGCTCAAGCGAACCTGGAGAAATGCCAGCTGAACTTCGCCTGGTGCAAGATCACCTCGACGATCGACGGGCGGGTCAGCCGCTACTACCTGACGCTCGGCAATCTGGTCACTCAGGACACGACCCTCTTGACCACGGTCGTCTCCGAAGACCCGCTGTATGCCTACTTTGACGTCGACGAACGCACGATGTTGCGCGTCGTGCGCCACTTGCTGCCCGGCCAAGTCGATCTGCTCCAGACGAAGCAAGTCCCTGTGCTGATGGGTCTGGCCGACGAAGAGGGCTTCCCGCACACCGGCTACATCGACTTTGCCGACAACGTCGTCAACGCGGCCACGGGCACGGTCACGGCCCGCGGCGTGTTTGCCAATCCGCCCCTCTCTCCGTCCGGACGCCGACTCATGAAGCCCGGCATGTTTGTCCGCATCCGCCTGCCGCTGGGCAAACCCCACCAGGCTTTGCTGGTCAGCGAGCGGGCGTTGGGAACCGATCAGGGCCAGAAGTACCTGTACGTCGTGGACGCGCAGAACGTGGTCCAGTACCGGCGGGTTGAAGCCGGACCACTGCAGTCCGACGGCCTGCGCGTGATCGAGCAGGGACTGCAGGCCGGCGAATGGGTCCTGGTCAGCGGCCTGCAGCTGGTGCGGCCCGGTTTGCAGGTCAAGCCGGAGCGGACGGAAATGGAAGGGATGGCAGATCCCGGATCGGAGACGACGGATCAAGTATTGGGGAAGGCAGATTTGCCGCCAGGGGAGCCCGGAACGCGGAAGGCGGATTCGAGGAAGTCGGAAGTGGGCCAACCCGGCCATCTGAAATCTCAAATCCCAAATCTCAAATCCCAAATTGCCAATCCCGAAGCCGAAATCCCGCATCCGCAACCCGAAATCGGCAATCCCAAATCCGCAATCGAGAGTCCGCCGTGATCTCGCGTTTCTTCATCGACCGTCCGATCTTTGCCTCGGTCGTGTCGATCATCATCACCCTGGCCGGCTCTCTGGCGCTCCTGTCGCTGCCAATCGCGCAGTATCCCCCGATCACTCCGCCGACGGTCCAGGTGTCCTGCAGCTATCCCGGCGCCAGCGCCCAGGTCCTGGCGGACACGGTGGCGGCGCCCATCGAACAGCAAGTCAACGGCGTCGAAGGCATGCTGTACATGTCCTCGCAGAGCGACAATGCGGGCATGTACTCATTGACCGTTACCTTCGACCTGAACACCGACCTGAACACCGCTCTGGTCATGGTCCAGAACCGCGTCTCGCTGGCCCTGCCCCAGTTGCCCGATTCGGTTCAGAAGCAGGGATTGACGATCAAGAAAAAAAGCCCCAGCATTTTGCTGGTGATCAACTTCTTCTCGCCGGAAGGCCGCTACGATGCCACGTACCTGAGCAACTATGCCACGATCAACGTCAAGGACGAGTTGTTCCGGGTGGAGGGGGTGGGGGACATCAACTTCCTGGGCCAGCGCGACTATAGCATCCGCGTCTGGCTGGACCCGCAAGCGTTGGCGGCACGCAGCATCACTGCCAGCGATGTCGCCAGCGCGATCCAGAACCAGAGCCAGGCCGCGGCGCCGGGACAGCTCGGGGCGTCGCCGTCGCCGACCAGCCAGGCTCTTCAGCTGCCGCTGGACACGCTGGGGCGTCTGACGGACCCTGAACAATTCAGCGACATTATCGTCAAGGCTGATTCGGGCGGCTCGCACGGCACCTCGGCGGCCCTCGTGCGGCTGCGCGACGTCGCACGGGTGGAATTGGCGTCGCAGCAGTACAACCAGATCTGCACTGCCGATGGACGGCCCTCCGTGGGTTTGGCCGTCTACCAGCTCCCCGGAACCAACGCGCTCGATGTCGCCGAGCGGGTGAAGGCTAAGATGCAGGAGCTGAGCAGCCGTTTTCCCGAAGGCCTGGACTACGGCATCTACCACGACACGACCCCGTTCATTCGGGAGTCCGTGGCGGACGTGGTGCGGACTCTGTTCGTGGCCGTGCTGTTGGTGGCGCTGGTCGTGTTGGTCTTTCTGCAGGACTGGCGGGCCACGCTCATTCCGCTGATCGCGGTCCCCGTGGCGATCGTGGGCACCTTCGGCGTGATGGCGGTGTTGGGCTTCAGCCTGAACAACATTTCGCTGTTCGGTCTGG
>ERZ795059.5816-NODE-5816-length-11131-cov-7.432647_pt1 | contig 11131 bp, 12 predicted proteins | sample MGYA00375143_ERZ795059 | MGnify/ENA primary metagenome ERZ795059 (study PRJEB30188, sample SAMN05720168) | activated sludge metagenome | isolation source: Anaerobic digester | place: USA | collected 2015-01-07 ... | reverse complement strand
GTGTGACTGGAGTTCAGACGTGTGCTCTTCCGATCTGTCATCTTTCGATGTTTCATACTATGTTTAATGTCGTAAACAGCGCCATCTTCATCTGGTTTGTACCGGCATATGCCAAACTGATTGAGAAAATACTGCCGGGCAAGGAAATCAAGGACGATTCAGTATATAAACTAAAATACGTCTCTGCAGCACTTCAGGATACTCCTGAAATTAACATAATAACTGCAAAATCCGAAATCATCAAAATGACGGAAAAAGTTTCTGAGATGTATGAGCACGTTATTTCATTTTTCTCTTCATCCAAGGGAGTAAATTCCGACGATGTAAGCAAAATTAAGAAAATGGAAAATTATACTGACCAGATGCAGGAAGAAATTTCCAAATTTATCGCGGAATGCGTACAGGAAGCACCGAGCGATAAGAGCTTAATGAACTTAAATCACATGCTTAAAATTGTAGATGAACTTGAAAGCATCGGTGACTCATGCAATAATCTGACCAAGATTATTGAAAAGAAAACAGAGAAAAAAATTATCTTCACCGATGAAATGGATAAAGAAATTGAACCGTTTTTGCTTGAAGTAAAAAGATTTCTTAATTTTATAGCAAGCAACATGCATAAACCTATTTCAGAACGCGATTTTTCACTCGCCCATGAAATGGAAAAGAAAATTAACGCTTTCAGAAACAGCCTGAAGAAAAATGCCCGCAAAAGAATCCAGAGCGGCGCAAATGTAAGAATGGAAATTCTTTACATTGATATTCTTCAGCAGCTCGAACATATAGGCGACTTTCTTCTTAATATCGCGCAGGAACAGAAAGAAATACAGCAGTAACATATAGCGGCGCTTTAAGCGCCGCTTTTACTTATGAAAAACAACCAAAGCAAATCGAAAAACATATTGATAATCGCTCACAGGGGTTACCGCAAACTTTACGGAGAGAACACGCTCTTTTCTGCTGATAAAGCTTTTGAATACGGTTCAGACGGGATTGAATTTGATGTTCAGAAATGCGAAGATGAATTTATTATAATTCATGATGAAATAATAAATTCAAACGGAAAAACTACGGACATCGCCCAAAGCTCATTAAGAAAACTCAGCAAATTGCGCTCTGGAAAAGAAAGCATTCCGCAGCTCAAATCATTTCTCAAAAATATTCCTTCAGGAAAAATCATCAACGCAGAACTCAAAGCAGAGACAATAAGAACATTTCATTTTAATGAAATTGAAATTCTGCTCCGCGCACGCAAGGAAGAGATAATTGTTTCTTCATTTGAGCACAACCTTCTTTCTGATTACAAAAAAAGCGGATACAAAACAGGCTGTCTTCTTGAACATGCTCATTTCAGGAAGGGATTTTTCAGGCTTTTTATTTCTCTTGCAATCCAACGTCCCTACTCCGTCAATATGCCTCTTGAGTTTTTCTACATCGTCAAAGGATTGAAACTAAAACTTGCGATGTTTCTTTTCAATCTAATTTCCGACAAAATAATTGTATGGACAGTCAATAATCCGAAAGACTTTAAACATGTAAGCAAATATGCAGACATGATTATTACCGATGACGTTGAAACGGGTGTAAAGTTTAAAAATGAATATTCCTCAACCAGATAAGGAGGTTTTTATGCGGACAAGAACTATTCTCTGCTACGGCGACTCAAACACCTGGGGCTATGACGCAAAAACTCGCAGCAGGTTTCCTTATGAAAAAAGATGGACATCTATTTTAGAAATCACTCTCGGTTTTGATTACAATGTAATTGCAGAAGGACTCTGCGCCCGCACAACTGTTCTCGACGATCCTTACGAAGGCGAAAATAAAAACGGCAAACGCTATATTTCATTAATTCTTGAAACACATAGACCGGTTGACTGCATTATCCTTATGCTCGGAACAAACGATCTCAAGAAAAAATTCAATGCTTCAGCATGGGATATAGCTCAGGGAGCCCAGACTCTTATCGATGAAATTTTAAAATGCGGATTTTTTGTACAGTCAGCGCGTAACATAATTTTAGTTGCGCCGCCTGAAGTCGGGAAACTTGCGGGAACTGATTTTGAAAAACTGTTTGAAGATGCTGAAGAAAAATCAAAAGAGCTGGGCAAATACTTTCAAGCAACTGCTCTTGCGAAAAACTGCAGTTTCATTGATTCAGCGAAATACATAAAGCCAACTCCGCTTGACGCGATACACCTTGATGAAAATGCTCATGCAGAACTCGCGAAAGTAATAGCAGACAAGGTGATGGAAATAATGTGAAAAGGTTTTGCCATTAAAAGAGTCTATTAGTTTTGTTAAAGTATTTATATAGAATAATGGACGATATTCAACTATTCTACTTAATTACAAATACCTTGCCCATTTTTGTTAATTCATTTATCATATAGTTCCAAGAAACAAGTTCGTTATATTTTTTATCATAATATAATCTTGGAAGATAAAAGAAGTTATAACCCTCAAGGCAACCTAGAGTAACCAACAGTCTATATTTTACCGAAAATCCCAAAGTGTTCAATTTCCGATTAGAAAAACTGTCATTTTCAATAATTCTGGAATCATCCAACAAACCGACAATTTTTAGATATCTAATAACATCATCATGATTATACTTAGACAAAATCATATTTACACTTTTATAAAAGAAAAGAAAGCGGTATTGAGTAATATCAAGACAATCTTTAATTTTATCACTCATAAGCTTTGAGCTATAACCCTTAAAATATAAATTATTTTTTCATTTTAATTTACACCCGGCTTATGCCTATTATGAAAGTACAGTAAAAGAAAAAATAGTATAACTGATACAAAAGATGCAAGAGCTGCCGAAATAAATGCAATACGGAAACTGCCTGTTAAATCATAAAGAAAACTGCCGCCCAATAATGCCATTGCACCAAGACCGAAACCTGTAAATACCATGCCGTACTTCGTTCCCAAGTTTTCATTCCCCAAAATGGAAGCAGTAAATGAAGGGTATAATCCCAGAATAACTGCAAATGACCAGCCGGTAACAACAGATACCACGACCAACAAAACTCCCGAAGAAGGCAATAAACCAAGCATTAAAAGAAAAAGAAACTGTAGAAATCCCGTAGCTACCAATATTTTTGAAAATCCTATCTTTTCAGACAAATAACCCGCAACCGGACGGCCGAATCCGTTTACACCGGAAAACAGGGAAACGACGAATGCAGCAAAACCCGCGTCTGCACTTATTTGCAATCTTGCGAAAGACGGGAAAAGCCCAATACTAAGAAAGCCGCCGATGACGAATGACGCAAAGATGAACCATAGAATATAGAATTTTTTATTTAATAAAGTTTCTCTAACAACTTTAACCGGCATAATGGCAGCTGAATTTTCATTTTTAATTTTAGAAGGCATCAGAAAAGATCCGGCGAGTGATCCGATGAAAACCATAAGTCCCATCACAGCCAGAGTTCCTGTTATACCAAGTCCCGGAATCAATAGCCTGACTTTTATGGGCGCTACAAATACCGAAGCGAGACCAAACCCCATTACGGCTACAGAAACGGCGAAAGATGCATTTTTATTCACATGAGAGCGAATGGCAGGAGCAATAACCGAATATACACAGGCACAACCTATGCCGCCTATGAGACCATGCGTCAAAGGTAGCCACCAACTATGCCCCACTATACCTACAAGCGATGCCAAAAGATATGCTGGAAGCAGTAAAAACGCCCCGATTTGTGATATGAACCGATAACCGAAACGATCCGCAGCCATTCCTGCGGGCAGCATGCAAATAGCAAAGACCATCATGAAAACAGTAAACGAAATATTCGCTTCGAACTTATTCCATTCAAAAAGTTCCATGAGCGGAACTGTAAATACTCCCCATGAATATGCGGCACCGCCTGATAATGAAAGAAGAAATCCGCCTAAAATTATTCCGAATTTTTTCATGATTACTCCGATAAAATGTATTGTGTCAGCAATGATCTGACAGTCTTCTCAAAATAAATGTCCAACTTGCTCTTCACCATGTTTTATTAAGAATATTATTCATGATTTAAGCTGAATGAAACCTTTTATTTTATTTGCACTGATATTCTTCATCACAATTAAAGCACAATTTATCCGATTTGACAAATAGATAATCACTGCCCACATGCAAGATCCTGCAATTTGACAGAAGCATTAAAATCATTTTGATTATAATCTTTTAATTATTTTCTATTAATTCAATACTTTGGATGATATGATCAATATATATTTTCGGATTTTTAACCATATATTGATTCATTGTTAGATAAAATATATTCTTTAAGATTAGGAGAAATAGAATCAAATGTAACCAAATCTATTCTGGACTGAGTTTTTTCTTCAAGAAGGGATTTTAATTCGATCAGATCTAACAGCGACTTATTTTGTTTGTTATTAAACTCAATCAAAATATCAATATCGCTTATAGATTTATAATTATCGGATATAAAAGAGCCGAATAAACTCGCCTTTTTTATATCAGCAGTTTTAAGTACATCGACGATAGTCCTTTTAATATCATTTTTGTCCATAATCAATATATAACTGATAATAGAATATTTGTCTATTATTTTATCATCAATGATAAATACTTTAGCCGAAACCCAAGAATATAATTAAACGGTCAATGACACGTTAAAATAATATTTTGATATTTAGTGACATACGGTATGCCGAAGCGTCGTTAAAAAGATAAGACTCAATGAATAATGTAATCCGCGAATCCTTCAATTATGTGCCCATCAACTGTTTCAATTATTGTATTTACACTTGAATCCCAATTCCTATATTTTTGTATCGAAATTTTTATTTCCACTGATTTTAATTCAGATAATTCAAAGCAATTCAACTCAAGGATGTTCTGGAATTTGGTTATGGAAGAGTTTAATGCAAGATAAAGAGGATTAAAACTATTTAAATCCAAAGTAGTTTTAAATTCTGGAAATAAAATAAAAGTAGTCGTTTTCTTTTTTATCTTTTCAAGTTCATTGGAAATGTGCGGTTGAATATAACTCAATCCGCTTTGACAGTGGTGCGAAAAATTGTGAGCCACTCCTTTTAATTTTTTCCATCTCGCCATAAATTTGTCCTATTTTTAATATAACGTTCCTTCGGCAATCGACGTTTAGTGCAATGTACTCACTGAGCCAAATGTGCTGAAGACCGAAGCGAAGCGGAGCGTTAATAGCGCGTAACGTGAAGTGACAATTTGTTTCTTATGTATTGTGATAGTATTTACCTGACAGTCCACTCAAAATAAAGGTGGTCAAAGTTTCTCTGAGATTTAAAATGATTTAACCACAAATAATTTTAAGGAGAGAAAACCATGACCACCAACACCAATGTACAAACCAAAGCTGCAAGAAGAAAGCTAAATTTGCTCGAACTTGCCGGAGAACTGGAAAATGTCAGCAAAGCCTGCAAAATTATGGGCTATTCACGACAACAGTTTTATGAAATCCGAAGAGATTTTCAAACCTATGGCGCGCAGGGACTGCTCGACAAACTCCCCGGAGCAACAGGCCCTCATCCAAATAGAGTTTCTGATGAAATTGAAAAAGCTATTATGGATTATTGCCTCATCCATCCTACTCATGGCTGTCTTAAAGTAGCTCAACAGCTTAATCTTCAGGATATCCATGTGAGTTCCGGCGGTGTTCGCGGAGTATGGCAGCGTAACAAGCTGACATCAAAACATCAGCGATTGATGCGTCTTGAACAGCATCATAGAGAAACGAATATCGAACTCAGCGAAAAGCATGTTAGACTTCTCGAAAAATTTAATCCCGAATTCAGAGAACGTCACATTCAGGCTGATTTTACAGGGGATTTAGTGGCTATGGACACTTTCATGGTCGGAACTCTAAAGGGCATCGGTAGAATTTATCTTCAGACTGTTATCGATTGTCACTGCCGTCATGCATGGGGACGGCTATACACTTCAAAAGTTCCGGTAACTGCCGTACAAACTCTCAACAACGATGTTCTTCCATTTTTTGAAAGTCACAATATTAAAGTCAAAACTATTCTTACCGATAATGGACGTGAGTATTGCGGAAGAGAAGATCAGCATCCGTTTGAATTGTTTCTTCAGCTTGAAGAAATTGAACACAGAACAACAAAAGTCCGCAGACCTCAGAGCAACGGTTTTGCCGAAAGATTTCACCGCACTTTTCTTGATGAGCATTTTAGAATTACCGGCAGATCAAAGTTTTACGAATCGATTGATGAGATGTAAACTGACCTTGATTTTTATCTTTATCATTACAATAATGAGCGGGCGCATCAAGGCAGAAACATGAACGGCAGAACGCCTTATCAGGTTTTTATAGACGGAATTAAAATTGATGATGGCGATTTAAATTCGGCTACTTAATTTTTATTTCCAGAGAAATGTGTCAGGTGAATACCATCATTGTACATTTCTTATTCAGCATATCTCAAAAAAAATTCAGGATCTAAATATTCATTTTCAAACTTAATGTAAATCGAAAATGTTCTTCCAATTGATGATTGATTCGTTATATAACCAATTAGATCTTTTATATTGATTTTATCACCAATTTTAATCTCATTTATCAACGTAAGATATTTATATTCAACAATTAAATTATTATTTTTTATTGTCAAATTCCTTTGATCTTTTAGGATTACTGTTCCGGAAATAATTGAATGAACTTTTTCACCATAAGTGCCAACAATTATAATACCGTTAGAATATATTATTTCTTCGGTAAATGGATTTTTACGTGGACCATATCTATAAACTATTCTTGTTTCAATATTCTCTGCTTCAAGGTTTAATTTCAATGGAGAAGAAAATTTATATTGATTATTAACAATTGTGTATTGTTTTATAATTCTATCATTATTTCTAATGCTACACATTGAAAATGATAATACAGAAATAAATGTCAAAAATATTTTCATAATGCTCCTTTATAATCAATAAAGTATTGATTATGTGTTGTTATTATTCCCCACATAAGTCATATTGTCATTGCACTTAACGTTCCGCAGCTAAACGACGTTTTTGCGAAGCAAAAATGTGCCTTTAGTCCAAGCACCTGATTTCACACAGCAAAATTAGAGCGTAGTGTGTGGCCGCTGTTGTACGCCGTTTTGCTGTTTTAAAAACCATTCATCATAAAAAATATAAAGTAAATTATTGCTAATATTGAATAAGATATTCTATTTACACGAATATCTACCATAAATACTTTTTTATTAGTATACGTCTTTGGTAATGATAATTTTATAAATGGAAATTCAACTATTACTGAAAATATATAAGTGAGAAAAAATAATCCAATAAATGCAAGAAATCCTTCATAAGCTGTATAATTTAGTAATCCATCACTTTTAATAAGCAAATAAATGTATATAAATATCCATCCTACTATTGCTGAACAAATATTTGCCATAAATATTATTACAAATGTTATTAAAGAATGGTATCTTTTTGATAATTTATAAATTAAATATGATTCAATGATTGCTATACCAATATTTGCAAGGGATAAATGAAAACTTGTTCCCCATAATAATGGAGTACCCGCATTAGCGTATAAGTATTGATTTGATGCGGTAAGGATTATTAATACAATAACTAATCTCAACATCATGATTCAAATCCTATGTAAAATGGAGAACACATCCCTTGCACAGACGACGTTGGCTGGAGCGCTCCCGCGTAAGCCAATGTGGCGTAGCACGAAGCGGAGCGTTTGCGCAATATTAAGCGATGAATTCGATTTGCATAACAAAGTTGCATATCGCTAAAACCAGCCAATATTTCTTCCATTCGTTTTTAGATCTATTTATCTTATATAAACTTAATTTCGAAACGATTGTGTTATAAAGTAAAATCATTCTGTCATATTATTTTGAAAGCATTTTAAAAGCACCATATGCCAATACCATAATTCCAGAAATTATGAAAATATAACTCCACCATTTCATTTTAATAAAATAGAACGAATTATCAATTTCAACTTTAATTTTAATTCCTTTTTCATTTTTGATATAATCTTCGCTAAATAAATATGTTAATATAGCCGAAATTATTATTCCTGGACTAATCATAAGATAGCTATTCAAATCTAAATCATATTTTCGTGATATTTCTGAAACAATAATTATACTTCCAATTATTGATAAAATAAAATATACTGGAACCAAAATTCCGCGATTTTTATAAAATATAACCATATTACCCTCTTCAATTTTTATTCTTATAATTCATTATAATCATTCATAAATAGTCATCACAATTATTAGTATTTCATTTTATAAAATGCAAATTGAATTTTGCACATAACTACATATTTACAGAATACGTAAAACATGATCAATGAGACTTATTTCTTCCATCAACATCCTTTCAGTCGTATGACCATTAAAATCTTAATACATAAGTTTCTTAAGTATGTCAAACGCAAAATAAATCACATGAGCAAACAGAAATTACGCGTTTACTGAGCGAATCAAAATTCAGAAATTTAATAGGACAGAAAGACATCCCTGCATTCGCAGGGATGACGGAAAAATCAGAATAATGACAGAAAGCGCGCTAGGAAGTTAAATGACAGAAGGTTTACAAAGAACTACAGCAAAGGAATTATTAGAGAAAAAGCCCTAAACCATTCGGCGAAGCCGAATACCAAATAAGCTGAGCTTTCGCAATCCGCTGAAAGCGGTGCGAAAATCGAAGCGTAAAAAGCCGCGCGGCGACTGAGCGACGTCTTTTTCTTTCGCCGGTTTCTTTTGTGACGAGACAAAAGAAATCGGCAAAACCGGTTAAAGGGCGTGGAACGCCCTTTGATATTATTGCATGAGACCATGCAAATAACAAATTCATAAGGCGTCAGCCTTATGTTGTATTCCGACACTCGGAGCAAATGGAGTGGAACACCTTTTGCGTATTGCATGACACCATGCAAAAAACAGATTCCAAAGACGAAGTCTTTGAAAGTATCCCGACGCTCGGGAAAAGCAGATTCATAAGGCAAAGCCTTATGAATTACTTATTCTTTTTCAACAACTTCAGAATCTTAATTCTCCTCGCTTCAAATTCATTTTTAATTTTTTCACTCGATGGATTCTGTCCGTGCTTTTCAAGAAGAGAAAGAGCAAGAGAAGGATTCTTCGATGTGTACCAACCTACTAAATAAATGAGTGCCGAGTCAGAATCGTCAAAACCTGAAAAAAGTTCGAGATATTTTTCGTAATACGGAATTGATTTTTCATAATTTTTCTCACGCCACTGCACGGCATAAACGTATTTAAAAAGAGGAAGCGGCATCAATGGAGCCTTATCTATCGCTGATTTTATAAGCTCAGTCTGTTTCTTCAAATCATTCTGTACTTTATCCGCGTTTGACAAAATTTCGCGTGCGTAAGTACATGCATCATCTGAAGTTTTTGAAGAATAAACTAATGCTTTTTTAAAAACATCTTGCTGAGGCAGATATGATTCTTTCGCTTTTTTAACTTCAGCAAAATTATCAGAATTATCCCTGCGCGAAATCAGGCCTTCGTACCAGAAGAGCTCTCCGGTCTTTCCGTTATTTTCTTTGACGAGTTGAGCATACCATAAAGGCCACTTAGATTTATTGGCTTCCGCAAAAGTATGTCCATTATCAATTTTGCAGAAGTATCCGAAATTATGAAAAACCTCATGTATCAGAACTCTCCATGAAGCAGATGTAGGCATCTTGGTAAACATTCTGAAATCCTTTGCACTTAAAAAATCAGGTACCAGAATAAGGCTCTTTACTCCGCCGAGATAAGTGGCGGTTTCATAATGCGGAAAAAACCACATCACGCCGTCATATTGCCTGAAATTATCATAAAGCAGTTTTGAAGGATAAGGTCTAATTGATTCTGTAACAATTGACTGGATGCTCGAAGCCGTATCAGATCGTGTTACTTCTGCTTCTATTATTTCAAAACGCGGTTTCATCAGAATATTTCCGGAACTTAAATAATAATAAAAAATGCTAAGCGTGTTAAAATGCATGGACGTGTCGTATAACCGCCTGGAAATTTCTTCTTTAGAGAATTGAACCTTGATCGGTTTAGTCTTTCCATTTATAATAATGGAAGAGTTAACACGCGGAATATAGATATTAAGCCAGTTAAACTCATATGGCTTTTTAAAGGCTGGAGGATTTTTCGCGAAATAATCAAACGCGCGGAAAAGTGCCTCATAGTCTTTGCGGTTTATGTTTTTTGAATCAATCTTCCATATATCAAATACTTTTTTCATCAGACCAAGCCGATAAATAAAACTTTCATTCATCTTTCTGTCATTGATTCCGCTTATTGCCGCCTGAGAAACCGCAACGCACATATGATCGAAAAACGCAGCAGCAAGAGATGAATTCTTTTCATCATAATTTAATAGAAATTTATCAGCAATGTCTTTCAACATTTCATCATGCTTTGAATTTAAAATAAAAACATTTCCGCATTTTTCGGAATTCCAGAAATGCGTCATCAGCATGACTGCGATATCTTTATCTCTCTGCTTCGCATAAAATTTAAGGAGAACTTTTACTGCATCATCTCTTTTGCCATTTTCAAGAAGTGCCTGTGCATAATATCTTACTGCACCGAACAGATAAGCTTTATGATAATGATATTCCTCAGGCGCAGCATTAAACTCTTTAATTACCGCATCATAAAGTTTTGCATCAGACAACTGTTTGAGATACCAGAAAAAACGGTACGAATCGGGTTTGGAATAATACGAATATCTCATCTCGATCGCAGCAGAATAAAAATCTTTTTTGTATCCGGCATCCATTCCCGCTCTGAAGTAATCTTTCTTTGAATCGATATCAGAAGGTTTGCCGGTTGCAAAGTCCGCCGTAAAAACACGGTTCGGAAAAGACACAGTCATACATAATATAATTAAAATACCAACGAATTTTTTCATAGTATCCCCCGCATGATTTAATCATATAAAGAGAATACTGTCAATATCCGCCTCCTCAGCGCGTAAGCCCTCCTGGCCGCGCCTTACAGCCGGAAGGACTCCGGCAACAAATCGCTTCAGGTCGGCATGGATGACGACAACAAGCGATTTGCAGTGCACATCCTGTGCAAACGC
>ERZ795059.5814-NODE-5814-length-11134-cov-5.486055_pt1 | contig 11134 bp, 11 predicted proteins | sample MGYA00375143_ERZ795059 | MGnify/ENA primary metagenome ERZ795059 (study PRJEB30188, sample SAMN05720168) | activated sludge metagenome | isolation source: Anaerobic digester | place: USA | collected 2015-01-07 ... | reverse complement strand
CACAAGGGGTTTCCGTTCGCCCTGGGGAGACACCGCGTCGATGCGGATCTGGAAGGGATAGGGATACACGGGAAGATTTTCCGCCAGTATGCCGTACACCTTTCCGTCCGGGCTTTTCGCCGGCATCGCAACGACCGCCGGTACGCGCGTCCAGGTGGTTACCGTCGAACCGCCGGCGGGCATCTGCGATACCACGGTTCCTGCCGTCTCATCGCCTTCTGGAGCGCGCGCGGTGAAATCGAACAGCACCTGGCTCTCCTCCATCGCCGCGAGGACTTGGCGGATGGTCAATCCTGTAACGTCCGGCACCTTCGCCTGGTCGTTCTGCGGTCCGCGGCTTACGGCGAGCGTCAGCTTCACCGGTGCGGTGATCGGCGTATCAGGGGGCGGATCTTGCTCGAGGATGGTTCCGGCGGCTTCCGCGCTGTAGCGGTACATCAGGGGCTCCGCTACGGAAAGCAGGGGATTCGCGCTCGACGAAAAGAGAGCCTGCAGATGGATTTTCAGCTCGTCGATGTTTTGCCCCAGGTAGTTCTCCACCCGGTCTACGATGACGCCGCGGCTGACGACGAGATTTATCCTTCTGCCCGCTTTTACGATGGAGCCGGGCGAAGGCTGCTGTTCAAGAATCGTGCCCTTGTCGTGGGGATTGTCGGAGTAGCGAAGCTGGATTTTCGGATACAGCTCTCGGTTCTGCATTTCGATCAGGGCGACCGGAAGATCCTTTCCCCTGATGTCCGGAACCATCACCTTTTCCGCCGGGCGCAGCGCGAGAAAAAACACCGCGACTCCGGTACCCGCGGCCGCCAGGAGAACGGCGAGGGCGGTTCCTATGATGATCCGCGAATTTTCATTGTACTTGCGTACCAGTTCGTCGAAATCGATGCGTAAATCCGAAAGTTGAAATTTCATATATCTTCCTTGAAAAGTTTCCCCGACGCGCGGGGGTGTCTATCGTATCGTTCAGCCTTCCGTTTCGGTCTTCGGTTCCCCGCCGAGCACGGAGCCGGGAAAATCCCTGCTTCCATTTAAAAAAGACTTCCAGTCCAAAGGTTTCTTCGTTCTCCACTGAAGCTTTTTCAGCGCCAGCGTTCCTGTTCCGGCCGCGACAAGAATTCCATTCCTCTTGTCGGTTCCGATGACCGTTCCGGGCGCGAAGGCGGGGGTGTCCGGATGAGCGGTCTTTTGCAGCCCGCCTGAGCCTTCTGCCGCGATGAACGCCTGTTCCTGCGTTCCCTTCCAGACTGCCGCTTCGAGGATCATCAGGATCTGTTCCCCTTTTCGGGTCCAGGCTCCCGGCCAGGAGGTGAATGCCCGTATTTTCGCGTCGATATCCTCCGCGGATGCGGTCCAGTCGATTTCCCCGTCTTCCTTGCACAGGAGGGCGGAGTAGGTCGCCCGGGATGAATCCTGGGGCGTCGCCTGTGCGGTGCCGTTTTCTATTGCGTCCAAAACCTCGAGAACGAGCGGAGCGCTGTCCCGGGCCGCCCGCTCAAGGAGGGAGTCTGCGGTTTCGGTTCCGTCGAGCGGAAAGCGGACCTGCGCGAGAATATCGCCTGCGTCCATTTCGCGCACGATTTTCTGTATCGTGATGCCGGTTTCGGCGTCCCGGGCGAGAATCGCGGCGGGAACCGGGGCGCAGCCCCTCCAGCGGGGGAGGAGAGAGGGGTGTATGTTTATCGAGCCGAGCGGAAAGAGTGAAAGCGTTTTGGGACCGAAGATTTTTCCGAAGGCGAAGCACACCATGAGATCGGCTTCTGTTTCCGCTATGGCCGAACGAACCTCGTCGGTGATTTTCTCCGGCGCGAAGATCGGCGTATGGGGGGGGAGCGTTCCGTTGTCGATGAGCTTCTGCGCCGCCTGCATGACCGGGCTCGGTACGAGCTCCCGGTGGCGACCCCGGGACGCCGGGGGGTTGGTGAGAACCCCGACCACGCGATGACGCTTCGCGATCGCTTCGAGCGCCGGCGCCGCGCATTCGGGCGTGCCAGCGAAAATAATCTTCAGCATGGGCTTACTCCGCCTTGCGGGCTTCTTTTTCGGCTTTTTTCAGAAGTTTTTTCTCTATCTTTTCTTTTTTATCCGGATCGATCCGGTCGATGAAAAGAACCCCGTCAAGGTGATCGTATTCGTGCTGAATCACCCGCGCGAGAAGGCCGTCCGCTTCGAGCGTAAACCGGCGGCCGCGCTCGTTCAGCGCTTGCACGGTGACTCTCGACGGCCTGATTACTTCTTCGTATTGCTTCGGTATGCTCAGGCACCCTTCTTCATAGGATTCGGTCTCGAGGCTTGTTTCGATAATTTGGGGATTTATGAACGCTCGTTCCACATCGTCGTCCGCCTGGACGACGAACAAACGAATGCTTTTGCCTATCTGGGGAGCCGCCAAACCGATGCCGTCTTCCACCTTCATGGTGACGAACATTTCGCGGATCAGCTCGCGAATTTCGTCGGTTACCTCGGCAACCGGCTCCGCTTTTATTCTGAGGACTTCGTCCCCTAAAGTCATTACCTTCATATATGTAAAGTACTTGTTTTAGCCGTTCATGGTCAATAAGACAGGCGCGGAGCGCCGTCCGTCTTGACACAAGGGGGAAAAAAAGTCACTTTTAGCTATGCAAACTTCCATCTTCGAGAATGATGACACCATGCCTGCCGTTGTGAAAAAGGCTTATTCCGAGGTGCTGCCCCGTTTCCTGGGCGCGGCAGGAGAGGCCTCTTTATCCGGCGACGCCCTCGAATTGGCAGCAGCGTTCGGCGACGCAGGAGTCTTTTCTTCCGTTATCGGAGAGAAATCTGATCTCCGCAATGAATCTGAAAAAAAGCTCGTGCAGGGCTTTCAACGGAATATCGAGCTTTTGGTGCAGAAAACCTGGGTAGAAAAGGCCGACGAGGCGATGAAGGAAGAGATGATCTTCCGCATCAAAACCCTGTGTTCGAATCTTTCGCGGTACGACTATCATACTGCTCTGTCGGAATTTCTGCCGGTTTTGCACGACGTGGTGTATCTCCTGTTCGGTTCCCTCGCGAAGCACGACGGCTTCCTTGAATACGCGGTTCGCATCGACCCCGATTTCGGATTCTTCTGGTACTACATCAACAACGTGCCTCCTCACAAGGACTGGTCGGAGGAAAAGTGCCGCGTAGCCGTGCTGCTGGGCATCTGCTTCCTCGCTAATTTCTGATTTTTTTTACTGCGGTTCGATCCGATCCGGGGCTTCCGGGCCGGACTTTTGCGAACCGTTATATCATGACGGCCGTTGGACAGGGCCCGGAGTCGACTCAACGGCGAGCTAGGAGAGTTCCATGGATCTGGATGCTGTTTGCGCTTCGTTGCGGCTCGCTTCCGCCCGTCTGGCGCTGAGCCCCGCCGAAAAAAAGAACGCCGCCCTTGCGGGAGCCGCCGCCGCTTTAGACGCAGCCCGCGCCGACATCCTTTCCGCGAACAAGCGGGACGTCGAGCGCGCCCGGGCAGGCGGCACGAGCGAAGCGATGATCGCCCGCCTCGCGCTTTCGGATTCGTCCCTGGACGACATCATCGCTTCCCTTCATGTCCTCATCGAACAGACCGATCCGGTCGGCCAGGTGATAGCCGGGTGGAAGGTGCCGAACGGCCTTGAAATCCGCCAGGTGCGCGTCCCTCTGGGAGTCGCCGCCGTCATCTACGAATCCCGCCCGAACGTTACGGTCGACGCCTTCGCCCTTGCCTATAAAAGCGGCAACGCCGTTCTGTTGCGGGGGAGCTCCTCCGCGCTCGAATCCAACCGCGTAATCGTTTCCGCGATCCGCTCGGGCCTTGCCGCTTCCGGCGGCGAAAGCGACGCGGTCGCCCTGTCAGAACCCGGAACGGGAGCCGACTCCCACGCCGACGTGGACTGGATACTCGGCGCCCGCGGCAAGATAGACGTAGCCCTTCCCCGCGGAGGCGCGTCCTTGATTCGCCGCGTGGTCGAAACCGCCCGCGTTCCGGTGATCGAAACCGGTTCGGGCGTATGCCATGTGTATGTTGATTCCGACGCCGATCCCGAGATGGCGGTAGCCATCGCGGAAAACTCTAAAATCCAAAAACCCGCCGCCTGCAATTCGCTGGAGTGCCTTTTGGTTCACCGCGACAAGGCGGAGGCCGTTCTTCCCGCCCTCCGCTCGGCATTCGCGAAATACGCCGCGAAAACCGGACGCCCCGGCGGAGTAGAGCTGCGCTGCGACGGCAGGTCATTTTCCGTGCTTTCCGGTCCCGAGAACGTCGTACGCGCGGAGGATTCGGATTGGGGCATGGAGTTCCTCGACTACGTCATGGCCGTTCGCATCGTCGATTCGGTGGAGGAAGCGGTCGAGTACATAAACGCGCACAACACGAAGCATTCTGAAACCATCGTTACCTCAAACCGCGAACGGGCCCGATATTTCCAGAATTCGGTAGACGCCTCCTGCGTCTACGTGAACGCTTCGATCAGGTTCACCGACGGCGGCCAGTTCGGCATGGGCGCCGAGCTCGGCATCAGCACCCAAAAGCTCCACGCGCGCGGACCCATGGGCCTTACCGCGTTGACTACTACGAAATTTCTGATAGACGGAGAAGGACACATTCGGCCATGATCTCGCAAGCAATAGCGGACGCCCGCAAAATCGTCATTAAAATCGGATCCAATACCCTCGCCAAGGCGGACGGAACCATAAACCCCGAGTTCATGGCGGATTTCGCCTCCCAGTGCGCCGAACTCATGAAGCAGGGAAAGCAGATCGTTCTGGTTTCTTCCGGAGCGCAGGTAGCCGGCGTTTCGACCCTGGACCGCTGGGCCCGCAAAAAGGACATCCACTACCGCCAGGCCCTCTGCGCGATCGGCCAGGTCGAGCTCATGGACCACTGGCGGAACGCATTCGCTTCGCGCAACATCCATATCGGACAGCTGTTGCTGACGAAAGAGGACTTCCAGGACGACCACCGCACGCTGAACATGCGCAACACCATATTCACCCTGGTGGACGAGGGAGTCGTGCCCATCATCAATGAAAACGATTCCGTTTCCTACGAGGAAATCAAAATCGGAGACAACGATAACCTGAGCGCGCTGACCGCGATACTGTGGAGCGCGGATCTGCTCATCCTCTTCAGCGACATCGACGGCGTGTTCGAAAAAAATCCGAAAGAATTCCCCGACGCCCGCCTTATCGAGCGCGTTCCCGATATTACGACGCTGCGGAACACCATCACCATCGGTTCTACGAACGGCTTCGGAACCGGCGGAATCCAGACGAAGCTGGAAGCCGCCGAGAAGGTTACTGCGTACGGAATCCCGATGCTTTTGGCGAACGGGGGCAGGGAACAGTGTCTTCTCTCCCTGGCGGACGGAAAACGCGCCGGCACGCTTTTTTTGGCCCGGGAGGCATAAATGAACGGAATAAAGATCGGCTGCATCGGAATCGGCGTGATGGGATCGGCTCTCATGGAGGCGGTGGTTCAGACGACGGGGCAGGGAAGTTTGACGGTGTATGATCCCGACCGGATCAAGCTGGAGGCCTTCTGCCGGAAAACCGGAGCCGCGCCCGCGCCCGACAACGCTTCGATCGCCGCCTCCTGCGACTGGGTGTTCCTCGCGGTTAAACCCCAGTATCTGCCGGAAGTGCTTGCCGCTGTCTCCCACTCGCTCAAATCCGAGACCATCCTGGTTTCCATGGCGGCCGGCGTTCAGATCTCGAAGATCAGGGAATCGACGGCCGGACATCGGCGCATCGTCCGGATCATGCCGAATACGCCGGCCTCTGTCGGCTCGGGAGTAATAGCCATAGCCGCCGATCCTTCGGTGTCGCAGGCGGAAACAGAAGAACTCCAGCGGATGCTTTCCAGCGCCGGCATAACGGAAACAACGCCGGAATCCCTGATGGACGCCGTAACGGCGATTTCCGGCTCCGGCCCCGCCTACGGCTATGTTTTCATCGATGCGCTGGCCGATGCCGCCGTTCAGATGGGAATGCCCCGCGCCCAGGCGCTCCGATACGCCGCCGCGACTCTTCGCGGAGCCGGAGACATGGTATTGAAAACCGGAACGCATCCGGCTGTGCTCAAGGATGCGGTATGCTCTCCCGGCGGTACGACTATTGCGGCCGTTACCGAGCTTGAAGAATCAGGGTTCCGCGCGGCGGTGATTAAAGCCGCCCGCAGCGCGTGGAAACGCTCGCGGGAACTGGGTTCCTGACTAAAAAAGCCGCCGGAAGCGTTCATCGCTTGCAGGCGGCTTTTTTTAAGGGCACCTCGAAAAACTCAATATGTTTTTCGAGGTGCCCGAGCAAATCCTTACAGGATTTGCGATTTTTATTTGTTGACTTCTAAAAACTGCAGTTTTTAGAAGTCCCCTTAAGTTTCTCGTATTCAGGCAACGGAAGAGTGAACGATCACGCGCCCATGTATTTCTGAATAAGATTGAACAACTGATCCGGCCTGAACGGTTTGTAGATATAATCCGCGATATAGTTCTTGTGCTCGCTGATCGATTCTTCCGTGGTGTGCGTGGCGGTTTGCGCGATGATGGGAGCCGTCATTTCCAGCTCGGTCTTGATTCTCCGGGCGGCTTCGTAGCCGTTCATCCGGGGCATGTGGATGTCCATCAATATTAACGAATAATAATCTTTGGGTTTATCGGTGCATTTTTCAAGGGATTCGATTCCGTCCACGGCAAGTTCGTTCGGGATGCCCTGGGACTCAAGCAGCGTGGTTAAGATCTCCGCGTTGATTTCGTTGTCCTCAACAACTAAAATTGGCGACATACAGCAACTCCATGTATGCAGTATAATCCGGAATATCTGAAAACGCCCGGTTTGTACTGTAAATTAACAATTAAATAAGTGTAGCACACTAGTTCTTTTTTGTGTAACGGCTTTTCGGCCGACCGCTAGAAGTAACTGATACGGAACGGAACGGATGGAACGAATCCCGCCTTTATATACGCTTTTTTCGCGGCTTCGTTCAAGACCTTTACGAAGAGGGCCGCCCGTTTTCCGTCGTTCATGATGTCTTTCGCGGCGTTCGCGGTTAGATAACACGCAAGCCCGTTTCCGCGCAGACCGGGCATCGTGTACACGCCGCCGAGCTGTTCCCATTGGAAGCCGCGGGCGTTCGTGCCTGCCTTCGCGGCGATTTCGCCGTTTGCTTCCGCGATGAACACGCGCTGTTTTTCCAGGGCCTTCTTCAATCCCAGCAGGCAGGCGTCGGGTCGCACCGTTTCTCCCGGGGGGATGACTTCTTCCTCCTCGTAGCCGATCTGCAGGGGGAGTATGCGTTCGGCGTCCCTTTTCGCAGCCTTTCTCAGGTGGATTTGAGGCAGGCGGGACGGCTTCTCAAGGGCGGCGGGGTTCGGCCCTTCGTTCGGCATGAGCATCAGCCGGTATTCAAGAGTTCGCCAGGGACGATTCGGCATGAGCTTTCCCAGCCATTCCGTATCCGGATCGCATCCCAGGATTGAATGAATTTTTTTCCGCGACAGCCATGCTTTCAGAAGGGGCGCGTATCGGGTTTTCTCGATGTTTTCGCCGAGGCAATGGAAGACAAAGCCGATGGAACTGATAAAAACAATGCCGTCTATCGCGCCTGTTTCGCTGATCAAGGCGACCGCTTCTCCGGCAGAGGGATCGGGCACGGCGAATGTTCCGTTCCGCATGAAGCTCGAAACGAGGGCTATGCAGCGGAACTCTCTCGGAGCGAGGAAACTGAGGGCGGCCGCCGAGTCGGCCGGTTCGAGGGTTTTTAGCGCTGGTTTCATTCAAGATCCGATAGGGGAAGCCGTCCCCCGGGGGTAAAGTCGCCGGCGATGGCGCCGAAGACCGCCTGAAAGGAAAAGGGCGAGTAGCTGTAAATTGCGAGCACGTCCTGCGCCCAGGGCGCGTCCGCTACCGGAACCGGAGACAGGATCGATACGACGACGATTTTCGCGCCGGTTTCGCGCAGCTCTCTGAGCCTGCCGACCCCGTCCTTCCCGGCAAGTCCGTAGATCACCGTGTCGGCTTTGCGCGCTTTGCGGGGAAGGTCCGCGTTTATCGCGGCGGTTTCCGCTCCGGGAAAGCGCTTGAGCCCCGCGGCCAGAAATTCCGGATAGGATGAGGCGATCAGCACCTTGCCGGCCTTTTCCGGGGGCAAGGGCAGTTCTTTCGTTCTCAGCGCGGTGACCGAGCGGACCGCCTGGGAGAGGAAAAACCCTTTTCCGAGAGGATCGGGCACCCGCTCGGTGATTTTCTTCGCGTCCGGAACGGGCGGGACCGACGAGGGATCGGAAAAATATTCGATTTTCATGCGGAGCACTCGCGTCGCGGATTCTTTGACTCGCGCGCGGAACTCGGGAACGGCTTTCATTCTGTTCAGATTATTCACCCAGAAGGCGTCCTGGAAGCGCGGCGTGGTGGAGGATTCAACGATGTCGTTTCCCGCTTCGACGGCGAGCTGCACCGCAAGTGAGACGCTTCCCGCGAAGGTCGTGGCTCCGTTCATCATGATGTCGTCCGTAATGATCAAGCCTTCGAAGCCCAGCTCGCCGCGCAGCAGGTCCTGCAAAAACCATTTGGAGAAGGTCGCCGGTTTTCCTCCGGCGGTGATGCGCGGAAAACTCAGGTGCGCGCTCATGATGGCGGGAACACCCGAACGGATCAGGTAGACGAAGGGAATAAGCTCCCTGTTCCTGAGCGTTTCTTCGTCGATATCGATCACCGGCAGGTGTCCGTGGCTGTCGAGCCCGGTGTGTCCGTGCCCGGGAAAATGCTTGGCCGTTGAAAGCACGCCCGCCTTTCTGCTTCCCTGCGAGAACGCGGCTCCCAGAATCCCCGCGGCTTCGGGGTTTTCGCCGAAGGACCGCGGCCCGATCACCGTGGAATCGTGATCCGTATAGAGGTCGAGCGTCGGGGCGAAATTGAGATTGATTCCCAGAGCCGCGAGCTCTCTGCCGATGTAGTAGCCCGAATGCCAGGCGTCCGAAGGCAGGCCCGACGCTCCGATCGCGAGATTTCCGGGCGTATCGCTGGTTTTGCCCTTGATGTGCCTGATCCAGCCGCCTTCCTGGTCGGTCGCCACAAAGAGGGGAATCCCGAATCTGTTTTTCAGGGCGAGCTCTTGCAAGAGGCCCACCGAGGAGGCGACTTTTTCCGTGTTGTCCGTGTTCCAGCCGAATACTTTGATGCTTCCCAGAGACCGCAGGGAAACCCAGTCGATCACTTCCTTGCTCGGATCGGAGCCGGCCCAGCCGAACATCAATATCTGGGAAAGCAGTTCTTCGTCGGTCATCGCGTTCGCGATGGAGGCGGCGAGTTCGCCCGGAGGGGCCGTATCGCGGAAATGAGGAAGCCGCGTCTGATCCCGGGCGTGCGGGGAAGACTCGCCGTTCTGAGAGGAGGGAAGGGCGGCGAGTCGGGCTGGAGGAGCGAGAAAGGCTCCGATACACAAAAAAACCGGGACGAATCGCCCCGGTTTACGGCGAAAACTATAAGAACCCATCGGATGTCTACCCCGAAAGTGGAGTCCGCGCCTGAATCAGGATCCCAGGCCGCAGCGTTGTTCGTCTATGCAGGCGGAGGCGCTGTGCGCCGCGATCGCTCCGTCCGCTACGGCGGTTACCACCTGGCGGAAGGGCTTCGCCCGCAAATCTCCGGCGGCGAAAAGACCGCGGATGGAGGTTTGCATATGTTCGTCCGTTACAAGATACCCGTTTTCGTCCTGTTTTGCCAGACTAGCCAGCTCGGTTCTGGGAATCATCCCGACGAAAATGAACACCGCGTCGCAGGCGAGGGTTTCTTCCTCTCCCGTTTCGGCGTTTTTCAGAACCACGCCGGTCACCTTGTCCGGAGAGCCTCCGGAACCCTTGATGTCCGACACGGCGGTATTGAACCGAACGTTGATGTGCGGGTTGTGCAGGGTCCGCTCCGCGAGCGCCTTTTGCGCCCGGAACTGGCCCTTGCGGTGCACCATGGTGACCCGGTCGGTCAGGTGGGCCAGGAATCCGGCCTCGTCGCAGGCCGCGTCCCCGCCCCCCACGACAACGATATGCTTGTTTCTGAAAAAGGGTCCGTCGCAGGTGGCGCAGTACGAAACGCCCTTGCCGTAATACTCGTTTTCTCCCGGAACGCCCAGCTTCCTGTGTTCGGCTCCCGTTGCGAGCAGCACCGTCCGCGATTCGAACGCGACCGGCTCAGCGTCCGGGGACTCGATCGGGATGTTGAAATACGCTCCCTTCTTGCCCAGCCCGGTAACCTTTCCGTAAGTGAACTCCGCTCCGAAGCGCACCGCTTGCTCTTTCATGTTGGAGGCGAACTCGTAGCCGTTCACCGGCTCCAGGATTCCCGGATAGTTTTCCAGACGGTCTATCAGAACAGCCTGGCCGCCTTCTCCCTTTTCCTCGATGACGAGGGTTTTCAGGTTCGATCTTCCCGCGTATTGCGCGGCTGAAAGCCCTGCCGGACCGCCGCCTATAATGATCATGTCGTAAATGGTGCCCATGAATTACTCCCTAATAGCTTAAATGTACGGAGAGCGTGCTCTCCAGTCAAGAAAACCGGGAGAGATGCAGCGCCGAGCGTATGTTTCGCGCGCGTTGTTTCCGCGCGCCGGGCGGCTATTCAAGCCAGTACACCTTGTCCGGGGCTTTTTCGTTCAGATAAATCCGGGTAAAACGGCCGGAATGCTCCACGCGGACGTCCTGCGGAAAATAAATCGAATGGAGGAACCACACCGTGTCCAGCAAAGCAGGAAGCGAATCCGACATCGAATACCGGAAATACAGCTCCCCGTCCTCGATCGCCGCCTTCCTCAAAGGATCTGCTGTCGTATCCGGATCGATCGCCGCGCGGATCTGGCTCCGCAGGCCGCCGTACCAGGCATGGGTTACCGCCAGGAGATTCAGCTTTTTTTCCTTGTCCATCCGGTACAGCTCCCAGATGCCGGCAACGGCGGGAACCTTCATGGTCACTTCGTATTTGTCGGCCTTTTTCAGCGCCGTCCACACGACCGTATACCATGCCTCAGCGTCCTTCGTCCGAACCGTAATCACCGGCTTAAGTTCTGTCATGAGCCTTCCTTTCCCGCCAGAATACCATGCTACCACGCATCGCTTCTATCCTGAAAGGAAAAAAAGCCGATTCTGCGCGGCCGTCCCTTGCCAAA
>ERZ795059.5807-NODE-5807-length-11141-cov-9.158578_pt1 | contig 11141 bp, 26 predicted proteins | sample MGYA00375143_ERZ795059 | MGnify/ENA primary metagenome ERZ795059 (study PRJEB30188, sample SAMN05720168) | activated sludge metagenome | isolation source: Anaerobic digester | place: USA | collected 2015-01-07 ... | reverse complement strand
ATATGCTCATGCCGTAATTTTGTTTAATGCGTTTTGGTATGCATTAGATGCTTTTTTCCAAATTTCCATATTAATAATACTTTATTTCTCTTTTAATGTGTTTAAATGCCATTGCACTATCTGTGTGTGGATTTCCAGTTAAGTTCAGTTCTTTTGAAAATATCTTAGCTGTATTTTTCCATTTATTTACATCGTACTGAAGTTCATGTTTTCTATGGAATAAATTAGATTTATTCGGACTTTTCAAAGTGTAATTCAATCGCATTGCAACCATTGGTATCAAGTAATCCCAATGGCATTGCCCGACTACCAATTCAGTTTTTGGAAATTCACTACAAAACTGCTTAGTTAAATAGAACGCATCGTATCCACTATCAAACTTTCTAAATTCTGAATAGTTGTAAATATAATCATTTCTTGTAAGCAATTCAATTTCACAATTTCGATCTGTAATCTCAATCTTTTTAAGTATCTCAATATCTGAATTGATTATTAATGCGCTTTCATTTTCTTTAATCCAGTTTGTAAAAGCGTTTAATTTTACATAATCTTTGCCAAATTCAATTCCGATTAAATCAGTTTCTATAAATTCAACATTGAAAATATCTTTTAATTTTTCAATATCGTTTTTAGAATTTATACTTTTTATTTCATAACCTAAGTTAATCCACGACTTTAAAGCACGTTGTTGATTTTCTATGTTAGTTGATGAAAATGTAGTTAAAAGTATCATTCAATCCATTTATTAATTGAGTAAGCACCGTTGATGTTTTCTAACATATATATCTCACCTTTGTTTAGATTTATTTTTACGCTATTATAAGGTAACTTTAGATAGATTAGTTCTTTATTTTCAGCAATAAACACCAATGAACTGTTTTTGCGTTGGAAATATTCTGCTTTAATTTGCATGTTATTTTAAATGACTTTCACATGGAGTTAAAAATACACTAAAATCCAAAGGTTTGCAAATATAATCTTCTTCTTTTTTCTCTACACACGTTGTATTATCAGCTATAACACATACAATTATTTCATCTGGCAATTCTAACTTATCCGATATTGCCTTTAAATAGAATTTATTATCTTGATAGCAAATTCTATCCGCAGTTACTTCTTTAAAAAGTTTACCACTATGGTACAATTCATATATTGGCATACTCAAATATAGCAAATTTCATTGAAGAAACGAAATAAATTAAGTAAAAGTATTAAAATAGTTGATTTAAGTCAAGAAATTGCAATAAAATGAAAATAATAATTAAAAACACTTGCGTAATTGAATTAAATAGTATATCTTTACACTATCAAATAAAAATTAAAATTAAAAACAATGAAAAAAGTAATCGCAATCGCACCAACATCTTATCAATTAAAGTCAGTAAGAAACTTCGGTTCAGAAGTTACATCTTTAAAAAATGGTTCACACGTTTTTGAAAAATTCTTTGAAACTGAAAAAAAAGCTAAAGAATATTTAATCGTAAGAGCCGAGTTGTATTTTGAAGAAGAATCTAAATTAGAAAATGCAATTGAAGAAATCGAAAAATACGGTTCAGTTAGATTAGATGCTGTTAAAGGTAGCATCGAAGATGTGCCTATGAAAACAGTTTACACATTATATTATGACAACGGTAGTTCTGTTAGATATATAGATGAAGAAGATTCTAAAACAGGAACACACGATGAATATTCAGCTAAATATTTTGATACAAAAGAAGAAGCACAAGCATTTGCCGATGAAAGAGGTTATATATGTGGAGTTTCAGAATTAGAAATTGAATCATAATGGACTTACAAAAATTTCAAAACAAAAAGTAAAGTAGAAAAATATACGTTAGGTTGAATAAATATATAGTTACTTAAATTAATAACATGCAAGAAAAAGAAGATAAACGTAAGTACAACGGTGCAAAAAAAGGTTCTAAAAAAACTAAACTCAAATACGGTGAGCCACTAAAGAAATGCACAATGGAATTTCCAACTTCTAAAGTACAAGAAATAAAAACAGAAATTAGAAAAACAATTTTAATAAAATACATAAAATGAAAGAATACATTATCTACAGCGAGGGTTCGACTATTCGATTAGGAAAAGTAAAAGCACGAAATAGACAAAGTGCAGAAAACAAAGGACGTAAACTTTACAGAATAAATGTCTGGAGTCGTGAATCTATAACAATTAAAATAAATTAAAATGAAAGTAAAATTTAATGTTGAATCAGATTTACTAAGTATATCATTAGTTCCTAAATCTGAAATCTTGAAGCATGTAGCTGAACTTATAAAAGATGGTGACGTTTTCGAGGTAAGCAAACCTAACAATTCTAACGAGATACTATTCACTTTGAAAAAGAATGAAAAGATTGATTTAAATCAAATAGTGTAAATTTACTATAATTATTTTATACTTTTCTTTGTGTTTGTTAAATTATTTACTATCTTTGAACTATGAAAGTATCAGAAATCGCAATCGCACTAATCAAATCAAAAAAGAATTTGAAAAACGAACTTTTGCTTATAAATGGCGTAACTCGACAAACATTAATAGAAAATTGGTGTAAAAACTTTACCGACTCAAATCCGTTGTTGTTACCAAAAAACATCAACTGTATAAAAAAACACGCTAATATAACAGATGACAGCGTACTTATTACTAACTACGAATTAAACGAATCAGATGTACAACGATAGCAGAATACAACTGTACAGAGATAATCAGTTATCTAATCATTTAATTGATATAGTTGATGAAAGTCCGATACTTTACAAATGTGCTGGGTGTTGTGAACAATTTGAAGAAAGCGAAGTTAAACCATTTAAAATGCACGATTTGCACGATAACAAAGAATTGAACTATTGCCTTGAATGCATCGAATATTATAAATCAGAAAATCTTTAATCATGGAAAATATAATAATGCAAATGGAAATCATTACTGCTAAAATGGAATTAATAAAGGACTTTTTATCTGAATTAAATGTCCATACTTATTTATATAGAAAATATCAAATGATATATGATGAACTATTTGTAAAGTTTACTGAACTTTCGATACAAGTGAATGAACAATTAAACAAAAATAAATGAAACGTTCAAACTTACCAACACTTTGCTTTAAACACATCAAAAAATATAGACGTATGCAATTAGTGTTCAATGGAAATGATGGAGATTATACAATTTTAATTAGCCATTCAAAGCATAAAATAATTCAAATGTACAAACGGTTGTACATGATAGGTAACTACTTAAAAGTAACACAATGAAAAAACGAAATTTATACGATAGTCAAGGTAACTGTATTAACTGTGATAAAAAACATGAATCGGTCAATAAAAAGTTCAGAGAATACAAACAACCAATTAACTATAATCTATTGTTTTGGTTGTTGCTAATAGCTATGCTATTAGTTATTATAGTGTGCTTGTAGGGGGCATATTATTAGGGTTTTGATGTTAGCTTGTTGTGAAACATGCATTGAGGGAGCAGTTAGTTAGTTAGAATGTGTTTTTGCTCCCTCGCTTTTTTTCACTTTTAAAAAACTACACAATGAAAGAAAATTTAATTTTAACAGCACTTTGTTTGATAATTGGATACATTACAATAGTTATTTTCAAAGTTAACAACAAAGGTTTCAAATTTAGAAACAAACCAGACTTTAAGAAAAAGAAATAGTCAAAGCAGACTTTAAATGCAGAGTTCTTTAACCGCCACCATTTACTTAGTTAGTTTTTTTCATAATGTTTTTATTTTAGGTGGCGGTTTTTTTTAATCATTTAAACTTTATAAATATGGAAATTGGACAAAAGTTAAGCAATGCTGAAATATTAGAGCGTATTAGCAATTTAGAAAATAGTATATCTTCAATGACAAAAGATTTGTGTTTTTTAAAACAGAATGTAATTAATAAGAAATCATTTGTAAATGAAACTACATTGAATTTATTTATTTACAAATTAATTAATAAAATAGGTTATGACTTTACACTTAGAAGCAATGAAAGGAATGTAGTGATAGTTAGACAAATTGTATCTTATTTACTTTATACTAATTTTTCTGATATACTTTCATATAAACAAATCGGTAAATTATTTGAAAAAGAACATGGAGTTAGAGGTCAAGACCATTCAACTATTTTACATGCTGTAAAAGTTGCAAGAGATTTAAGAAGTAACGGTGATTCACTCTATGAAACTTACAACGATATAATCGAACCAATTTTTAATAACCACTTTTTAAATCTCAACAAATAATGCTAATTGAATATTTTGACATAATAGAAAAGAAAATACAATATCTAATTGAAGTTAGAAGCACTTTAAAAATTGGAGATAGAAATTATGAAGAACACTTGAAAACGATAAACAACAACATTCATAATTTACAAATAGAACAAGATAATCTTTTTTTTAACAAATAAAACAACAACAACATGTCAACTGAAAAAACTTACATCAATGGAGTCTTCTTAAAAAGAAAACAATTCGACAATGGTGGCGACTTAATTAACGCATCTATCAACGTTGATGCATTTATTGCAGAATTGCAAAAACACAGAAACGCAAAAGGATATTGCAACGTGGTTATCCAAAATCGAAAAGAAGCAGACAAGAACGGAAATAACATGTATATCACATTAGATACATTTGTGCCGAAAAATAATGATAATTCAAATTTAGTTTTTTAACCTATAAAATAAAATCATGAAAGAATTAATTAAAATTCAAAACGAATTAAAAGTACCAAAAGGAAATCTTAATAAATTCGGCAATTACAAATACCGTTCTGCTGAAGATATTTTAGAAGCTGTAAAACCAGTGCTATTAAAATACGATGCAACCGTTTATTTATCAGATGAAATAGTTTTAATTGGCACTAAGATATTTCTTAAAGCAACTGCATGTTTAACTATTGGTGAAAAACAGATTTGTGTAAATGGATTTGCAGAAACAAGCGAACACAAAGGGATGAGTGCAGAACAAACAACTGGTACTGCTTCAAGTTATGCAAGAAAATACGCTTTAAATGGATTATTTTTAATAGATGAAACCGAACAAGATGCAGATAGCAAAGATAGTACTGATAAAAAGGATATACTTACAGCATCACAAAAAATTGAAAATTGCACATCTTTAGACGATTTGGGAACTGTTTGGAACTCACTTACAAAAGATGAACAAAAACAATTTGTAGCTTTAAAAGATGCTAAAAAATTAAAATTATCTAAAAAATAATCTATCATGCAAGAGATACAAGTAAACGAGATAACTAAACTAACACCTACTAAGACAAATGTCTTAGTAGTAGCAAACGAGATGACAGAACCTATTTTAAATGGCGAAGTTGATGCTATTGAATTTATTGTTAGATGTCAATTTGCTATTGATTGTTTAACTCAAGCTATGAAAACTACTAAAGATTATTCTTTAAATTCTTTAAAACAAAGTACAAATATTTTAGGTGCAAAAGTAGAAATAGCAGAAACTGGGACTAAATACGATTATTCATCTAATGAAATTTGGAAATCAATCGAAGCAGAATTAGCACCTATTTTAGCACGAAAAAAAGACATTGAAGATAAGATTAAAATGGCTACTAAAATCAATTCTGATATTTTGCAAGGTGATGAAATAATTGCAAGTCCAGTAACAAAAGAAAGTACAACATCAATTAAAATTACATTAGCAAAATGAAACTATCAATAGAAGAAATAACCACGCAACTAAGCCACATAAACACGCTTATTAGTCAAGAAATAAGTGAAAGTGATTATCCAACTATGCTTAGTTATTTGAACGAATTAAGCGCATGGCAAGGCAATAGCGGTAAGTGTGTTGCGGATGCTGAATGGTACTATCATGCAGAACTTGAAAAGGTATTTGATGAACTCGATAAAAAAGGAAATTTAAAAGACGTTCCAGCAACTGTATTGAATAATCTTGCAAAGGCAAAATGTAAAGAGTTTATTTATTTATTGAAATTAGCAGAACGTTACAATCGTGGTATTGTTCACAGATGCGATTCTATAAGAAGTATTTTATCATTTGCTAAAGCTGAAATGAGTAACAGATAATGGAAATAATCAAACTACGAATTAAAGAACAGATAGTTAATATTTCAGTTCCTAAATCGACTTCATTAGAAGATTCGAGAATGCGAACTAAAACTATCAATAAGTATAAAAGAATTTTAAACAAATTAATTAAATAAAAATGAAAAAAACGCAACAAAACGCAATTCTTAAAGCACTATTAGCTGGTGAAGTTATTTCTGCTTTAACATCTTTAAAAGATTTCGGTTCTTTACGATTAGGTGCAAGAGTATTTGATATTCAAAAGAAATACGATATTATACTTAATCGTAAAAACTTAACAGGTAAAACAAGGTACGGAACTACCTACACAGTTGTACAATACTGGATGTCTGGAAAAGATATTAAAAAAATTAGTAAAAAACTTGCATTATAACAAATAAATAGCTATCTTTGAATTGCGGTTTTGTAGGCATACAAGTAAAAGGTTTAACGACTTCCTTACCGCTAATTTTTTTTAAAGTCGTATTAAAAAAAGTTCGTTATGAGTCGTGAATACTTTGATTATAATAGTGAATTAGAAAAAATTATAATAGGTTCTATTTTAATAGAATCAACTGCTTTTGCAAGAATAAAAGGACTTGTTGAAAGTGAAATGTTTTACAATAAATTATTTCAAGATGTATTTTCAGTAATTTATGATATGTTTGATAAGTCAATTCCTATTGATTTAGTAACTGTTACTCATAAATGCTATGATTTAAAATTAAATGAAAAGCACGAATTGTTAGCATTTAATATTTCAAAAACTATTAATCAAGTTGCATCTACTGCACATTTAGAATACCATTCTTTAACTATTCGTGAACTTTATTTAAAAAGACTTTTATCGGAAATACGCACATCTATTAATTTAGATAATGATACTTTAAATGAAGTTCAAGTAATTGAAGAAAAGCTAAAAAAAGCACGTCAAATAAAGGTTACAAACGACTGGGAATCATTTAAGGATATTATAATGAACATTAGAATAAATCTTGAAAATCCTTTAGAAGATGGAATACATATCGGAATACCTGAATTTGACAATATAGCTGGTGGTTTACAAAATGCAGAGGTTTGTGTAATTGGCGCACGTCCAAGCGTAGGTAAGACAGCTTTTGCATGTCAAGTTGCAATTTCAATAGCTACAAGTGGTAAAAATGTTGGTATTATTTCGCTTGAAATGTCAAATACTAAACTTTCAACTCGAATTTTATCTCAAATAAGCGGAATTGAATACTGGAAAATTGATAGACATTTATTAAATAATTCAACAGAATTAGATAAAATAAATACCACTATTGAAAACAATTATAATTTACCAATTTCATTCAGTGAAAAAACAGGAGTTACTGTTAGTGATATTCGTGCAAAAGCATTGAAAGCTAAACATAATAAAAACCTTGACATTCTTTTTATTGATTATTTAGGTTTAATAGAACCTGAAAAGGCAAACAATCGAGAACAGGAAATATCTAAAATAAGCAGAGGTTTAAAATTATTAGCTATGGAATTGAATATACCGATTGTGATTTTAGCACAATTAAACCGAGAAACAGAAACAACTAAAAGTAAACCTAAATTATCAAATCTTAGAGATAGCGGAAGTATTGAGCAAGATGCTGATATTGTAATGTTTATTCATAGTGATTTTAAAGCTGGTATTTTAAACGATATAAATGGAAATAGTACTGAACATCACAGAGATATTATAGTAGCAAAATATCGCAACGGTTTCACCAAAAATATCGAATTAGGTTGGCAAGGTGATAGAATGAAATTTATACCAAAGGAAAATGTTGTTTATGATGTTGTAAATACTAATGTTAAACAAGATGAATTTAATATATTTTAATTATGGCTGAAAATAAAAAATCTTTTATGTTGTATGTAGATTTAATACATACTGTCAAGAAACTTGATAAATCAAAAGTTGGTGAATTATTTATACATATACTTGAATACGTTAATGACTTAAATCCAGTAACAAATGATTTAATTATTGAAATAGCATTTGAGCCAATAAAACAACAGTTAAAACGTGATTTAAGAAAATACGAAGATACTTGTAAGAAAAATAAAGAAATAGCTGAAAAGAGATGGAATAAAGTACCAAACGATACCAAAAGTACCACTGGTACAATTACGATACCAAAAGTACCAAACGATACCAAAAGTACCGATAATGATAATGATAATGATAATGATAATGATAATGATATTTATTTAAATATAGAGAATTTTCAGAAATTTAGAAATTTAGAATTTGAAAAGTTAGATAGTGTACTAAAAAATAAATTAAAGTTTTTTGGAATAACTAAACCTAAAATAAGAAATACAAATAATTCAAATAGGCAATATATTGACGTGGTTGAAATATTAGTAGATGTATTTTATTCTATTGATTGGAGTTCTACTGTAATGCATAATATGAAATTAGATGAAAATAGATTTAAATTATTTATGCGTGACTTTATTTCTGAATATGTAAGTAATGAAAGTTTAAACTATGATGAAAGTAAATTTAAAGGACATTTTGTTAACTGGATTAAAAAGAAAATTTAATGACCTATACATTCACACATGATGAGTTATTTAATCCAAAATTCAACGCATCAACTATAATTGTTTTATCTGTATTAAAAACGCTTTTAAATGAAAAGGAAATAGTTTGCAATAATGACTTATTTGAAAGATTACCTATAAGTGAAAAGACAATTTATAGAAGCATAAAAACACTAAAAGAAAATGGAATTATTTTAAACAAAAAAGGTAAAAGAAAAAGTAAAATGAAACCAAACGAAATAAAAAACGAAAAATTGAAATTAATTTACGAACTTAGTATGACAATGAAACACCAGGAAATAGCTGATAAATTAGAAATGCCACGTTCAACAGTAACCGACAATGTAACACGTTATAGAATGAAATTGATTAATCATAAAAAAGTAAACCAATGAACAAAACAGGAAACAAACAGTTAGTATTCGAGCCATTTATTAAGCGTGAAAAGAATGGTAGTAAGTCAATAATTGCACCAGCTATACCAACTATTTTTATCTATAAAGACTCATTTAACGCTTGGCATTGCGACATAGACATAAACGGTTATAAGTACGGTGCATTACGGTTCGACAAAGAAGAAATTGAAACCTTTGCTGAAATGCAAATCAGATTTAATAAAATTAAAGGAATTGAGTTAATTAGGAAATAACGGTTCTCGGCTTTGCGAAGCGGTGGACGTTGAAAACCAAATGTTCAATTTAAAACAAAAGATAAAATGAAAACCAAAAGTACAGAATTAGCACAGAACCCACCGTTTTGCAAAACCGCTGTTAGTGGCTGTGTTTTAGGATTACCCGAATTTGGGAAAACTTATAATTGCTTCGATGATGGTAAAATTAGAGAAAGCAGAATGTATCAAGTTACAATAGATGAAATAATACCATTTGAAAAAGCTGACAATGAATTGTTAGAATTATGGGAAGAAGAAGGATTACCAAGTTATTGGTTGTTTGAAAAAACAGATTACTTTATAAAATTCACAAGCAATGAATTTAAAGATGAGCCTAACGGAGTTTTTGCAAGAACTAAAGGCGGTGGTTGGTTCGGTTTAGGTAATTATTGGAATAGTGGTAGATTAGATATTGATGGTTCTTTGACCGAGAGTTTGTCAACATAGCCACTAACGAACAGGGCTTTGTGTCTGTTTGGGCATTTGAAAAACTAATGTTGAATAATTTAAAAATGTTGATATGAGTACAAAAGATGAGGGCTTAACGTCAAGCCCAAATAGCACAAAACCCAATGTTGTAGGCAGTTTAGTCAAGCCACACGATAGGTTTAAAAATGCAGCTTTATTTCTTTGTGGTTATTTAAAATATTCAGAAGATAAAGTTGATGATGTTGCAAGTCAAATAAGGCGTTATGCTGCATTAAATGAGCCTTACGAATTATGCACTTGTCAAAAGTGTAATGAAGTTGTAGAATTAGATTTTTATGAAGGTGATGATGAAGAATGCAGCCATCCGCATTATACTTGTCCTTCTTCCCAATGCAAAGCAATTTATTACGACAAGTCTGGAAAGGAAAGATGGCAAGAACTTGAAAGTCATTATGAGGATATTGAAGAACGATACAGAGAGCAAATTGAAGATAGTTACGATGTTGATGAATGGTAGTCGCACAGCATAGCATATAACGTTTTGCGGCTTTGTGTCTGTTTGCCCTTGCACAAAGTTTCAAGTTACCACAAATGTTGATAGGGCAAATAGCACAAAACCGCTGTTATACGCTGGCACGGTTAATTAAACGATAAACTTAAATTGAAACACAAAACAAATTTTTTATTAAAATGAGCGAGGGCAAAAAAGAAATATTATTAGGTGATTGTTTGGAACTTATGAAGGATATACCAAACGGAAGTATTGATATGATACTTTGTGATTTACCATACGGAACAACGCAATGTAAATGGGATAGTATAATTGATTTGGATTTACTTTGGAAGCAATATGAAAGAGTGATAAAAGATAATGGGGCAATAGTATTAACCGCTACACAACCATTTTCAAGTCTTTTGGTAATGAGCAATACAAAGATATTTAAGTATGAATGGATTTGGCAAAAATCACATCCAACAGGACATTTAAACAGTAAAAGGCAACCATTAAGGCAGCACGAAAGTATATTGGTTTTTTACAAAAAACAAAGCACCTATAATCCACAAATGATTAAAAAATCATACTTAGATAAAAGAACAAATAGCGGTGCTGATGTAAAGGCTGATGTTTACAATGATTTTAAAAAAGTAAAAAGACATATTGACGTAACGGATGGATTTCCAAAAACAATACAATACTTTGCTACTCCATTTAAAGGAGGCGAAGGAGGTAAACACCCAACACAAAAGCCAATCGCATTATTTGAATACCTAATTAGAACATACACCAACGAAGGAGAATTAGTTTTAGATAACACAGCAGGAAGTGGAACAACAGCAATAGCTTGTTTGAATACAAACCGCCAATTTATAGTAATGGAAAAAGAACAAAAGTATTACGATATTA
>ERZ795059.5804-NODE-5804-length-11142-cov-6.853161_pt1 | contig 11142 bp, 10 predicted proteins | sample MGYA00375143_ERZ795059 | MGnify/ENA primary metagenome ERZ795059 (study PRJEB30188, sample SAMN05720168) | activated sludge metagenome | isolation source: Anaerobic digester | place: USA | collected 2015-01-07 ... | reverse complement strand
ATTCAATGAAATTCGGTGTTCGTAATGATGAATTTACCGATTCTATGAATAATATAAAATCAAGATATATAAATTCCAAATTTGGAAATGTCAATATGGAGGAGATTTATAGAAATTATTAAAAAAGTAAACTAGTTTAATAATTCGTTAAAAGATTTACTATCTTTTGTCATTCCGATACGAAGTGAGGAATCTCATAAGTCAATGATAACACATGCTTTAAGATTCTTCGCTACGTTCAGGATAACAAGATTTTATAGTAAGTTTTTCAAAGGGATATTACACTAGATAAAATATAGTTTAGAAAGATTAGATGGTTTAGAAAGTTTAGAAAGTTTAGATATTTGAACTTTCGTAAAGCTTTGGTTGAAAAAAAAGCAATGTCATTCTGAACCCCCTAATAAAGCAAGTGCTTTATTTAAATGGAGATGACATCACATAATACTGTCTTTCTGAGCCCAGCGAAGAATCCAGATAAATTTTGTATAAACCACTATACTCTGGATTCTTCACTTCGTTCAGAATGACCGACAAAAAGTAAAGATGTCATTCGTAAGCGCAGCTAAGAATCTCAAAAGTAATTGTTATTACTAGATTATTTAGATTATACTTTCAAACAAAGCAATAATCAGTTTATTCAAGTTTTAAATTATTTCGATTAAAGAATATGTATAACAAATAATTTCATTACAATTAATTATGGAAACAAAAAACAAAAAGAGCAGAATTATTTTTAAAATATCAATATCATCTGTATTGACAGGATTTGTAATGTGGGTTGTTGGTGGACTTTATCACAACTTGATTATGCCTGCAATAGATGACCAACTGCATCCACATCATGAAGGTTTAGCTATAGTTTTAATAGCGTACATTTTACTTGGATTATTAATGAGCTATTTTTATATAAATCATAAAGATAATAGAAATTCCCTAATGAAAGGTATAAAGATTGGAGTGATTATTGGCATTCTGTGGGTATTCCCGCATGGTTTGACAATGACAGCAACTCATGAAACTTCGTTTTTATATCAGTTTTCTAATACTTTTTATCACATAATAGAGCAAGGAATTGGAGGAATGATGATTTTTATTACTTTTAAATACATTTTTAAAAATGAATAAAATATGGGTAGTTCTAAATATTGCCATTTTAAACCCACTATAAAGGAAGACCATTATTTTAATGGAGATAACAACACTAAAAGTATCATCCTGACAAATGTCAGAATACATCTTAAAAAACTATTTTTAGTTCAATAGTCATTTGTTATTATAAAAATACTAATGACAAATTGAAACAGAATTCTTGCTAACGCCAAATCAATATATATAAAGATAAAATTGGTAGTGAAATAAAAATTAGCATATAAAATAAAAAAAATATTACTAACTAAATTTTAAATAATTATGATTAAATCAAGCATTTTTCCATCAAAATATTTGCAGGGGGCTGGCACAATAAACCAGCTTGCAGAATTAACCTCGGATTTTGGTAAAAAACCATTAGTAATCTGTTCTCCATCTATGTTTAATAATATTGTACCAAAAATCACTGGAAATTCAACTAAATTTGATGACTTTCATTTTGAAAAATTCAATGGTCAAGCTTCTTATGAAGAAATCAATCGTTTAACTGAAATTGCCAGGCAAAATAAAAATGATTTTGTAATAGGTTTTGGTGGTGGGAAAACTATTGATACTGCAAGAGTTGTCGCAAATAATCTGTTACTTCAGGTAGTTGTAATACCAAGTATTGCCTCCACAGACGCTCCAACTGCTGCTGTATCTGTCGTTTATACAGAAAAAGGAGAAGTGCAGGAAATTTTAACATTTAAGAGAAATCCCGATTTGGTCTTGATTGATACAGAAATAATCGTCCAAGCTCCAACACGCTTTCTTGTTTCAGGAATGGGCGATGCTCTTTCCACATGGATTGAAGCCGAGGCATGTATGGTTAATCACAGAAATAATGTTAATGGTTATCTCGGAACTTTAACTGCATACTCAATTGCAGAACTTTGTTACAACACTATTCTTGATTACGGCTATGCAGCTAAGCTTTCTAATGAAGCCAAAGTAGTAACTCCGGCATTTGAAAATATTGTTGAAGCTAATACTTTAATGAGTGGTATTGGATTTGAAAGCGGTGGATTAGCTGGCTCCCACGCTATTCATAATGGTTTTTGTGTTCTACCTGAAACATTACCATTCTATCATGGGGAAAAAGTTGCTTTTGGTTTGCTTGCTTCTCTTTTCCTTACTGATAAACCACAAGAGTTGATTGAAGAACTGTATTCATTTTGCGAGAAAGTAGGATTGCCAACAACACTAAAGGAAATCGGAATTAATGATGCTTCAAAAGAAAAAATTATGCGTGTCGCCAAACGCTCTTGTCAGGGAAATGAATCTATTTTTAATGATTCTTTGAACGTTACTCCTGAAGAAGTTTTCTCTGCTATTATGTTAGCTGATATTTTTGGTAGAGATAGAAGGAAATAAAAATTTCAGGACTCCAGACCCCATATCGAAAGTAAAGGAGTTAGGAGATTTGCTTCGTAAAGAATGATTTCGCATATTAACCAGAAAAGCTGTCATTCCGATACGCAGCGAAGAATCTCAAATGTAGTGGTAACAATGACTTGTGAGATTCCTCGTTGTGATTGCCAATGACATCGCTAATTTTACCTATTAAAGCTTTACGAAAGTTAAGAAACTTTCTCAAAGTAAGAAAATCTAAATACTTTCGTAAAGTTTCCCTAAACATTGCAAAAGTTTGTAAATGGGAAATGCTTTCACTTCATCGTCCCGCTCCATTCCATTAAAGCCAAAGCGGTAGCTGCTGTATTAAAAAAAGATATAGTATTTTATCAATACACTTCATCGTGACTTCCTATTGATAAAAGTAAAATATCTTTTCTGTTAAACTCTTCTATGTTTATAAACTCAAATACAATTCTATAATCGTAATCAACGCTGCAAGACAAAGTTCCATCTAAATCACCCTTTAGTTTATGAGTTCGCAAAGATGGTTCATAAGGATTAATCTCAAGTATTTCTAATGTTGATTCAATTTTATCAACTAAATCTGGTTGCCGCTTAGCTAACTTCTTTACAGCTTTTATAAATCTTTTAGACCAAACTAATTGATTCATTTTAGTAAATCTCTCATAAAATCTTTAGAAGTCCCACTTTTAACTTTACCTTTTTTATAATCTATTCTGCTTTGTTTCACATCAGAAATTATTTCATTTCTTCTTTTTAAATTTAATCTTTTTTGAGCTATTTCAATAATCATTTCCTGCTCAATTAAATCAAGTTTTTCAACAGAATCCAGTATTTCATCAATAGTTAAATTCATTTATGCTCCATTAATAATTTGAATTTAAGAAGTTTCTATATGTAAAATATTTTAAGATTTTAACTAAAATATAATTCATTTATCTAAACCTGGTAAGTTTGAATACGCTTTCACTTCTCCCTCCCGCTCCATTCCGTTGTAACCGAAGCGGTAGCAGCTATTCTTCATCGCCAATTAATTCGCTTAGGTCTATCATTGCTATTGTTATATGGCTTTTATAAGGATTGTGATAATAATCATTGCATGCTATTATTAAATATCTATCTTTATATGGCATAATGTCGATAATATCTGTATCAATTTCTAATACAAATTCTTTATTGCTTTTTTTATTAATAATATTAAGATAATAACTGTATAGACCCAAATCTCTGAGCCAATTGTTATCTTCAATATAATATATTAAGTCATATTTAAATTCCTTAGGTGTTTTTAAAATATAATATGATTTATCTCTTTTTACATAAGTTGAATCTGTATTTCGACTAATCCACTGCAAACCACCTCCAATTTTACTACTTTCATCAAGAGTTAATAGCTTTGAATCTATTACTTTACCGATTTTTAAATTTAATAATACCTTAAAATAGCCCTTTTCGTACGATTGATGTGGTATATAAGTTTCTAAGCTGTCATTACTTGTGTTAAATAATATCGCACTTGTTGCTGCTGAATTATTACAATCAACTCTCCATAAATAATCAGATTTAGAAGCAGTATAATTACAAGAACAAAATAAATTTATTAAAATAAAAAGACAAATTATTTTATAAACATATTTTAAATATTGAGATATTTTCATTTTATTTCCTTATTTCTCTAACAACATCAAAAAGGATATAGCAGAAAAATCATAATTTAAATCTTTCATTTATTTTGGTAAAACAAAATTTCAATTTTACTCTGTCATCCCGATACGCAGCGAAGAATCTCACAAGTCATCGCTTTCACTACATTTGAGATTTCTCACTTAGCTTGCCAATGACATCGCTACAGAGCATTTCGACACTAATCTTTTAAGTATATTTAAAATAAGCTAATAAGGTTATTTATTTGTGGTATTTTTTTTTCTACTAAGGTTTATTTTGAAAATAAGGTTTGCATTTTTTTTTAAAAGAATAATTTTAGCTAAAAAATTTAAAACCTTATTTTTTTTGAAAACCTTAGTAGCAAATAAGCACCAAAAATTAATAAACCTTATTACCTTATTTTACATTTTCTTTCACACAAAAATTTGATAAGAATTATATCATCTCCATTTAAATAAAGGTCTTCCTTTATCAGGTGGGTCGAAATGACATCTTTATTCAGTAATACTATCAACTTGTTGATAGTATTACTTTTTTTTGCCTCTGCATGACAATTATAAATAATCCATATTAACTAAATTTCTACTTTTCCCCTTCGAAACTTTCTATTGCTTCTGGAATTGATGAAAATATTTGGAATAATGTAAGGAAACCGGTCATTTGAAAAACCTCTTTTACATTGGGTTTAATATTGCAAAAAGCAAACTGACCGTCTTCTTTAGTTACTTTTTTTGCTACTTTTAAAAATGCCCTGAGTGCAAAGCTATTCAAATATTCCATTTCACTGCAATCGAAAACAACTTTCTTTTCATTTCCAATTTTCTCTAAAATTTCTTTTTCCTTTGAAGAATAATCGTCAATGAAACTGCCTTGAAAACTGATAATTAAAACGCCCTCACTTAAAATTGAATTTATTATCATCTTTTTGCTCTTTAATATAATAAAAAAGAAAATTAAATAAAATAAAAACAAAAAACAAATGAATTTGATTGTTTCTAAAAGAATTTTGAGCAAGATTAATAAAAATACAGAAAAAAATATTAATTTTAAAGATTGAAAAGTTAAAATAGTTAGAAATCTATTTATAAATGGTTTAAATAAATGAAAACAATACAAACATTGACTACAATAGAAGGCAGAAGTTTAATCACAGAAATATTTAAAGAACTGCGTTATGAGAGGCAGAACTCTAGCACTAATACCTTGCTTACTCTTTGGCGGATTTGCACTTCTGAAACTGAGCTATTCAAATATTCTAGCTATCAGGTTACTGTGCAGCACCCACTTGGCTTTTTCTCTGGAACTGCTCTTTGGCTCGAAGAAATTGTAAATCGCTTTTTTTTCACAACAATAAATTCATTTGTTTATTTTGGTGCTGCAATTTTGCTTACCTTAATCGGAATAAGGCGTTTTAGCGACTCAATAAGTGATACTGTCGTTATTGCCGGAGTGATTTTTGAAGCAATGTTGCTCGTTTTTATGTTCGTTGTAATGCTTTTTTCTCCAAATGACGAAATTCATCAAAATTCTGATAAAAATGAAGAAGATAGCACAAAAGATGATTTGTTGCTCGAAATCGGGGAAATCAGCAGAGATTTCGCTGCTGCTCTGGTTAAAATTGAAGAGCAAAATGAAAATATAAAAAATCTGCTGCACCAGCAAAATGAAATCATCTTATCAATAAAAGAAGTTGCTAATTCTGCAAAAGATGCCGTAAGCCCAAACCCTGAGCTGCTTAATGCAATGAAAATCACTTCGCAATCCTTGAAAGAATTCAACAATTCGCTGGAAGATTTAAAAAATACAGCCAATTTCATCAAGAAAGAAGAAGTTGAGTTTTCTGTGAAAAAAGAAGTTGAAAAATTATTACTCGCAAATTTATCAAAAGGTTATGAAAATCAGAAAGCATAAAACAATAGAAATTTATTTCGTCCTTTATCTGGCTGCCTTGATTTTGCTTATTCCGGAAAAAAAGGAAATTGAGCAGCAAAATTCTGACTTCATTGCCCGTACTTATTTGCCAGATATGTCATTAAACATTGAGCAAAATACTCTTAATTGCTTCATTGATAGCGATTCACTTGGTTTAAAAATTGCATCTCTTGATTCTGTGAACACAATTTTTTGGTCCGATAACATAGAAAATATTTCATTTGATTTTTACATTGAAGATGCAAGTATAAACAATCAGCAGATAAATGATAATCCGTATAAGCTAATTTCTTTTCGCACAATAGAAAATATCAAGGAAAACAAAGCAGTATTTTATTGGGAACCAAAACTTCCAATTTTTCAGAACAAAAGCTATATCGTTCACGTTACTGCCAACGCAACTACCAAAAAAGAAAACGAAGACGAAAGCGTAACATATCAAACAGTTAAGCTAAAAGGTAAATTCGGCATTAACATTGTGTATAACAAAAATTTAAAAACAACTCCATTTGACATTGCAGCTAGCAATAATCTATTAATTGATACAAACCGTCCAAATTTAAATCCATATTTACCTTATTCCAATACATCAAACCTACAAAACTTCAATATTTATTTGGAAAAATCGGATATTAAATTGATTGCCTCATCGAACTGGCAAAACAGCGTTATTGGCAGTAATATAAATTTTCTTCAGGATTTAAGTGCAAAACCGGAATTAAAAGTGATTTGTGAGCCGGAAAACAATGGGGGAGAGGCATTAATTATCGAAACAAGCCCTGACCGTATTTTTCTGAAAGGAAAAACACCAAGTTTCGGCAAGATGACTGTTCAAATAAGAGTTGTTCGAAAATATGACAAAGAGGAAATAAAAACTTCTTTCAGAGTAACTCCGCAAGGGATAGAGCATCCGGAGTTTGCTGAAGAAATGTATCCGGAGAAAACATACTCAATCAATCCCAAACTGCCTTTGACTTCGACTGATGTAAAAGCATACATCCGAGATGGCAATAAACTTCTTGCAGCAAGCCAGGAAGGTGAAAAGTTTGATTTTACTCCGGATTTTTCTTTAATAAATAAAACTTTAGTGCTTGAAAGATACATTGATGATAAGTTATTTGGTCAAAAATATAATATCAAAATTTTGAATTATCCTAATTCGGAGATTTCAGATTTGAAGAAAGGGAAAAATGGCGAAGTCATTTTAACTACTAAATGCTATGGGAAATACAGCAAACAGTTTAATGAAATAGTCAGTTTGGAAATTGATGGTAATGCTAAATCTAGAGAATTGCGTGGGAATTTACGTTCTTATGAAGACCCATTGCCTACTAAAATTCAGGAGTTTATCATTACACCAATAAATTCATCAAAGCCATTTGAATTTAAAGTTTATGCTGTTGATAAAAAAGGGAAGAGGACATTAAGCAGTAGTTATAAGGAGTAATACCAAACGCTAAATAATCTGTGCAAAATAATAGTCTCTTTCAGAGGCGAATATAAACGAAGACGTTTACTTTTGTGGAAATGAACGAAATGAGACGCAAGCCATACCATCAACAAGTTGATAGTATGGCTAAATATTATTAAAGTCATAAATCCTCCTTCCCAAGAGCAACTTGGGAAGGAGAAAAATAAAGATTAATATAAAAGTCATACTATAAACTTGTTTATCGTATGACTTTTATAATTATATGCAATGTTAATAGTTACGTGCTAAAAAGGCAAAGTGGTTCATTAGGAGCACCGCGAAGAATCCATCTTATTATTTGTTCAACGTTATTCAATTATAGCTATATCAATGAAGCATTTGGGCTTGCCCAAATGTAACAAACAAGTGAGCAAGCTCACTTGCTTTCCCAAGATGGATTCTGGCATACGCCAGAATGATAAACAAAGATGTCATGCCGATACGAAGTTAGGAACGACAGAATACATTAAACTTATTGTTAGCGGTTTGGTATTAGTCATTTGTAGTTACAAACTAACAACTAATGACTAATGACGAATGACTAATATAAAAATATTTGCTAACTGAGAAGTCTTTCTTTACTAAGTAAATCTCCTAATTACTATAATTATTTAGAGTTAAATAGTTCTAAAATTACTTTAGCATTTCATTTATCTTAACTAAATCTTCACGGGTATCAATACTCATCAAATCAATATCTACCTCCACACATTTATACTTTGCTCCTGCCTGCATTAATCTAAGTTGTTCCAATTTCTCAGCTTTTTCCAAAGTACTTTCGGGAAGTTTGCTAAAATCTTCCAAACTCTTCTTTGTATAAGCATAAATTCCAATATGCTTCCAAAAAGTGAATTTCTCCAAATAATCTTCCAGAGAAATATCTCTTAAATGAGGTATTACACTTCTTGAAAAATAAAGAGCATTATTATTTGTATCAACGACAACCTTAACAACTGAAGGATTAAATAATTCTTCTTTATTAGTGATTTTTTTGATTAAAGTCCCTACATCAGCTTTACTTTGAACAAATTCATTTATCAGTTTATCAATTGCATTGCTTGTTAAAAGCGGTTCATCACCCTGTATGTTGAGTATAATATCATAATTAAGATTAAAATGTTTGGTAGTATAAATGAGCCGGTCAGTTCCACTCGGCAAGTCAGATGGAGACAGAAATGCTTCAGCTCCGATTGTTTTGCAGAAGTTACATATTTCTTCGCTATCAGTTGCTATTACGACACGATTAATTAATTTTGAATTTTTTGCTGCTTCCCAAACCCATTGAAGCATTGGTTTATCTTTTATTAATGCTAACGGTTTTCCCGGAAGACGAGTAGAAGCATATCTTGCAGGTATTATTCCTAATATTTTCATTTTTATTTATTTCAATTAACATTAAATTAGAATACTCAAATATTTTTATTACTAAATTACGTTATTTGCTTTCCTTTTCAAATGAATTTTTGCAATGTAATACCAAGTTGCTATTAATGATAAAATATGTTTATTTGTCATTCCGAACCCCCGGATAAAGCAAGTGCATTATTTAAATGGAGATGACTTAACTTAACACTGTCATTCCGATACGAAGTGAGGAATCTCACAAGTCATTGATACCACAGAGCATGAGATTCAGAAACAGCGTTTTTTTAGTCATACTATCAACAAGTTGATAGCATGACAAGAGATAAGTCATACTATCTACTTTTTAGTATGACTGAGAAACGATGTCATTGGTAACGAAGTGAGGAATGACAGGGTAAACAGATGTCAACTCAATTATAATAAAGGTCTTCCTCTATCGTGGGATTCAGAAAGAAAATCAAAATTGGATTATTAGTAGAAAGGGTGAAAAAAAGCAGGAGATAAGGACTAAATCACTTATCTCCTACTAAAATGAATTTATTTGGTTTTATTAGTTTCGGTTTTAGGGGCTACAGTTTTAGTAGTAGGTGCTTTTTCAATTTTTGGTGTATTTACTTTTGAAGCATCTGTTTTTTTATCATTGCAACCTTCGCCTGCTTTACATTTTCCTTTGCATTTTGGGTCATTATTGTCTTTACATTCAGAATTTTTTGCTGGCTTTATACCATCTGCTTCATAACCAATCTTTGCAATTTCTTCGCGGATTTTATTTGTATTAATTTTTTTGGCATCAAATTCGACAGCGGCAACTTTATCTTTTAAAGTAACATTTACTTTTTGAATGCCATCAACTTTTTTTAATCCACCTTCAATTGCTTTTTTGCAAGCGTCGCAATGTGCGTTGGTCTTGATTTTTACTACTTCTGCCTGTGCGATAAATGCAGAAAAACTGAGAACTAATGTTAGAACGAAAAATGTTCTGACTATGTTATTTAAGGCAATTTTCATTTTGTCTCCTATTTTGTTAAAAAATTCTTTATATTAACGAAAGTAAGTGAGTTCTATTTTATTATTTTTTTCCATTACTTATTTTGAATTTTATTTTTTTTTTAGTAATTTAACTATTGAAAAAGTTTTATAAGTTATTATAAAAGTGAATAATTATGAAATATCTGACTATTTTCTTGATATTATTGTTTTCTTTTGGTTTATCTTTTTCATCAGAAAACCAAAGAATTTCTTCGCCAACTGAATTTATTCAGCAGCCATTTGATATAATTCATTATGACTTAACTCTTGATTTGACAAAAGCCCCTCTTACAGAGATGAATGGAATTTGCAAAATTTTATTAAATTGGAATGGAAATCCAGACTCCTGCAAGTTCTTTTTTCATCTTCGCGATTTGGTTGTTGATTCTGCTATTTATGAAAACGAAAGAGTTACACCAGTAGCAATAGAAGATGAAACATCAGAAATTTACCATTATGAAATAACTCCGCCAGTGGGATTTGGCAAGGATTTAATTTTAATAACAATTTATTATAGTGGGACAGCAACCGATGAGCTTGGCAGCGGGTACTGGGGAGGAGTTCATAAAACTTCTACCTCTTTATATGCTCTGGGAGTTGGTTTTCAAAACAATTATGTTTCCACTACTGAGCATTGGATGCCTTGCTATGACCATCCTTCTGACAAAGCAACTTTCAGTGGAAAATTTATTGTAAAGCCAGAGCATACCGTTGCTTCAATTGGTGAATTGATTTCTATTGAAAACGATGGAGATAATAAAATCTTTAACTGGGTTCATAATATTCAATGTGCAACATATTTATATACTTTTGCTGTTGATAATTACATTCCAATAGAGATAAGTGGCTCTGATATTCCCATTGTCGTTTATTCAAGAGCAAATGATACCACTGCTTGCAAATTTGCTTTCAAGAAAGTTCCGGCAATGCTTGAAGCGTTTGGCTCAAGATTTGGCGAGTACCCGTTTGAAAAAGTAGGTTATGTTTTAACTTCTCTGGGTGCTATGGAGCATCAAACAATGATTTCATTCCCAACATCTTTAGCAAAATCATATTATAGCAACAAGGATACAATTGCTTTAACTGCAGCTCACGAACTTGCTCACCAGTGGTTTGGCGATTTTGTTACATGCTTAGATTTTCGTGATGCTTGGCTCAATGAAGGTTTTGCAACA
>ERZ795059.5802-NODE-5802-length-11144-cov-5.225900_pt1 | contig 11144 bp, 8 predicted proteins | sample MGYA00375143_ERZ795059 | MGnify/ENA primary metagenome ERZ795059 (study PRJEB30188, sample SAMN05720168) | activated sludge metagenome | isolation source: Anaerobic digester | place: USA | collected 2015-01-07 ... | reverse complement strand
GGAAGGCTGGTGAGTAATTTAAAATGATATTTACAATCGTATCTCCATTAGAATCAAGATTCGTTGAGTTGGGCTGATATAGATAGTCATCCTGAACAACAGTAACCAATGTGTCTTTTGTTTCGTAACCATCTTTTGATACGGTTAACAGGTATTGACCAGTTGGTAAGAATTTCCTTTCTTTACCGTCAGCATCTACGGTTAAGGGGATGTTATCCATCGTACCTTCGACCGCATCTACGACAACTCTTGCAAAACCCAGACCTACTCCCTGAGGGTTTTTTACTGTAATATTGGCTGTACCAGTTGGAATAGTATAATTAAAATATCTGACAGCACTTGAAGCTGAAACATTGTTTTCACTGGTTGCAATCACTTTCCAGGCATAAGTGGATTGAATAAGCACATTTGCAGCAGTAAAATCGATAATATTGTTGGTTGTAATCTGATTCCATACAGGATACAGAACTTCGCTACCAGCTTCTATTCTCTTTTCATACAGAAATATCTGATAAGTAACAGCTGAAGGCACTGTATCCCATTGAAAAGTAATGACACCCTGATTGTTAAAAGTCGCATTGGCAATTGGCTGACTTAATACAGGAGCAGGTATTGTATTACTTGACTGATAATAGAAACCGCTGGGGTTACCGGTTACATCTGAAGAGTACAAGGGTGAATTACCAAAGTTACTCATCACAATCCAGTTATACTCTTTACCACTAATCAGTGGGGGAGGCGTGATATGATTAAAGTTGTTGGATGGATCAGGGCTTCCGTAGGTGATAGATGTATTTGGTGTGATTACTTGCCAGATTAAATTGAGTCCGTTAACTATCAGCTTGTCATCTTCATCATAAGAAAGGGTAAAAGGCTGATCAGACAGTACTAAATAATAATATGGAACACCTGATATAGGTTGCCAGGAAAAGGTAGGAGTTGGGTTATTGGTTACAGTACTTCCATTTAAAGGTTGAGAAGTAACAACACCGGTTGCAGATTCTATAATCAGCTGGAATTCCATTGATTGGTCAGTTGTGTTAGGATCCTTAATTTTGCAATAGTACATGCCAACACCAATTCCTAATTGTTGAGCTGATGTGCTGATTACTCTTTTATTTCCACTGACAGTACTATTTACATTGGCCATTGTGTAAGGACCACCCGCATTTTGTGAATAATAGAATTTGCCATTTATTGAACTGGGTGTCCATTCAATAGTGAAGGTTCTGTTTGGTTTATACATATCCATGGGGATATTGACAAGAACGATATTGTTATCTCTGTTCATAGGATGATTCAATATATCAGTGTTATATGTTCCATCAATGCTTAAAGAATTCTGAGATGCATATAACAATCCAGATAACAACATGATAAGCAGTATCATTAAATCTTTAAATTTCATAAATTACTCCTTAAAAATTCCAAGTTAAAGTGCTGCGTAAGAATGGATTTGGAAGTGCAATCAGGTTGATGTCCATTAAAACATTCTTTGTTAAGTTGAATCCTGTACCCAGGGCAATTGATGGGATAATAATATTTTTTGCTGGTTCAACAGGTAAGCCGTCTTTATCTTTTAATCCATCAGCTATCTGATCAAACATAAACAGCTGAGTGCTGATTGCAAAATTTTTCCAGCCAACAGCCAGTTTTATATTTTGTTTGGGTTTTAATCCTACTTTGTAATGTAAAGCAGTTGTATCTGCATAAGACTCAAAAGTACTCAATTCCAGGTTTTTTTTCTGACCATCTCTGTATCTGTTGCATTTATAATCCAGAGATAATTCTCCAAATGGAATTTCTAGTGAGAATATCAACTTAAAATCATTTTTTAAATATGTTGTACCGATAGCAAAATTACCAGGTATATTGATTTTCATGTCTTTACTTAAATAAAGAGTTCGATTGGTAAATGCAAGCTGAGAAGGCTTTAACAGTTCAACATCAAACATCTCTTCATCATCATCCGTCTCAGGAATATCATCCAGACCATCTTCATCATAATCCATTTTAAGTGCTCCGAGAGTATGCTGAACGATATACAGATTTCCATTCAAATCAGAACTCTTGGGCGTATTGAATACTAAGTCAAGGTAAAATTTTGGACTGATATGCCATGACATGGCAAAATTAGTCCCAATGAAGTTGTTCGCAAAATCAATTCTCAAAGTATCATTCATTGTGTTTCGATAAACGACGTTTGGATCATCAAAAGTTACATTAATATCTGTATCACCGCCATATTGCCTGATGAACCCACCAATTTTGGCATCAAGTCCGCTTATCATACTTAATCGATTGATATTCATGCCCATTCCAAAAGAAATTTTATCACTAAATTTTTTCCCCCATGATAAATTAGCTGTTTGCATACTAATCTCAGCATTTGCAAACATTTCAATACTCAATGGAAGAACTGTCTTCTCCGTATATTCTGTCGTTTGTCCAACATCTTTTAAAACTGAATCTTCAACGACGAATTCAATTGCATTACCAATAAAGCTCATATCCATATAAAATGGACGATACCATGTAAAACCAAAATTACCATACGGAGAACCTGTATGTGTAACTGATACTGCATTAAGCCAGCCGCTTTGACCAGCATTTAACTTAAAATCAGGATAAGATTTTTGGATATTTGGGGATTCCGTATCCTTAATGGCTGAATCGACTGCTTCATTGACTGAACTTTCTACTGAACCTGATAAATCTAAACTAAAACCAGGCGCTAAATCAAAAGCCATCATAGAATTATTTACAAAACCCAAGGCTGCTGGGTTTAAAACATTGAGTGACGGATCAAGTACTGCAGAAGATACCGAGTTCCCATAGTTTCTGCTTCTGGCAGTTATTCCTGATAAAAATGAATTATAGAAATTCAAATTCATCTGATGTTTGCCACCATCAAACTTGGTAATCTGATTTTCTGCAAATAAGCCACTGATGCTTAGAATCAGGCAAAGCATAAGGATAAGCTTTTGCATAATACCTCCATTTTATATTCTTTTTTTTATAAGTCTATCAGAAATTTCAATTAAAGTCAATCAGAAAATTAAACAAACCGATTTAAGAATAATCAGTGGATCATTTTAAATGATTCCAGTAATTGATTTTTTGATATCCGATTGACTGATTCAGGGTATAAAGTTTGAATTATATACAGTAGATGAATAAGTGGATCAACTGCTTTTTCATAAGAGGATTCAATAATGATGACCGTACTTTTATTCTCAGGATGATGCATCATCAGGGTTGAATAACCTGGAAGTCCTCCTTTATGACCATACCAGCCAAGTATATCTATAACCCCTGTTTTATATCTGGCAATTCCAGGAAAAATATCCACACCTTCTTCTCTTGCCTCTTTCATTTCAATAGATATGTCTGCTCCATTGGCAAGTCTAACTACCCATTTTTCCATGTCATACATGTTAGAAATCATACATCCTGCTCCACCAAAGAGGCTTGGATGATAGATTCCAGATACATCTAATAATATGCCAGGACTCAGGTAGTCTTCATACCCATGTATATGGTTATTTGTCGGGAATCCATGACTTTCTGGATACAAGGTCTTTTTTAATGACAAGGGTTTTAAAAATCTGTTTTCAATCTCTGTCTTTATATTGTTTCCAGTGATATCTTCAATGATTTTTGTTAGAATAATGGTATTTGTATTGCAATAATCAAATTGGCTTCCAGGAACAAATTTTAGTGAAGCGGCATAGATAAATTCCATAATTTCATTATATGAAATGGGCTGTCCTATGTTATTGTATATATATTGATTTCTGAAGGATTCTGATTGTGTATAATCATTCAAACCTGAAGACATATAGGCAAGATGTTTGATTTTTATCTGGTTAGAAAAGGGAACTTCAGGTCTGTACTCTGAAAGATAGTCTTCAAGGGATATTAGGCCCTGATCTGCTAATTGTAATAGAATTGTGACAATAAATGTTTTTGTGTTACTGCCAATCATTGCCTGTAAAGAGGGATTAAGGGATTGAACTGGATTAAGATTTGCGAGTCCTTTATAATATATCATGTTTATGTTTTTATCCGGCGCTTTGATCATTACCATCACACCTGGGCAAACATAAGAATCTGTTGAATAGATACTGTCTGCCTGATTTTGTAATCGTTGAGTGAGCTCTTGATTAATATACTCTATTGATTTTTCTTTTTCAGAACATGCTGTTATCAAGAGAATGATTGCCCAAATCAGCAAGTGAATCTTTTTGCTTTTCTTACCCATATCTAACTCCATGAAGTGATATTTTCATATTCAAATCAACAAGTAATCTATATAATGAAGACTCATTTGTCAAGTAAAAATTGAAAAATGAGTTGTTTATCCTAATTTTTTACTTAGATTATCTCTTGTATATGCTTTGTTGTAATGAATGAGATGATTTGTTAAGAGGTATTATGAGAATTAAGAATTATTTATCCGGTAAAATAGTGGTTCCTTTTGTTTTTATTTTCTTATTCACTTTATCGCTTTTTCTCGATAAACCAATGAATACACTGATTGGCTACTTTAACATTCTAACAAGTTCAGGTTTATTGATTTCAGATTATCTTCACATCGGAGGTTTATCTGCCAGTCTGTTCAACGTTGCTTCTCTTTTACTGGTATATTTCAGTCTGATTAATCACTTACAGATAAAGGTAACTGGCCCTATATTTGCTGGATTGTTTACGATAGCGGGTTTTGCATTTTTTGGTAAAAACCTGGTGAATACACTACCTTTACTATCTGGCATTTATCTTTACTCTCTTTATCATAAAATAGACATCAGAAACGTAATGATTATCATATTATTTTCAACAGGTATATCGCCACTGGTTAGTTTTACCATGTTTGATTCAGGGATTAACTTAATATATAGTATCCCTTTAGGCATATTTCTTGGTGTTTTTACAGGATTTATATTACCTCCTTTTGTGGCTCATACAGTGAAATTTCATAGTGGATATGACTTGTACAATATTGGTTTTGCGATGGGAATACTGGCATTGATATATACCGCTGGGTTCAAAGCTTTTGGTATAATTGTAAGCCCTGTTAATCTGATATCAGTTGATTATCACTGGATTTTGTTTTCTGTTTTGCTGCTTTTTTCTGCAAGTTTTATTATTATTGCTTATATGATTGATAATTCTGTACATACAGCCTATACGCTTATATTAGAAAAATCAGGGAGATTGGTTACTGATTTTATACGAGAAGCCGGTTTAGCGCCTGCATTGCTTAATATAGGTCTTATGGGGTTTTTGTCTCTCATAATTGTTTTAGTACTGAATATCAAAATCAGTGGTCCGGTTATTGGCGGGATTCTAACCGTGATGGGATTTTCCGCATTTGGTAAACATCCAAAAAACTCAGTACCAGTAATGCTTGGTGTTACTGCTGCAGCCTTTTTATCTCATTATACGCTTAATTCTGCAAGTGTTGTGATTGCTATTTTTTTTGGAACTGCTCTTGCCCCTATCAGTGGTAAATATGGTCCGGTTATTGGTTTTTTTGCTGGTTTTGTTCATTTTTTTGTAGTTCAGGCCACTTCACCGTTTCAAGGTGGCTTTGATTTATATAATAATGGTTTTGCTGCAGGTTTTGTAGCAGCAGTATTTGTCCCGATACTTGAATCTTTTAGAAAGGAAGAGGAATAAATGGCATTACATGAAATAAAGAAAAACTGTAAGATAGTGAATGAATTATTGATGTATTTAATGAGAAATTCATTTCATCAGATAGAGATGCATATTGATTATCAGACTGATGAAAGTGTTATCACTTTTATTGTTGATGAATGTCCTTCTGAAGTAATTTCCCAGATGGCTGAAAATCTTAACAAAGGCAGACGATATGAGTTTGAAGGTTATTATTGGGAACTGATGGGTGAAAGTGATAATACGAATCAGCTCAGTATTATTGGCATGTTGGTTGATGGTATTCATTTTGAAGAAAAAAATGGAAGAACAAAGATGATCATTCATCGAAAACATACCTTTTTAAAAAAATAAGATATTTTGTATTCATAAAAAATGAGATAATTAAATGATGAATCAGGAGTGATGATGGAATTTATTATAGAATTAGCCAGTTTGATTTTACTGATTGTATTGCTTTTTATTGTGATTTTTAAAAAGAATCATTCGCAAATGAATGGTGATACGCTTACGAAAATATATAAAGATGAGTTATCCAGATTAAAAAAAGAATTAATGGATGAAAATTCTAATCAACGCATCGAATTAAATCAAACCTTACAAATGATAAAACATGAAATCAATCAAAACTTAAAAGATAATAAAGTCGAGATAAACAATTGTCTTGATCAGTTTCGAAAAACAATCAGTGAAAAAATGGATTCTTTGACTAATCAGCAAAAAGAAAATAATGAGAAAATTATTGAGAAACAGAATATTGTTCGTCTGGAAACAGAAAAAAAACTTGAAAACAATTCTGGCAATTTATCCAAATCATTTGAGAATTTAAATATCAGCTTAAAACAAAACCTTTCTGAATTTGGAGATAATCAAAGAAAATATGCTGAAGAATATATCAGAAAACACGACGATATCAAAAAAGCAACAGATGATAAATTAGAGCTTATCCGCAAAACCGTTGAAGATAAACTGATGATACTTCAAAATGAAAATAGCAAAAAACTGGATGAAATGAGACATATTGTTGACAGGAAGCTTCAGGAAACACTTGATAAAAAACTAAGTGACTCTTTTAATACTGTAAGCCAACAGCTACAAGAAGTTTATAAAGGCTTAGGAGAAATGAAAACTTTAGCTAACGATGTGGGTGGTTTAAAAAAGGTATTGACCAATGTTAAAACCAGAGGTATCATTGGTGAGATTCAATTAGGTAATATTCTTGAAAGTATTTTGAGCCCTGAACAGTATGAGCACAACGTAGCAATCAAACCTAACTCCCAGGAAAGAGTTGAGTATGCGATTAAGTTACCTGGAAAAGATAATACGCTTCAATCTGTTTATTTGCCAATAGACTCCAAATTCCCTGATTCGGCTTATCAGAATCTATTAAAAGCCTATGATGAAGCAGATGCAGACAAGATTACTCAGTGTCGAAAAGAGTTGGAGAAAACAATTAAAGCGTTCTCAAAGGACGTTTACAGTAAATATATCAATCCTCCCTATTCTACTGATTTTGCTATCATTTTTCTGCCTTTTGAAGGATTATATGCTGAAGTGCTTCAAAATACAAATCTGGTTCATCAGATTCAAAATGATTATCATATTAATATTGCTGGACCTACAACTCTGGGTGCTTTCATCAATAGTTTACAAATGGGCTTTAAAACACTCGCTATCGAAAAAAGATCAAGTGAAGTATGGAAATTGTTGAGCACAATTAAAACTGAATTTACTAAGTTTGGCGGTGTTTTGGCTAATACACAGAATAAACTAAAAGTAGCCAGTGATGAACTGGATAAGCTGGTCGGCACTCGAACACGAAAGATTCAATCTGTACTAAAAAGTGTTGAATTGATGCCGGATCATTCAAAGCTTAATGAACTGGATAAATTTGAGGAGTCAGAAGATATTCAGATTTAAAAAGCATTATAATAATTTTATATGAAAATATGTCTATAAATAGATTAATGGTGTTTATTGAGAGAATTCTTTCCTTATTGCATCCTTATCCTTTCCTTATCAATCCTTTATCATGTATTAATCTTTTTTTTTGAAGAAAAGTGCTTAAAAAACTATCAAGTATTTGCTTTTTTCAGACAGATAATCATTATGCTGAGTCAATATAATTGTTAAAAGATTCAAAATCTAGTTTCATTAAAGTGATTAAATAGATGGACTGATATAAGGATTTTAATTTGAGATATTTGTGGTTATTAAGTTCATTATGAATAATTCTGTCGAGATTGTTAAATAATTTGACAAAATTGTTTGCTTTTGTTTTAATGAATTCAAAATTAGAAGGAGCATCAATGTCTGAGAATAAAAAACGTGCTTTATCTTTGTTTTCGGGTGGCTTAGACAGCTTAGTGGTTGTTAAGTTTATGGAGAAACTGGGATATGAAGTCATTCCTGTTTTTTTTAAAACCCCTTTTTTTCATAATGAAAAAGCCCTGCAAATGGCAAAAGTTAATCATATAAATATTGAAGTTATAGATATTACTGAAGAACACCTTGAAATGTTGAAAAATCCCCGATATGGTTATGGCAAGTTTCTTAATCCATGTATAGATTGTCATGGATTAATGTTTAAAATCTTATATCGTTATCTGGAAAAGTTTGATGCAGATTTTATGATTTCCGGAGAAGTTTTAAAACAGAGACCAATGTCCCAGACAAAAAACGCTTTGATAGCAGTTGGCAAAGTAAGTACTTATGCTGATTTGATTGTCAGACCTCTTTCTCAAAAACTGTTACAGGATACCTTGCCTGTTCGTGAAGGATGGGTAAAAAAAGAAGAAATGCTAGATATTCAGGGAAGAACAAGATCAAGGCAGATGCAGCTTGCTGATGAATTGGGCATTAAAGAATATCCTAATTCTGGGGGTGGTTGCTTATTAACTGATAAAGGGTATACAAAACGCTTACAGGATTTGTTTGATTATGAGATGCTGACAAAGGAATTTATTCAGTTCTTAGCTTATGGAAGGCATTTTAGAATTGACAACCATACAAAACTGATTGTTACAAGAATCAAAAATGAATCAGATATCATGACACCACAGTTAAAAAATGAAATTGTGTTGAAATGTAAAAACGTGCCAGGTCCTTTAGGTATTATTCAATTTAAGGAGACAGTCTCGCAGGATATGATCGAGTTATGTGCTTCAATTCTTTTGAAATATAACAGTAAGGCCTCTATAAGTGAAATTGTCTCTTACGGCAAGGTTTTTGAACTGAATAATGATCTTACAATAAACCAAATTACCGATGAAGCGCTAGCTAAATACAAAATAAATTAGGAGGATATCATGATAAAATACAAACTTTATAACCTGTTAGAGAATTTTGAGACCAATACCTATTTAGTTTGGGATACTGAAAGCAAAGAAGCTATCATTATTGATCCTTCAGCACCCAGCGAAAATCTGGCTGATGAGATATCTGCAATGGATCTAAAAATCATTCATATTTTTAATACTCATGGTCATGGTGATCATATTGGAGGAAATGAATATTTTCATAGATTGTATAAAGTACCGATTGGTATTCACAGTTATGATGCTGAGATGCTTTTAAATTCAACGCTTAACCTGAGTGATTTTATGTACACGCCGATTATTTCACCAGCTGCAGAATTTTTAATCAGAGATAGAGATCACTTTTATCTGGGTGAAACTCAGGGTGAGATTATGCATACACCAGGTCATACCAAAGGTTGTATTGTGATTTATCTTAAACCATACTTATTCTCAGGTGATACACTGTTTAATCTGAGTGTTGGAAGGACAGATCTTCCAGGTGGAGATAGCAGACAATTATCAAAATCAATCAAAGAAAAGATTTTTTCTTTACCTGATAACACGATTGTATTGCCTGGACATGGTCCCTCTTCCACTGTTGGTCAGGAAAAACAAGAAAATCCATTTGTAAATTAATGGTATCATAGATGAATGATTCAAATCTAAAAAATCCATTACATGGGATCACTCTTGAAATGATTTTAAATTTTCTGGTAGAAAAATATTGATGAGTAGAAATGGGAAATAGAATTTCAATTAAATGTTTCAATAACGACCCTTCAGTTAAGTCCAGTTTGAAATTTTTAAGAAAAACGCCATGGGCCAGGAAAAAAGTAGAAGATCTGTATCTAAATAGTTTGTAAATTATGATGAATCAGGCTAATGTGAGACTCTACTAATATCAAAATGAAAGAAAATATGATGACAGGAAAAACTCGTTCAGATATTAAATCTGGATCTCATGTAAAAATCATTATGAAACAAGATCAAAAAACAGGTAAACTAACTGAAGGAATAGTACAAGATATTTTGACAAAATCTTCTGTTCATCATAGAGGAATTAAAGTAAGATTAGCTAATGGCTGTATTGGAAGGGTTCAAGAAATTTTGTAAATCACTTATTTTTAAGAATCAGAAACATTTAGTAGTAATTTGTGTTGATTATTATAAGTTTGATTTATGCTGATTGGGATGTTTAAACTAATAGTAAACAGATTAAAAATCATTCATCATTCCCCAAACACTCAGGTTATAAGCTCTGAACATAAGGTTATAATGATGGGGTAGTTGTTCAAATTGTTTTTTTGAGAGCAGAGATCGAGCAAACTCACTTTGTTGAATGCTTTTTAAAACAGTGCCTTTGTATAAATGATTGAACCAGTAAGTATCCGGTATCGCCCAACCCATTTTGTCTTTTCGCCAGATGATTTCATGTGGTAGTTCATTTTCAAAAGCTTTTCTGCTCAAATACTTAGTCCATCCCTGATGCAGTTTGTATTCAACCGGCATATTCAACATGAGTTCGATCAGACGGTAATCACAATAGGGGAGACGTGATTCAACCGAGAATGCCATAGATTCTCTGTCGCCATAAAAGAGAAGCAGTCGGAAAGAACTGAGTAAGTCTTCTTTCAGGACCTGATTGATATGGGGACTATCATGGGTTAATCTGAGTTTATCTCTGATAAATCCAGTGGAAAAACCTGCACCTCTCATGTATTTTAACAATAGAGATTTTATGAGATAGGTCTTTGTACCTGGCAAAGTTCCGTAAATCTGTGTTTGCTTTAACCAATTTTTAAGAGAGAGACCACTCAAATAAAATATCAAATACGACAGATAACCTGCCAGAATCTCATCAGCTCCCTGCCCATCAAGCGTAACTTTTACCGGACTCTGTGAGATGAGTTTAAAAGTATTCCATCCTGAGAGACAAGAACTGTTAACCGGAATATCCATTGCATAAATAACTTTTTGATGATCAGTGAGTACATCTCTGTCTGATGGTTCGATCTGCTGATTTTCCACTTTTAAATGTTGGCTGAGCTTGTTGATAAAGTCAGACTCATCACAGTATTTTGTATTTTCTGAACGATAAACGCTGGAAAATGTCATTTGTTTGGCAGTATCTGACTTATTCTGATTGATCAGATGAGAGATAAT
>ERZ795059.5793-NODE-5793-length-11155-cov-10.827297_pt1 | contig 11155 bp, 9 predicted proteins | sample MGYA00375143_ERZ795059 | MGnify/ENA primary metagenome ERZ795059 (study PRJEB30188, sample SAMN05720168) | activated sludge metagenome | isolation source: Anaerobic digester | place: USA | collected 2015-01-07 ... | reverse complement strand
AGATTGGATGGTGTGACTGGAGTTCAGACGTGTGCTCTTCCGATCTTCCAGCTCTACATGGTCGCCTTCGCGGCTTTCATCGCTTTTGCAGCTGCATCGGCTGCGTGGTCACCCCGTCCGTTTGCACTGATCGAGCTGAGTTCGCTGTCGGTGCGAAGCGAGGTCTTGCGGTGGGGGTTGCTGATGGCGGCCAGCGGCGCGCTGCTGGCGGCATCGCAAGCGTTGACCGAACGCGGCGCTGTGCTGGTGATGCGCTTCACCACGATCGCGTTGGCCATCCAGTTTGTGATGACGATCGGCATCTCGCTGTTCGAACAGCCGCTGCTGCAATTCTTCTACGCGGGCCGTCCAACCGATGACGGCGTTCAGAACATCACGCGAAACGCAATGTACATGGCGGCGGCGGCCCCGTTCCTGATCCTGGCGCTGTGCGAAGGGCGAGGGCGCGTGCTGACTGGCGTGATCACGGCGTTTGTCGTGATTGCCGTGTGTGGCGTGTCCACATTGCGCGAGTTGGACGCGGGTTATCTCACGCTGGCTGCGGCGCTCGGGGCCTACCTGCTAGTGCGTGCGCTCGGCGGGTATGGGTTCAAGGTGCTCGGTGGCCTGCTTGCCGCGCTTGTGCTTGCTGCGCCGTTCATCTTCCAGATGATCTCCACGGGCGCTACCCCGGCTACGGCGACAAGTTCGCTGAACTACCGCCAGCTCATCTGGCAGCGCACACTTGATATCATCTGGCAGGACCCGATCCTCGGAGCCGGCCTCGGCGCGCTTCGGATGGAGCGCGATGTCATTCCCACGGGCGTCTTCGAAGGACAGCTCTTCATCCCGAACCATCCGCACAACATGCTGCTGCAGCTGTGGGCGGAGACTGGTCTGGTCGGTGCGGCGTTGGCGGCCCTGACCATATTCCTGGTCGCCTGGCGTCTGCCGCGCCCCGAAGTGCTTGGACCTGCGACGCCAAGGATCGCTGCCATCGTCGGCGCTTTCTGTGCGTCGCTGGTATCTTTCGATTTGTGGAACGAGTCGTGGTGGGCCGTATTCGGGCTGCTGTCCGTGCTGACGGCTGTGCACTTCAGGAAACATGCGCTCGCCATGTCTCGCACGGCTGTCGAAGTGGCTGAGAGCGACCGGGCGGGCTGGTCTGATGCGGCGCCTGAGCAATTAGCTGCCAGGACAGTGATGCGTTCAGACGCGGAGGCCGAGCCTGCAACGAATGAGGCTGCCGCACGCACCAGCACGGTCAACAACTTCAACCTGCTGCGCTTGTGCTTCGCGCTGATGGTCGTCGCCTATCACGTCATGATGGCTGTGCCCGCATGGAAAGCGGCGATGTATCCGCAGATGGCGCTGCTTGCCGAAGTTGGCGTGCAGGGCTTCTTCGTTCTGTCCGGCTATCTCGTTTACGCCAGCCTCGAGCGCTCATCTTCGCTGACCGAATATGCCGAGAAGCGCTTCCGGCGCCTATATCCAGCCTACGCCTTCGTCATCCTCGCCTGTGTGGTCGCCGCCCTGATCGCCAGCCCCGTTGCGCGCGAGGACCTGATGGGCGTTGCGCGTTACACGGGCTGGAACCTGATCTTCGCGAACTTCATGGAGCCGAGCCTTCCCGGCATCTTCCTCGACAATCCGACGACCGAGGTGAATGGCGCGCTGTGGACGCTGAAGATCGAGGTGATGTTCTACATCTTTCTGCCAGCGTTGCTCTGGCTGCTGCGGCTCGGGGGCAGGTATGACTGGGTCGGCTGTCTGCTGATCTACATTGGCGCCGAGGTCTGGCGCGCCTGGTTTAACCATATCGGCCAGTTCGAACTTGCACGGCAGTTACCCGGCCAGCTGAGCTTCTTCCTTATTGGCATGATGCTGCAGGCCGCCAATCTTTCCGGCCCGCGTCTCCATATTGCCGGCGCAGCAGGCGCTGTTCTGTTCGTGGCCTCGATCGTTTGGCCGCAGGTCGAGTTCGTGCGCGCGATCGGGCTCGGCGCGCTTGCTGTCTGGTTCGCGACCGGAGCAGTTCGCCTGCCGGATGCAGCACGCTTCGGCGACCTCTCCTACGGCATATACATAGTACATGCGCCGATCATTCAGGTGTGTATCGCGGCGGGAATTTTCGCCGCCAGCGCGAGTCTGGGGGCAGGCGTTGCAGTCACAGTCTCCGTAATCGCCGCGCTATTCCTCTGGCATCTGGTCGAGAAACCATCCCTAAGGCGCGACAGCGCTTACCGGCTGCACCGCGCCTGACTGTATTTGCCTTGCAGAACGCGCGCGCACAGATATGACCTACCCGCCGGGGACTGGCGGGTCGGGAGCGTACATTGGCAGCTATGAAGATCATCCCGGTTGTGATGTCCGGCGGGTCGGGCACGCGCCTCTGGCCGGTGTCGACAACACTTCAGCCAAAGCAGTTCCACAATCTCGGCGCACAGCGCACAATGATCGAGGAAACCGCGCTGCGCCTGCGCGGGGCGTATGAAGGCCTGATCTTTCTCGATCCCGTCATCATCGCCGGCGTTTCCCACCGCGATCTTGTCCTCGATCTGCTTGGCCGCTCCGGCGTAAACGTGTCGGCGCTGGTGCTCGAGCCCGAAGGCCGCAACACAGCGGCCACGGCCGCGCTCGCCGCCATCGTGGCGAAGGAAATCGATCCGGAAGCCTACGTGCTGCTCATGCCGGCCGACCACCTCGTGGCCGATCGCCAGTCGCTGGTCGAAGCCGTGCGTGCTGCTTCCGCCGTTGTCGCGGACAGCATCGTCACTTTCGGCATCAAGCCGACCGCTCCGGAAACGGGCTACGGATATATCCTGCAGGGTGAGACCCTGTCCGAAGGCGTACACCGCGTCGCTGCGTTCAAGGAAAAGCCGGCAGTCGATGTCGCCGACCAGTACCTGCGTGACGGCGGCTATAGCTGGAACTCCGGCATGTTCTTCTTTGCGCCGGAAATCCTGCTTGAGGAGTTTTCGATCGCTGGCGCCGACATTCGCGATGGCGCCCACGAGGCCTTTAAACGCGCCCGCCGCGAGAACACGGTCGAGATCCATCTTGATCCGGAAACCTTCGCCAAGGTTCGCAACGAGGCGGTCGATCGGGCCGTCATGGAGAAGACTGCCCGCGCTGCTGTCGCCCCCTGCGATATTGGCTGGGCTGACGTCGGCTCGTGGGCCGAACTCTGGCGGCTGTCGTCCAAGGACGAGCAGGGCAATGCGGTAACCGGCTCATCCACCTTGCTGGATGCTGAAAACAACCTGATCCGCGGCGACGGCATCCATATCTCGGCGATCGGCGTTTCGGACCTGATCGTCGTTGCCAGCGGCAATTCCGTGCTGATCATGCCCCGCAGCCGTGCGCAGGACGTCAAGAAAGTCATCCCCGGAAAGGGCTGACGCCGCCGCTTCCTCCCGCTATGAGTCGGGCAATTGCCCACTGGGAGAGACTGATGCAGCTTTTCATTGATTCCGCCGACGTTGGCGAACTTCGCGCCGCCGCCGCTAGTGGCCTTATCGATGGCGTCACGACCAATCCCTCGCTGATCGCCAAATCCGGTCGCAAGATGAAGGAAGCGATCGCCGAGATCTGCTCGATCATCCCCGGCCCGGTCAGCGCCGAAGCGGTCGCGGTCGATGTCGACGGCATGCTCGCCGAAGGCCGCTATCTGGCGCGCATCGCCTCGAACGTGGTTGTGAAGCTGCCGCTGACCGAAAACGGCCTCAAGGCCTGCAGCGTGCTCTCGGACGAGGGCATCCGGGTGAACGTCACGCTCTGCTTCTCGGTCTCGCAGGCGCTGCTCGCTGCCAAGGCTGGAGCCTACTTCATCTCGCCCTTTATCGGCCGTCTCGACGACAAGGGCGTCGATGGCATGCAGCTCATTCGCGACATTCGCCGCGTCTACGACAATTTCGGCTTCTCGACCAACATCCTCTCCGCCTCGATTCGCAGCATGGTTCACGTTGAGCAAGCCGCTCTCGCGGGCTCGGATTGCGCCACGCTGCCGCCGAAAATCTTCGCCGCGATGTACAAGCACGATCTGACCGATGCCGGCGTTGAAGCCTTCCTCAAGGATTGGGCGTCGACCGGCCAGTCGATCCTCTAGGGCATGAGCGTAGACGCGCCTGCACACGCGCCCGAGGTTACGCCTGAGATAACGGTAGTCGTCGTCAACTATAACAGCGGCGACTACCTCAAGGGCTGCATCGCATCGCTGGCGCGCCAGTCGCATCGCAGTTTCGAGACCATCATCGTCGACAACAATTCGAGCGATGGTTCGCTCGATCGCATTGCTGAGAAGCCGGAGCGGCTGACGATCCTCCGCCAGTCCGACAATCTCGGCTTCGCCAAAGGCAACAATGTCGGCGCCACAGCAGGCAAGGGCCGCTGGCTCGCTCTGCTCAACCCTGATGCCGAAGCAGAGCCGGACTGGCTCGACGCCATGATGCGCGCTGTCGAGGATCATCCGGATCATCGCATGGTCGCGTCGCTACAGTTCAATCTTCATGACCCTGCAAAGCTCGACGGAGCGGGGGACAACTATCTCGCCTATGGCTATGCATGGCGCGGCGGCTTCGGACACCCTGCGTCCAGTGCGCCCGCAGCTGGCGAATGCTTCGGCCCTTGTGGCGCGGCGGCGCTCTATCCCCGCGATATCTTCCTCGCGGCGGGCGGCTTCGACGAGCGCTATTTCTGCTACCATGAAGACGTCGATATCGCCTTCCGCCTCCGCCTGCTGGGAGAAGCGTGCCAGTTCGCACCTGCCGCCCGCATTCGCCACGCAGGCTCGGCTGTCACAGGGCGCAGCAGCTATTTCTCTGTCTTCCACGGCGTCCGCAACGGCGTCTGGACATACGTCAAGAACATGCCCGGCAGCTGGCTGGTGCTGACGCTGCCGATCTGGTTCCTGGGCGCGATCCTGCTGCTGATCCGGGGCCTCGCACGGGGCGTCTTCCGGCCGACCAGGGACGGCTTCATGGCTGGCCTCGGCGGCCTTGGCCCCATGCTGAAGACCCGCCGCGACCTCCGCAAACGCCGCAAAGCAGAGCCCGCAGATATCGCCGCCGCCTTTACCTGGAACCCGTTTGCCTATCTCGGTCGCCAGATCGATGTCCGGCCTTTCCAGAACCGGGACTCCGATTAGAAACCCGCGCAAAGATAGGCTAGGCTGCCCGGCCAACACACGAGTGCGAGAAGATGACGACGACCCGTCCGCAACATGTCCTGCTTACGGGAGCTGCCGGCTTCATCGGCTTTCATGTCGCCCATGCGCTGCTCGACAAGGGCATCCGCGTCACGGGCATCGACAATCTCAATGACTACTATCCGGTGGCGCTGAAAAAGGATCGCCTTGCAATCCTCGCCAAGCGCGACGGCTTCAGCTTCCACCAGGTCGACATTGCAGGCCATGAAGCGTTGAAGTCCGTACCCGGCGCGACCGATGCGGGCGCAATCATTCATCTCGCAGCCCAGGCAGGCGTGCGCTACTCGCTCGACAATCCTTTCGCCTACGGCCAGTCAAACCTCATCGGCCATCTGTCGATCCTCGAACTCGCACGTCATTCGTCCGCGAAGCCGCGGTTGGTCTATGCTTCGTCGTCATCCGTCTATGGCGCGAACACCAAGGCGCCGTTTGCAGAAGATGATCGCGTCGATCATCCGGTCTCGCTCTACGCCGCCACCAAGCGCGCCAACGAGATGATGAGCGAGAGCTATTCCGCGCTCTACGGCATGGAGCAGGTCGGCCTACGCTTCTTCACGGTCTACGGAACGTGGGGCCGCCCAGACATGGCCTACTGGACCTTCACGCGCGACATCATCGAGGGCACGCCCATCCGCGTGTTCAACAACGGCCAGCTCCAGCGAGACTTCACCTGGATCGACGACATCGTCGCAGGCGTCGTCTCAACCGCGCTGGACGCGCCACGCAGCCCGAACCCGCCGCTCCACCGCATCTACAACATCGGCAACAATCGCCCCGTCGAACTCGGCCGCTTCATCGAGATCGTCGAAGACGCCGTCGGCAAACGCGCCCTGAAAATCATGGAACCGATGCAACCCGGCGATGTCCACGCAACCTACGCCGATATCGATGCGCTCGTGCGTGATCACGGCTTTGCGCCCTCCACCACGCTGGAGGAAGGCATTCCCCGCTTCGTGAAGTGGTATCGCGACTACACGAAAACCTGAGGTCAGGCCCATCAGATCAGGCTGACGCGAAGTCTGGCGTCCAGAAACCGAAAGCTGCATTTTCAGCGGTCGGCCTGCGGGTGGGGTCAATGCGAACGCCGAGCACTTCCACATTCGTGCCGCCGACCAGCGAGACGCCCTGCGCCAGCAGTTTGTAGTTCTTCCCGTCCGACGCGTAGACGTATTGCGGCGCGGGCTGACCACTTACCGTTGCCGGGTCCTGCGGCAGGCGCGGAATGAAGTCCGGCGACAGCCCCGGTATCCAGTTTTCACCGCGTTCATTCCTGCCGAGAAGGCCCTCAGCTACCGGATAAGCGCCGTGCTGGGCGTGGAAGGCTTTCAGCGCATCGTTGATCGTAACCAGCTCTCGCACGCGCGTGCGATTGTGCAGCCGGGGATCGGTGCGCGCCGCGGCGAGCGGGTCATAGCCTTCCGGCGGTTGTGCGGATGCCGTTGGCTTGGAGGATGGCGGGGATGCAGGTGGTCTCTCGGCTGTCCGTATGACCGTACGCGGGGCTTCCGGCATCGGGGCCGGCGGAATGGCAGCGGGCAAAGGCTCAGGATCGAACAGTGTGTCGGGCGTCAACGATTTTACGGGTGCTGCTGCCTGCTTTGGTTGCGCAGATTTGCGAGCTGTCTGCGGAGTTGTCCGCGCCGGCGCCTGCTTCTTCCTTCCGCCCGTCGCGGTTGTGATGATCACCAACACCAGCCCGAACGCCGCCACGCCGCCGCCTGTGTAAAGCGCCATTGGCGAGTGCAGGAAGGCTGTCGCCCCCGCTACGCTGTCGAGCGCCGAAAGATCGAGATTGGCGTACTGTTCGGCATACTGCGCGCCTGCGACCGCTCCGCCGCCGAGTACCAGCAGCAGGCCCAGAAAAATCAGGAAACCACGCACACGCGACTCCATCGCCCCGGACCATTTTAGCGCGTTGATTCAACGGCCTCAACAGGCTGCGTTGGCTTCGGGGCGGGCATTTGGCCAGCCGCCCGTCCGGCGGCTGTGTGCGGATGACAATGCCGCAAAACTGGTCCAATGATGCGCCATGTCCGAGCATTCACATATCGCAACGGCGCGCCGCGTTCTGGCGCTTGAGGCCGACGCCCTTGGCCAGATGTCCCAAAGCCTGGGCGAGCCATTCGTCCGGGCGGTCGAAACCATTCTGGCTGCAAAGGGCAGGGTGATCTGCACAGGCATCGGCAAGTCCGGCCATGTCGCGCGCAAGATTGCTGCGACCATGGCCTCGACCGGCACGCAGGCCTATTTCGTCCACGCTACCGAAGCCAGCCATGGCGACCTCGGAATGATCGGCCAGGACGATGTCGTTCTCGCACTGTCCAAGTCGGGTGAGACCAAAGAGCTGGCCGATATGCTGGGCTATGCGAAGCGCTATTCGATCCCGCTGATCGGCATGACGGCCAAGGCGGAATCAACGCTGGGCCGCACCGCCGACATTCTCCTCGCGGTTCCCGACGCGGCGGAAGCCTGCGCCGAAACCAACGCGCCTACCACATCGACCACGCTGATGATCGCGCTGGGTGATGCGCTCGCCGTTGCGCTGCTCGAAAGCAAAGGCTTCAAGGCGGATCATTTCAAGGTCTTCCATCCGGGCGGAAAGCTGGGCGCCATGCTGCGCACGGCATCGGATCTGATGCACAAGTCGGCGGAGCTGCCGCTTGTTCAGGCCGGCGCGACTTTCATCGACGCCATCAAATCCATGTCCGGCAAAGGCTTTGGCGTGCTCGGCGTGACGTCGTCGGACGGCAAGCTCGCCGGCATCGTCACCGATGGCGATCTCCGCCGCTATCTCACCTCCGGCAAGACGGCGGCCATCATTGATGATGTGATGAACCGCACGCCGCTGACGGCTTCGCCGGATCAGCTTGCAGCCGATGTCCTGCGCTTGATGAACGAGCGCAAGATCACGCAGATCTTCGTGGTCGAGGCGGGCAAACCTGCGGGCATCATCCATATGCACGACCTCCTGAAATCAGGGCTCGCGTGAGGGTTTTGGATTGAGGGTATTGGCGTGAAAACCGTCGTTGTCATTCCGGCGCGCTACGCCTCGCAGCGCTTTCCGGGGAAGCCGTTGCAACTGATCAACGGCGTCTCGATGCTGGCGCGCACCGTGCGTGCGGCGCAGCTGGCAGGGCAGGCCACAGGCGCGAGCGTTCTGGTCGCGACCGACGACGACCGCATTGCCGCCCACGCAAACGAGATCGGCGTCGCGTCGGTGATGACCGACCCGGATTTGCCATCGGGTACAGATCGCTGCCGCGCCGCCGCTGACCTCGCCGCTCCCGATGCCGACTTCATCGTCAATCTACAAGGCGATGCGCCGTTCACGCCGCCCGAGCACGTCGCAGCCCTGATCGCCAACGCGTCGAAGGGCGATGTCATGACGCCAGTCATTCAGCTCAGCTGGAAAGCCCTGGACGCGTTGCGCGAGAACAAGAAGACCACGCCATTCTCGGGCACGACATGCATCCGCGCACCCGATGGTCGCGCCATGTGGTTCTCGAAGAACATCCTTCCGGCGATGCGCAAGGAAGACAAGCTGCGCGCCGCGGGCGATCATTCGCCCGTGCTGCAGCATGTCGGCCTCTACGGCTATTCCCGCTCGGCGCTCGATCGCATCGCGCAGCTGAAACAGTCGCATTACGAAGAGCTTGAAGGCCTCGAACAGCTGCGCTTCCTGGAAAATGGCCTCTCGGTTTACGCGGTCAGCGTCTCGCCATCGCAGCTTCCCTCAGCGGGCATCGACACGCCGGAAGATGCAGAGCGCGCGGCGCGCGTGCTGCGTGAAATCGGCGATCCCTACCGCGCCTGACCTGATTGCCGCTCCTCACATGCGCCAGGACTTTTTCCGTTCACCGCTGGCCTGAAGGCGCCGGATCGGTTTAGCAAAGACGCAGGGAGGCGGGCATCATGAGACCAGTGTTGTTTTCCATCATCGCAGCGGCGATGTTCGGCACGGGCGCTGCCCATGCGCAAACCATCACCCTCCTTGATCCGCGGGGCGATGACGATGGCCCCGGCGGATATGTGTATCCGACCGACCCCGTTTTCACGAAGGGCTCGTTCGATCTCGACCGCGTGGCCATTTCCCGACAAGCGGATCGTGTGGAATTCGACATCCGGATGAATGCGCCGCTGGAAGATCCCTGGCGTATGGGTGTTGGATATTCCGTGCAGATGATTTTCATCTTTATCGACACCGACAATGTACGGGCGAGCGGTCATACCGAAGGTCTTCCGGGCCTCAATGTCCGCTTCGATCGTGCTGACGCGTGGGACAAGGTGATCGTGCTGTCGCCGCAAACGCCTGCGCGCGTCGCGGCAGAAATCAAGATGAAAGCGCCGAATCTGGCGGCCGATATCATCACCACCAAGTCGAGAGGCGTCGGCCGGAGCATTCGCGCTGCCGTCCCGATCGCTTCGTTAGGTAGTGGAGATCCGGCAAGCTGGGGGTATCAGGTCGTCGTCCAGTCGAACGAAGGTTTTCCGCTTGGTCGCGATTTGCTGACACGCCGCATCGACGAATACGCAGGCCGTACCAAGTTTGGCGGCGGCACGGATTCCGATTGCGATCCAAATGTGATCGACGTTCTGGCCGGGCAGGCCAAGGGCGATGCGTCGGAAGTAGACGCTCAGCGCGCCCTGCTTGCCTTTGCCTGTAAGGAAGATGGGACGCCCCTGATTGTCGCGAACCTGAAGATGGTCAGGCCCTGATCGCCTTCGGGAAGCGAAGCTCCTAGGCCTTCGGACGCTTGCTCGTGCCGATGCGAGAGGGGAAGAGCGGGTTGGCGGCGCGTGTCATCGGCGCGCCGAACAGGCTTGATGCGCTCCGCCATTCGAAGCGTTGGCGCGCATAGGCGACAAACCAGTCGAGGAAATTCCAGGCCGCATCGTCATGTACGAGATGGTGCGTGAGAATCCCAAGTGGCTCGTTGAACGCGCCGCGCACCCGGCGGTCCTCCAGCTGCTTGCGGAGCGCGTCAAAGACGCGGCGGCGGCCTTTGAAGTGCGGCTTGCCCTTCCAGCGCAGAATATCGACCTGAGCGCCGATATGCTTCAGCCCCCGGCGCGGCTGGCCTTTGATGCCGATCGAGTAGCTGTCGTACTTCGCGTCGGAAATCGCGGTGATCAGCTTGTCGTTGGGCTCATTCCACGGCGGCACGAACGTCACCGGCGGAAGACCCGCGGCCACCAATCGCGCCCGGCCAGCCGCTACCGCTGAACTGATTTCCGGCTGTGTTGCGCTCTCTAGGAACTCGCTGCGCGGTCCCCCCGGCGCGAGCTTGTTGAGGTGGTCGATCCCGTGCTGCGCCACTTCGACATTCTCTGCAGCGCCCAGCCGGTTGGCCAGCGGATGCAGGTCGACGTCAGGGATGACAGCCAGCATCAGCGGCAGTCCGCCCCGCACGTCCAGCAATCGATCCAGCTGCCAGGTCGGCTCGCGCGTATCGTCGTCGCGCCACCAGATAACCGGCACGTGCCAGGCCCTGCGCCATATGGCCAGCTCATGATTGAGCCTCATGAGTGCAATGGCTGCACGCACGCCCTAGACCTCCCGAGCTGCCGGACCGCCCCACAGGGCGATCATGGCCATTCGCGCGCTGTGAATGCCGGCCTTGGCCATGACAGCGCCCAGGCTGGGTACGCGGAAGGCGAGCCAGAAGAGGCGTTTGTTGAAGCTATCCAGGGTGCGCTGCATGCGGCGCTTGCCGACTGCCTTCTTCCGGTCCGTTCCGCTTTGCAGGGCGCGGCCGCGCGCTCCGATTTCGCTTTCGAACAGATCCTCGTGCCACACCGGCGTCGGCCGCAGCACGTAAGGAATGATGCCATTCTCCCAGTAGCGATCCAGCGTCTGGTCGATGGGCATATCGATGTTTTCGCTGCGCGACAGCATCGCGCTCGCGGCGCCCAGACGGATCAGATAGGCGCAGCCGCCCAGAACGCTGGTGCGCAGGCGGAAGATCTCAC
>ERZ795059.5786-NODE-5786-length-11167-cov-4.664867_pt1 | contig 11167 bp, 10 predicted proteins | sample MGYA00375143_ERZ795059 | MGnify/ENA primary metagenome ERZ795059 (study PRJEB30188, sample SAMN05720168) | activated sludge metagenome | isolation source: Anaerobic digester | place: USA | collected 2015-01-07 ... | reverse complement strand
TAGCACGAATTTTTATATTAGTCAAGCTAAAATAAATAGATTACAGATAATTTTATTGTATTAAAAAAGGGACTAATATTAGCCCTGTTTATTGCTTAATTGCAGTTTTGTCTATTCAAATCCAATATATTCTATTTCTTCTTGAAGTTGTAAATTAAATTCAGTTCTTAATTTTTGTTTTATTAATCCGATCAGAATTATCACGTCTTCGGCCTTAGCTTGATTATAATTAACGATAAAATTGGCATGTTGTAAGCTAACCTGTGCGCCACCAACTACTTTTCCAGGCAAGTCAGTTCGACTTATCAACCAGCCCGCGCTAATTAATTTGTTTCTCAGAATTTTATTGTCTTTCGCTTCCTGATAAATTTCCGGGCTATTATCTTTTACGTAGTTAGCTGAAAAATTCTTAAAAACACAGCCAGCGCTTGGCAGTTTAGGATGGTTCTTGCGAATAGCTAAATATTTGTTAGAATTATTTTTAATATTTTTCTTAGTTGATTTTTTTAATCTTAATTTTACCTCCCAAATAATTAAGCTGTGATTTTCTTTAACAATACTGTTTTTATAACCAAACCTGCAATTTTTATTATTTAAAGTAATAAATTTATTTTTAACCACATCATAAACAACTATACTTTCAATTGAACTGCCAATCGCTACATCAAAGGCGGCCGCATTACCACGAACAGCGCCACCAATAGTTCCGGGAATTCCCCTTGCCCATTCTAGTCCTGATAAATTATGTTGAATTGCCATATTGACAACTTCCCCTAAAACCACCCCGGCGCCACTTTGCACAATATTTCTCTTAACCTCTAAATTCTTGCTATTCACCTTAATAACTAAAGCATTAATTACTTTGTCATTTATCAAAACGTTGCTTCCACCAGCTAAAATATAAAAATTAATTCCATTGTTTTTTGCCCAAACGACAGCATTAATTAAATCGTTTCTAGTTTTTACTTCAATGAAAAATTTAGCTTTACCGCCAATTTTAAAGGTCGTAAACGGTGCTAAAGCCACATTTTTTTTGATTCTTGATTTGATATTCATAGCTAGTAAATATAATAGCAAACACGACGTAATATGCAAATTTTTAATTTTGTAATTTAGCAATAATGTTTAAATTTTTAAACATTAAAAATTATTTAAAAACTAAAAACTATAAAATCAAAAATTTTATTCAACTTCGCCCATTTTTTGCAACTGAATTAATTTCATATATAATCCGCCTCTATTCTGCATTAGCTCGTAATGACTCCCTTCTTCAACCACCCTCCCGTTTTCCAATACAATAATTTTATTAGCTTTTTTAATGGTGCTTAGACGATGAGCAATAATAATAATAGTTCTATTTTCTTTAATTTTTTCAATCGCTTCCTGTATTAATTTTTCGCTATAACTGTCTAAATTGCTAGTGGCTTCATCAAAAATCAAAATGCGCGGATTGGCAAGTATTGCCCTGGCAATACCCACTCTTTGGCGCTGGCCGCCGGACAACTTAACGCCCCTCTCACCTACCTCCGTATCATACCCCTGTGGCAGTTTAATAATAAATTCATGAGCATTGGCGATTTTAGCGGCCGCTAAAATTTGCTGTTCGCTGGCATTTGGCACGGCATAGGCAATATTGTTCCACACTGATTCGTTAAAAATCTCAACTTCTTGCGGCACAATGGCAATAAACTTTCTAAAACCATATAAATCATAATCTCTTAAATTAATGCTATCTAGACTAACGTAACCGGATTGAGGATCGTAATGGCGGTAAATCATGCGGGCTACTGTGGTTTTGCCGCCGCCAGATGGTCCAACTAAAGCCGTAATGCTACCAGCCGGAATCTTCAAATTTATGTTGTTTAGCACTTTTTTCTTACTATGGTCATAACTAAAATCAACATTTTTAAACTCAACCTGCCCCTGAACATGCCTTGGTTTAACGCCTGCTTTAGGACTATTAATTTCTGAAGTTTCATTGCTTAATAAATACAATCTATTGACTGCTTCACTGCCTTCCATTATACGATCGTAAATACGAGAAATTCTAAATAATGATAGCAATGCTTTTTCCGAAATCGTAAATATAAAAACTAAGGAGCCGACCGTGATTGAACCTGTCCAAACAAAATAAATTCCAACAAACAGCACTGCTACACGGCCGATATCTATCAGCAAACTTCTACTTAAATTAAAATTAAAAATAGTAAAAAACTCAACAAAGCCATTATGCATTATTCTGTCCCTAACTTTTTTTAATTCTTTAACTTCTCTTTTTTCTTGAACTAGTGATTTAACGGTATTAATATTTATTATTGCTTGAGCGATTTTTCCTGATGACAATTCGTAATCCGCGTGTCTTTGCGTTCTATTGGACTGGATCTTGTTGTTTACTAGGTATGTTAAATATACAAATAGCGGTGTGATAAACAAATAAATAATGGCAAAACGCCAATCAACAAAAAATAATACCGTCATAGTGAATAACAACTGAAAAACCGTTGGTGCAACTTCCCAAAATAAATTGACTAAAAAATTATCAATTTTATCTATACCCCTGTCAATTCTTGTAACTTTATTGCCGGTATTTTCCTTTTCATGGTAATTAAGGGGTAAATATAATAATTTAGTAAATGCGTTCATCGCTAAGTAGCTTTCAGCGTCTACTAAAATTTTTATAATTTTCCTGTCTGTAAAATAATCTACCAAACTAACTATTTGATTAGCGGCAAACATTCCCGCAATCAACAAGATTAATTCAAAAATGTTTTCCTTTTGAAAGTTGGCAATTAAATCAATTATTAATTTCAAAAAATATGGACCAACCAATCTAAGCAGTTCAATCACAATAATAAAAACACTAAGAAATTTAATATCTTTATGAGAAGGTTTTAATAAAGACCAAAGCCTTGTAAAAAAAATATTTAATTTTAGCTTATTTTCTTGTTTTCCCATACAAAATTAAAAGAAAAACCAAACGGTTTCCCTATTAATTTATACGTAATATTAGTAAAAATGTTACACTACTTAATTAATTTTTCTCCGATTCGAAAAACATCCCCTGCTCCCATTAAAATTATTACGTCGCCAATACTGGCTTGCTTGCGCAAATAATTTTCAGCTTCTTTCTGGGTTGGAATATATTGAACTTTTATCTTGTTGTTGACTTCTTTGATCTTTCTAACTAATTCTTCACTTGAAACTCCGCCCTGAATTTCACGAGCCGAACCATAAATATCAAGAATGATTAATTCGTCGGCGTCTAAAAAACTTTTGGCAAAATCATTAAGCAAAGCCTTGGTGCGCGTAAAAGTATGCGGATGAAAGACAACAATTTTATTTTTCTGTGGATATAATTTTTCAATTCCAGACAACGTCGCTTTGATTTCGGTAGGATGATGAGCGTAGTCATCAATTATTATAGCGCCATTATGCTCGCCCATTATTTCCATACGTCTTGCTGTTCCAGAAAATTCTTCTAAATATTTTCTAATTTTTACCAAATCGATATTAAGCTCTATACAAGTTGCTATAACCGCCAAGGCATTATAAATATTGTGCTTGCCAATTAATTGTATGGAAAAATCTCCTAGTTCTTTGTTCGCTACTGCCTCTTCATCATCTTCGGTTTCATCAACAACGATTTTAACTTTAAAAAATTCTTTACCGTTAAATGATTTTATATCGTAAGCAACGTAGTCAGAGACTTCGTTAATAGCATAACTAATAACTTTAGCTCGTGAATTAACATTAGCAATTTTTCTGATTGTCGGATCGTCAAAATTAGCTACTAAAAATCCTTTGGACGGAATCTTCTCTATAAATTCTATAAAAACTTGATTGTAATCAGCAACGGTTGGAAAAAAATCCGGATGGTCATAATCAATATTATTAAGCAAGACGACTCGTGGATTATAATATTTTAATTTATTTTGATACTCGTCAGCTTCAATAACAAAGTAATCAGATCTACCAACTAAAGCATTGCCGCCAAACTGCGGAACCATTGCTCCGACTAAAACGTTTGGTGCCAAATTAGCTTTTTCTAAAACATACCCTAGCCAAGCAGTAGTTGTAGTTTTGCCGTGCGAGCCGACAACGGCAATGCCATAGTGGTTATTAAAAATTTGGCCTAAAGCTTCGGCGTAAGACAACTTTTCAATTTTTAAATTTTCAATTGCCTGCATTTCGGTATTATTATCCTTATTGTAGGCGCTGGAATAAATTATCAAATTAGTATCAGCGGGAATATTATTTGCAGAAAAATTTTCTATAACTTTAATGCCGGAATTTTTTAGCACTTTATCGGTCATAAATTTTTCCTTTGTATCAGACCCACTAACTTCAATGTCTTTGGCAACCAAAAACTGCGCTAACATAGTCATGCCCACACCTTTTATGCCGATCATGTATATTCTTTTTATTTTGGATAAATTCATATTTGGTTGCTAAAAATTTTTACTTCCTGCAAAATTTCCTTTACTATTTTTACTAATTCTTGATTAGCTTCTTTTTTTATTACTTTTTGAATATTATCACCTAGTTCCGTTTGTTTTCTTTTATTATTTATCAACTCTTTTACATTATCGACGAGATATCTATCTGACAATTTATTTTGATCTAAAACTATAGCTGCATTATTATCAGCAAAAATTTTAGCATTAGCTTCTTGGTGCGAGTTTGGAATCGGAATAAGAATTGTTGGCTTTCCTAAGTATGACAATTCAGTCAAAACGTTCATGCCACAACGTGATATTACGATATCGGCCGCGGCAAAAACTTTTATCAATCCAAAAGTATCAAGAAATTCAAAACTGTGATAATTGCTATTGTCTGTATTAATAATTAATTTGCCTTTACCCGTAATATGGATAATTTGGCAAAATTTTAATAACTCTTTTAAATTATTTTCTATTAATTTATTTATAGCCATCGCTCCTGTGCCGCCACCTAAAACTAGCAACGTTGGCCAATCACTTTTTAAACCCAATTTTTGATAAGCTTCGGCTTTACCAACTTTATTCTCTATCAGCTCGCGCCTAATCGGATTGCCGATCCACTCTGCTTTTTTACCGTAATCATGCAATGACTTCTCAAATGTGGTCGTAATTTTTTTAGCTATCAGCGCCATTAACTTATTAGCTAAGCCCGGTAGAACGTCCTGCTGATGTATCAAAATCGGAATACGGCAAAACCAGCCAGCCCAAGCAAGCGGCACGCTGACAAAACTACCGGCACTTATTATTATGCAAGAATTCTCTTTTAGAATAATAAATAATGACTGCCAAAAAGCTAGGAAAATATTAAATATATCAATAACATTTTGATAAGACCAATATCGTCTTAATTTACCGGCGCAAATTGCATAATATTTAATATTTTTATTTCCGATCATCTCTTTTTCCAACCCATCTTTCGTGCCGATCCAAACAAACTCAAAACTTGGATCGTTTTTAAGTTCTTCAAAAATAGCTAACAGAGGCGCCACGGAACCGCCAGTGCCGCCACCGGAAAATAAAATCTTGTATTTTTTTTGTCTATTTGTTAAAGTCATAAAAAATAAAAAGGAGGGATGAAGTGGTTAAAAAACCAAGAATTAGACAATTGGAAAATTGGTTAGCTGTTAGGCCGGTGGTAATCAAATTTGCAGATGAAGAGTTTGTCATAAAATATGATGAGATTTTTGGAGATGGTAAAATATCTCCGGCCGTAGCTTTTGTTCATTGCTATCTAAATTATGGGGAGAATTCGGCGATAATCGGTTCTTCCGAGCACTAAGCAGCTTAGAACAAAACTAAGCTGTTTTTTTATTTATGTATTCTAGTTTGCTTGCTTATATTAACTAAAACTCCGCAAGCTGACAAGGCGGCTAAAATCGCCGACCCTCCATAGCTAACTAGCGGCAACGGCACTCCTGTCATGGGTAAAATATTAACCATGCCGCCAATATTAATCATAGCTTGAAGAGTAATCCAAGCGCCGACACCAACGGCTAAATTTTTGCCAAAATCATCAGGAGCATTTTTGGAAATCAAGTAACTGCGATAAAACAAAAATAAATAACAAAGAATTAACAAAAAACAAATAATAAATCCTGTTTCTTCAGCAATTATGGCAAAGATAGAGTCACCGCTTGCTTCGGGTAAATACATATACTTTTGCCGGCTCTCCCCCAGTCCTCTGCCCAAAAAACCGCCCGAACCAACAGCGATTAAAGCTTGGTTGGTCTGGTAACAAATTTCGTTTTTGCTAAAATTAGGATCAATCAAACACTTAAAACGGTTCATCTGGTATGGTTTTAATAAAATCAAAACCGACAAAAAAAGCAATCCAAAAATTACGATACCGGCTATGTGGCTAATTTTCCCACCAGCCACAAAATAAACTAACAGGGAAATAGCAGCAATAATAGACAATGTGCCGACATCTGGTTGCAATATCATTAAAAAAGCTATTATGCCTAATATAAGCACAAAAGGTCCTATGCCTTGATGAAAATCGCCCAATTTTGTCTTGCGAGCCTCCAACCAAGCTGCCAAATAAAGCAGGAAAGACAACTTAACAAATTCAGACGGTTGCACCGAATAGCCAAAAATATCAATCCAGCTACGAGAAGTACCCCAAGAAGCTTTTAAGCCAGGTATAAAAACCAATAGCAGCAAAACAATGGAAAAAATTAAAAATCCAAAAGCATATTTTTTCCAATGTCGATAATCAACCTTAGCAAAAAACCAAAAAGCCAACAGACCGATTATCAAACCGAATAGCTGATGCTTAAAATAATAATAAGCGTCTCCGAATTTAGCATAAGCTATAACAGCCGAACTGCTCGACAAGCTAACCAACCCAAAAATCAAAATAATAAAAATAACCACGACTAGTTTATTGTCGCCTTCATGATAGCTTTTAGCGCCGCTTATCAAGTTTTTTGCTTTTTTAAAAAAATTCATCTTGTGAATTATTTAGTCATGACATCAAGCAGAAATACGGCTAATCCCACAACAGTTGCAACTCCGCTAATCACCCAAAAACGCATGACAATTTTTGGCTCAGACCAACCGATGGCCTGGAAGTGATGATGAATTGGGGAGGATAAAAAAACTTTTTTATTAAATATTTTTTTAGAAATTACTTGAATTAAAAAAGACAATGCTTCAACAACAAAAATAACTCCAATAATAGGCAGAAGTAAGGCGTAGTTGGTTAGCATTGCTATTACACCCAAAGTGACGCCTAAAGACATAGCACCCGTGTCGCCCATAAAAAATCTGGCTGGATTGATATTAAACCAAAGAAAGGCCAATAACGCGCCCATAATTACGCCGCAAAAAGTCGCTAAATCATATCTTCCTAACGCAAAAGCTATAACCCCGTAAGAAGCATAAGCCATCATTAAAGTTCCCCCGGCCAATCCATCTAAACCATCCGTTTCGTTGACTGAAAAAGCAGTGGCAATAATCACAAAAAGAAAAAAAGGAATATACCACCAACCGATTTCATAGTTTCCCCAGAAAGGGATGTGAAGAACGGTCCAGTCTAGCTTAAAATAAAACCACCAAGCTCCCGCCAAAGCAATCAAAGCATAAACAAACAAACGATGCTTCATTTTTAGACCCCCACCGCCAAAAACGCCTTTTCCCCTAACATCCAACCAATCGTCAAATAAACCTATCAAAGCAGTTATCACCAAAGCTCCTAGTGGTAACAATGTCTCTTGGCGGGAAAGAAAATTCAACTTAGCAAAAATTGATTCTGGAAAAAAATTTGCTAAATAAAAAAATAAAATACAAAAAAATAAAGTAGTTGCCCAGACCAAAACTCCTCCCATCGTTGGCGTACCGGCTTTAGCCGCATGCAAATTGCTAAAAATCGGCGTAGCGCCATTATTTCTTATTTTTTTACCTAGCTTGTATTTATATAGAAAATGAGTCAAGAGTGGAGTCCAAGCCCAGGTAAAAGCAAAAGCCAGAGTCGTAAAAAACAAAATTTTTATAATGTAAAAAGTATCCATAATTACTTTAAAAATTAATAATATAAACTGAAATAATCGCAATCAGCAAAATTATATTAGAAACTATTGAACTGGTGAAAAGAATATGGGCGATAAAATTTCTATCTCTATAACCGCTTACTAAAACGTATAAAACAAAATTCAATAAAACAACTAATAATCCAAGCAAGGGTATGATAAATATTTTTACTGTATCTCCGTAATAATCAATGCCAAAACCAACGCTGTAATGCAAGGCTATTTGATTGGTCCCAATGGCAACAGCAATATATTTCGCGCCAATCCATATCAGAATATTAAGCAAAACCGCTATCGCTAAATACACTTTGATGAATAAATCCGACAAAGCAATAGATAATTGTTGACCGATCGACTGTTTTGCCAAATAATAAAAGTTTAATAGCTTATTCATAAAGATTGCTATATTAAAACACAACTAGTTTATTTAGTCATGTCTATAGATTAGCATATTTATAATGAAAAAAGAACATCTTTCAAAAGAAGCACTTCTCATATTATTGTGTTTTGTGTTATAATTATATAAACAACTGTTATATTTTGTTTTCTTTATTGTGTATAACTTTAAAATTATGTTCTCTAATCCCCAATTAAAAAAAATATTAGCTAAAGCCGAGCTTATTTCGAGCGAAGAATTTGATAAATACAGCCAGGAAGCAGAAGGTTTAGGCAAAAATCTAGAAAATTATCTTCTTGAAAAAAAAATCATTTCCAGCGTGGTTCTTTATGAGAATGCGGCCGCTTACTATAAGCTGCCTTTTATTGATCTTAAAAATCAAACTATCAGGAAAGACATTCTCCTATCTATTTCCGAGCCCATTGCCTCAACGCACAACATAGTTCCGTTTGATGCCAGCGATAAAGAAATTAAAGTTGCGTGTTTGGATCCAAAGGACTTGGAAATTTTTGAATTTATAAAGAAAAAAACTGGTTTAAAAGTAAAGCTATATCTCACCACCCCCGAAAGTCTAAGAGAGACGCTAAAACAATACACAAAAGTTTAAAAGCGAAAATCGGCTATCTAGCTAATGAAAAGGGTCGGGATGCCGATGCCTTTGGGGATAAAAAAGATTTAAAAAAATTAGCTACTGATTTGCCGGTGGTTAGAATTGTTGATACCTTGCTCGAATATTCAATTATTGAAGGCGCTAGCGATATTCACATTGAACCAGAAGAAAAAGATGTGTTGGTGCGCTATCGCATTGACGGCATTTTGCGCAATGTCATGGTACTGCCAAAGAATGTTCATTCCGGAATTATAGCTAGAATTAAAATTCTTTCCAACTTAAAAGTTGACGAACACAGGCTACCGCAAGATGGACGATTTAAAATCGCCACCGATGAATTTAATGTAGCCTTTCGCGTATCAATCATTCCGACGTTTTGCGGAGAAAAAATTGTCCTGCGTTTATTGAATGAAAAAGCGCAAGTTCTGTCCCTGGAACAGCTTGGCTTGCAGCCGGAGTCATTAAAAATTTTAAAAAGAAATATCGCCAAACCGCATGGCATAATCCTGGCTACAGGCCCAACCGGATCAGGAAAAACAACGACTCTTTATACAATATTAAACATTTTAAATACTCCTGAGGTTAATATTTCTACTATTGAAGATCCGATTGAATATCGTATGCCGCCCGTTAATCGATCGCAAGTTAACCCTAAAATCGGCTACACCTTTGCTTCTGGCTTGCGCGCTTTTCTGCGCCAAGATCCGAATATTATCATGGTCGGTGAAATTCGCGACCAAGAAACAGCCGAAATAGCCGTCCACGCCGCTATGACCGGTCATCTTGTCCTCTCGACTATTCATACTAATGACGCAGCTACCACTATGCCTCGTTTGTCGGAAATGGGAGTGCCCACCTTTTTAATTTCAACCACTGTTAATATGATAGTAGCACAGCGATTAGTCAGAAAAATTTGTCCGAATTGCATTCAAAGTTACAATCTTGATGCCCAAACTGTAACTGAATTAGAAAAATCCTTGAACATGGAAGATATTTTGCTAGCCATGGAAAGAGAGAGAACGATTATGAACGCTAAGAAGGGTCTGGGCTCTTTATTATTCTATCGCGGCAAAGGTTGTAAACAGTGCAATAACTCTGGCTATAAGGGCAGAATTGGCATTTATGAAATACTAGAAAATGACGAAGAGATGTCTGCATTAATTTTAAAAAATGCCGATGCTGACGCAATAAGACAGGCTGCTAAAAACAAAGGTGCTCTCAGTATGATTGAAGACGGATTTATTAAGGCCAAAAACGGCGTCACAACTTTAGAGGAGATACTAAGAGTAACTAAAGAATAGTTCATAAGTTTAATCTTGGAGTAAAAAAAATATAAATCTAAAAAACTAAGAACCTAAATTATGGCCGTCAATTTTTCAGCGGAGCAAATTAAAAAAGATGAACAAAAAGAGGATGAAAATAAAACCACAGAATCTCTAATGAATAAAATCAACGGATTCTTGCTGAAATTGTCACGCATTCCGCTAAAAGAAAAATTATTTTTTGTTCAACAGCTGGGAGTGATGCTGAAGGCTGGTATATCACTGTCTGCGGCGCTAAAAACTTTAGCCAAACAAACAACTAATAAATATTTTATTTCTATATTGAAAGACGTTAGCGACAAGGTGGAAAAAGGAGTCTCGTTCGCCGAAAGCCTTCAACCTCATAAAAAAATTTTTGGCGAAATGTTTATTAATATGGTAGAGACGGGCGAATTATCAGGAAAATTAGAAGAAGTGCTCGAACAATTATTTATTCAAATGAAAAAAGAGCATGCCCTTATTTCCAAAGTGAAGGGGGCTCTCACCTACCCGGCTGTTATAGTTTTGGCTATGGGCGGAATAGGTACTTTTATGATGGTCAAAGTTGTTCCCCAGATGACTTCAATGTTTACCGAAATGAATGCTGAATTACCGCTACCTACCAAAGTTTTAATAAACGTCAGTAATGCTATCGCTAACAATGGCATTATATCTTTGGTTATAGCTACAACAGCTATCGTTGTTTTTATTTATACTATCCGAACGCCAAAAGGAAAATACTATTTTCAAGCATTGCTTCTTAAAATGCCCGTATTCGGACCCATAATCAAAAAAATAAATATTGCCCGCTTTGCCCGCAATATTAGTTC
>ERZ795059.5785-NODE-5785-length-11168-cov-5.263205_pt1 | contig 11168 bp, 12 predicted proteins | sample MGYA00375143_ERZ795059 | MGnify/ENA primary metagenome ERZ795059 (study PRJEB30188, sample SAMN05720168) | activated sludge metagenome | isolation source: Anaerobic digester | place: USA | collected 2015-01-07 ... | reverse complement strand
AGAATTCAATTTTAAAGATAAAAATTGCCTTAACCAAATCCACTCTAAAACAAAAATTAATAAAGCGCTGATTAAAAATGAAATAGACACTCCTAAATCTAAAAATTTGGGAATTAAAATAATATTAAAAATAATAAAACATATTGTTGCCGCTATCCTAATTTTAAAATTTGTTTTTTGCTTTTCTGTGGCATTCAAAAGTCCGATAATCAAATAATCAATCAATTGAAAAGGAAGGGCTAGAAATAAAACAGAAAAAGTAAGGGCAGCTGGCAAATACTCTTTGCCATAAATAAAATTAATTAAATCTTGAGAAAGAATAAGCCCGCCGATAACAATCGGCATAAAAATCAAAATTAAATAAAAGAGGCCGTCTTTAAAAAGCCCTTTGAGCCGCGATTTATCCCGAATAAACCAATAGCTAAAGCTCGGATAAAGCGCCGCGCCAAAAGCTCCGCCCACTAATACTACTACCGCCATAGGAATTTTATTGGCTGCGGAAAAATAACCAACAGATTCATCATTTCCTAAAAAAGAAAGTAAAACCGGCCCGATGTTTAAAAAAATTTGGCTAAAAACCGTTGCTCCAAAAAATGGCAGCATTAAATTAAATAAAAATTTGAAAGTTTTACTTTCAAAAACAGGTTTTGGCCAAAAACCAAGTTTTTGACGAAAAAAAATAAGGGCATTCAAAAAATAAACAACACTTCCTAAAACCATTGGCAACATCATAAAGACCAAAGATAAATTCATTTTCATAAAAATAAAACCCATCAAAACCATAGTAGTTTTATGAAGTATAAGCCCCAAACTTTCAAAACGCATATCCATTATTCCCCGAAAAGCGCCATAAAAACTATTAGCGAATGAATCCAAAATAACCACAAGTATAGATAGATAAATCAATTTAGTGGTATCCGAAGGAAAATTTAAAATTTTGGAAAGAACAAAAATTAAAAAAACAGAAAAAACAGCAGCGATAATTTTGAAAAAAAGGACATTGCCTAAATATGATTTTATTTTTTCTTTATCTCTAGCTATCTCACGGGTAAGAACTAAAGTAAAAGCAAAATCAACAATAATAATAAAAAGGGAGGTAAAAGATATGGCAAAATTATATTTGCCGAAATTTTCCACTCCTAAATAACGGGCTAAAAAAATAAAATAAACAAGCGAAGCAATTTTTTGGTAAGTATAACCGATAAGAAGATATAATGTATTTTTAGAAGTAGAAAGCATAAAATAATTTTATATTTTTTCTAAATCTCCATCAAGCACGGCTTCCACATCTTGAATTTTTTTTCCTGTTTTATGGTCCTTCACCATTTTATAAGGGTGGAGAACGTAAGAACGAACTTGATTCCCCCAGCCAATTTCCCGATGCGGCCCTTTAATTTGAGACAAAGTTTTTTTTCTTTTTTCTTCTTCTAAAACGGAAAGTTTAGCGTAAAGAATTTTCAGGGCTGTTTCTTTGTTTTGATATTGGCTTCTCTCTGATTCAACTTTCACGGTTATTTGAGTGGGTAAATGAGTAAGACGAACGGCTGTTTCTAATTTCTGAACATTTTGTCCACCATGACCTCGAGCGCGAAATGTCTCTATTTTTAAATCTTCGGGTTTTATTTTAATTTCTGCAGCAAGAATCTCGGGTATAACTTCTACCTGAGCAAAAGAAGTATGCCTCATTTTGCTGGCGTCAAAAGGAGAAATTCTGACCAAGCGATGAACACCGTTTTCTCTTTTCAAAAATTCATAAGACCCATTTCCTTTTATTTCCAAGGTTATGCTTTTAATACCGCCTTCGTTGCCTTTTGACTCATCAACAACATCTACTTTCCAAGATTTTTTTTGACAAAATCTAATATACATTCGAGAAAGCATTTGCGCCCAATCTTGGGCATCAACTCCTCCGACTCCAGCGTGAATAGAAAGAAAAACATTTGAATTTGTTTCTGCCATAAATATTATATATTAGCAAAATTAAGAGAAAAAACAAGATAAAAAATTTTTTTGTTATAGACAAAAAATTTTTTTTTGTTATACTTTATTAAACATTTACAAAAATTTACATTTTTTTATAAAAATTTATCGCGGGGTAGAGCAGGGGCAGCTCGCTAGGCCCATAACCTAGAGGTCGGTGGTTCGAATCCACCCCCCGCCACCATGGCAGGATTTGGCCGGCGCCGAGAGTCGTCTCATAAGCGATTCGTGATGGGTTCAACTCCCATTCCTGCCATATTTTCAAAATAAAAAAATGAGGAAAATCTCATTTTTTTTTATTTTGGACGAAATCGTGTCAAATTTGAAATTTGCCCTGAAAATCCGCATCAATAAAAGGGTTTAGAAGGTCAAGAAAAGGGGACAGTCCCCTTTTTATTCGAAATGGAGACGGCTCATCATTGATTTCCTTAATTTATTTTTAGGCAACATATTATAAACCGCTTTTCTTAAAACTTCTGTGGGGCTTTTTTTAAATTGCTCTTCTAATGTTCTTTCTTTCATCCCTCCTGGGTAGCCACTGTAATGATAATATTTTTTATCTTTCATCTTTTTTCCTGTTACCTTAATTTTATCTGCATTTTTTACCACTACAGCATCTCCCTTATCTAAATAAGGGACATAACCAACTTTATTTTTTCCTATTAAAATAACCGCTATCCGAGAAGCTAATCTCCCTAAAATTTTTCCTTCTGCATCAATATAATATGTTTTCATAATTAAACAAATTCAATTAAAGCCATTTTGGCGTTGTCTCCTTTCCTCACACCGGTTTTAATAATCCGAGTATATCCTCCCTTTCTTTCTTTATAACGCGGGGCAATTTCTTCTATAAGTTTTTTAGTTGCTGCCCTATTTCCTATAAGACTCATTACTTTTCTTCTCGCTGCCAAATCTCCTCCCTTGCCTAAACTAATTATTTTTTCAATAAAAGGCCTTAAAACTTTTGCTTTGGCTTCGGTTGTTTGTATTCTTTCATACAAAATTAAATTAACCGCTAATCCGCGTTTTAAGGCTTTTCTTGGGCCAGTTTTTCGTGATAAAATTTTTTTCTCTTTTCTATGACGCATAGTTTTACTTTTTTGTCGGTTTTTTTACTGTTTTTTTCGCTGTTTTTTTTACTGCTTTTTCTTTACTCTTTTTTACTTCTTTTTTTAATACTTTAGGTTTACTTTGTTCTTTTAATTCTTCCTCAATTTTAGAGCCAATAAAATTAAACTGCTCTTCTATTAATTTGGCTGCTTTAACAAATGCTTCTGGCGGAGTACAAGTCCCGTCAGTTTCTAAAGATAAAATTAATCTTTCAAAATCTGTTCTTTTCCCTACTCTTATATTTTCTATTTTACTAGAAACTTCAACCACAGGGCTAAATTGCGAGTCAATAACTAAAGTGCCCACTTCTAATCCTTCTCTTGATTTTTCTTCTGAGGGCACCCATCCATAACCTGATTTCACCCATATCTGCATTTCTAAAGAAGCGTTTTTATCGCTTAAAAAAGCAAGCTTTTGTTCTGGGTTAGCTACTATTGCTTCAGCTGATTTTTCTATGTCCTTCCCCAAAACATCTCCCACACCTTTTGCTTTAAGAGAAAGCTGCACTGTTTCGTCAGTGAACATTTTAAATCGCAATTTTTTTAAATTTAAAATAATTTGCAAGACATCTTCTTTTGCCCCGGGATAACCGGCAAATTCATAGCGCACTCCCTTAATAGCCACTCTATCAACTGCCCCTCCCTTGAGTGAAGACATTAATACTCGACGCAAAGTATTTCCCCAGGTTGTTCCATATCCTGGAAAACAAGGTTCAATAATAAAACGTCCTTTATTTGGCCCCTCCTCAATGTATTCAATTTTTTCCGGTAAAAAAATGTTTTCTTTGTTCATAATTATATATAAATATTAATTACATTTCACCGCTTTCAAAATTAAAAAAATAAACACTAAAATCTAAACGAAATTTCAACAAAGCACTTTACTTGCTATAAAATTGAACAATTAAACGTAAATCAATATCTTTAGGTAAGTCTTCAGCTTTTGGTTCAGTTAAAATTTTTACGGCTAAATTTTCTTTATCAATTGAAAACCAACTTGATTGCTTCGTCTCGCCCCAAGGATGGGCTATTATTTCTTTAATTTTGGGAATCATCTTTGGCTTAATTTTTATCTCATCGCCAATTTTCACTTGATAAGAAGGTATGTCTATTCGCCGATTATTAACTAAAACATTTCCATGATTAATCATCTGTCGGGAAGAATCTCGTGAAACAGCAAATCCTGCTCGCCAAATCACATTATCTAAACGTTTTTCCAATAAGCGAATAAGGTTTTCACTCGTGTCGCCTTGTTTTCTATCTGCTTTTTTGAAAGAATTTTTTAATTGTGTTTCAGTTATTCTATAACTTCTTTTTAATTGTTGTTTGGTTCTAAGCTCCAAACCATATTCAGAAAGACGAGGACGTCCTTTTGCTCCATGAACTCCCGGGGGATATTTTCGCTTGTTTAAAGCACATTTTGGCGTATAACAACGCTCCCCTTTTAAAAAGAGTTTTTTGCCTTCTCGACGGCATAATTTACATTTTGGGGAAAGGTCACGAGACATAATAAAAAATTTTATCACACTCTTCTGGGTTTAGGGGGACGACAACCATCGTGAGGAATAGGAGTAATATCTTTGATAGAGAGTATATTCATCCGTTGAGCATAAATAGCACGGATAGCCGCATCTCTGCCCGAACCCACTCCTTTGACAAAAATATCCACATTTTTAAGCCCGTAAGGTTCCACTCTCGAAGCCGCTTCTTTAACAATAATATTAGCTGCATACGGAGTTACTTTTTTAGGGCCACGAAAACCACACTGGCCAGCGCTAGCTGAAGCCAAAACATTTCCACTATTATCAGTAAAGGTTACAATTGTATTATTAAAAGTTGCTTTAATGTAAACGCGGCCAGAAGAAATTGTTTTAACTATTTTTTTCTTAACTTCTGGTTTTTTGGCAAATTTTTTTTGCGCTGCCGCTCTGGTAGCTCTTTTTTGTATTTGTTTTTGTTTTCTTCTTTTTCTACTCATATAATAAAGTGATTTTTTTAATTTAGCTTATGTTTTTTGAGCAGGGGGCTTACGGCCACTACCCACAGAATGACGGACATTGCCTCGCACTGTTCGAGTATTAACTCTTGTCCTTTGCCCTCGCGCTGGTAAATGTTTAGCATGCCGTATGCCTCGATAAGAACCAATGTCTTTTAGCCGTTTTATGTTCGTCATTATTTCCGCTCTTAATGCTCCTTCTACCTTAAATCTCCCCTCAATAATTGTTCTTAATTTTTCTACTTCGCTGTCAGTTAAATCTCCTACTTTTTTTAAAGGATTAATCCCGGCTTTTTTTAAAATATCTTTTGCTCGCGGCCGGCCAATACCAAAAATATAGGTAAGGCCTATTTCTATTTGTTTTTTGGGGGGTAAATTTATACCTGCTATTCGAGCCATAAATAAATCAATATTCAAATCTCAAAACACAAAATTTAAGTATCCCGCTTGGTAAGATTTTATTATTAAAAATTTTCGTAAGAGAATCATTATAATTTTGCCTTTTGAAATTCCGCGAAACCAGGACTTTTAAAAATTTAATTTTTAGCCCTGTCTTTGCTTATGTTTAGGATTTTTTTTACAAATTATATAAACTCGCCCTTTTCTTCGGACAACTTTACAATGCTGACAAATTTTCTTTACAGAAGATTTTACTTTCATAACAAAATGGCAAAAAAATAATTTGGTCAAAAAAGTGTCAAATTTGTTTTTTTGAGGAGATAACCCTTTATTGATATGGGTTTGCGAAGGTTGGGAAAAGGGGACTGTCCCCTTTTAGAAACGGTAGATAATTCGTCCTTTGGTTAAATCATAGGGGCTCATTTCTATTCTGACTTCATCGCCAATGGCAATCCTTATTTGATGCAATCTCATTTTACCTGATAAATGAGCCAAAATCAAATTTCCATTCTCTAATCTTACCCTGAAAGTGGCATTAGGAAGTAGCTCCTCCACTTTGCCGGTACTTATTAAAAAATCCTTTGATGTTTCTCTTTTTTTTTCTTGAGGCATTATTTTTTTTTATTGATAGTAAGTTTAACTAATTAAAATAATTTTGTCAAGCTTTTAGCAAAAGATAAAATTTCATTTTCTTTAAAATAACCACCGATGATTTGCAAACCGACAGGCAAATTTTTAATTTTACCAACGGGCATACTTAAAGCCGGCATTCCTACTAAATTCACCGGAACAGTATAAATATCTTCTAAATACATCGTCAAGGGATCAGAAATTTTTTCGCCAATTTTAAAAGCCGGCTGAGGAGTGGTTGGAGTTAAAATAAAATCTACTTTTTTAAAAGCATTTTCAAAATCTTGTCTTATGGCATCTCTCACTTTTTGCGCTAATAAATAATATTTTTCTTGAAAACCGCTAGATAAAACAAATGTTCCCATTATCAGCCGACGCTTCACTTCATCGCCAAAACACTTTGTTCTTGTTTTGGTATAAACTTTTAATAAATCATCTTTTAAATTTATTTCTTCCGTTCCTCCATATCGAAAACCATCATAGCGAGCCAAGTTAGAAGATGCCTCAGCCGACATAATTAAATAATAACAGGATAAAGCATATTGGCAATAGGGTAAATTTATTTCTTCTATCTCTGCCCCTTGTTTCTTTATTTTATCTAAAACTTCAAAAATATTTTTTTTGATATTTTTATCTAAACCGGAATTAAAAAATTCTTTAGAAAAACCAATTTTAATTTTTGATAAATTAATTTCTTTAGGCATTTTTATAGGGGTGACTTCTTCGCTTGTTGAATCTTTTTCATCTTTGCCTTCAATAACCTTTAAAAGTAAAGCCAAGTCGTCAACATTTTTTGCCAAAGGCCCAATTTGGTCCAAAGAAGAAGCCATAGCTATAAGACCAAAACGGGAGACCCTGCCATAAGTTGGTTTCAATCCCCAAACACCGCAAAAACTCGCCGGTTGTCTAATAGAACCGCCCGTGTCTGAACCAAGGGCGCCAAAACACATTTCACTCGCCACTGCTGCGGCTGACCCGCCAGAACTTCCTCCTGCTACACGAGTTAAATCATAAGGATTTTTAGTTGGACCAAAATAAGAATTCTCTGTTGAAGAACCCATAGCAAATTCATCTAAATTAGTTTTGCCTAAAATAATCGCTCCTGCCTCCCGCAATTTTTTTACTACCGTGGATTCATAAGGAGGAAAATAATTTTTAAGCATTTTTGAACCTGCTGTTGCTTTCATTCCTTTAACTAAAATATTGTCTTTAATGGCTAAAGGAATGCCGGCTAATAAACCAGGTAATTTTTTGGTTTGCTTTATTTTTTTATCAATTTCTTTTGCCTCTTCTTCAGCTTTTGGGTTTATGGATAAAAAAGCGTTAATGTCTTTATTTTTTTCTTTTATATTTTTCAAACATTCACGCACTAAATCTAAACTACACGTTCGTCCTTCTAATAAATTTTTTTTTGTTTCTTCAATAGACAACATAAAAAATAAAAAATTAAAAACAGCGAGCAGGCGGGGATTTTAATTTTTTTTAAAAACTCCGGGGATTTTTATTAAATCTCCTTCACGCCAAGAACTCGAATTTAATAATTCTTCTCTTTCTTCTTTACTTATTTCTAATGTTTTGTCTTCTCGCCAAATATTTTTTGCTTTTTGTTTTGGCAAAAAATTTTCTTTAAATTTAACTCGTTCTAATTGTTTGACGTAAGCCAAAACTTTATTAATTTGAAGGCGAAAACGATTCGCCTCTTCTTCGGTTAATTCTATTCTTTCTAATTTGGCTAAATTTTTAATTTGTTCTTTGGAAATCATATTTTAATTAAGAAGTAAAATTATCTTTTGGAGAAAATTGTATTGATTTATAATCAAAAGCGCCTTTTATTTGCTTCCGTAAAACTAAAAGTAAAGCCGTGCCTGTTAAACCTAAAATTCCTACAACGATAAAAACCGGAGTAAAACCAAATTGCCCAATAGCCCAACCGCCAACCACTCCTGCCACAGCCGTGCCTATGCCAATAGCCGTAGTGTCAATGCCCCATTCAGTTGATTCTTTTCCTTTATCAATATGGCGAGTAAAAATTGGTGTCCAACCGGCTAAATTTAAAGCCGTGCCTGCTCCTTCAAACACTTCCAAAAGATAAATATCAAACGGATCTTTAGCAAAAATAAAACCAAAAGGAACAAGCGAGGTAATAAAAAGTCCAAGCACAGCGGCTAAATAATCATCTTTTTCTGAAGGACATTTATCTAAAAACATACCAATGGGAATTCTTAAAATTGATTTAACTATCCAAAAAACAGCCGTGGCTATTCCCACTACCATAGGACTACCTCCTTCAATTTTATCTACAATAAAAATAGCGAATATGGGATTAATTAACCCCCAACCTGTCCAAAAAACAAAATCGCTCAAAATAAAATAACGAATAATTTTATTGGTTTTTATTTTCATATTTATTTACCACTTAAGGGTGGAACCCTTGAATCGTTAGTATTTGAGCGCCGTTTAAGGGTTCCACCCTTAAGTCATCAAGTCAGTAAATCAAAAAATTCTTGTTCGGAAATCGTTTTTATTTTTAATTTCTTTGCTTGAGCTAATTTCTCTCCTGGATTTTCACCCACGACTAGATAATTTGTTTTTCGAGAAATGCTCTCTGAAACGTTTCCTCCTAATAAACGGACCTTTTCTTTTGCTTCCTGCCGGGTTAAATTTTTCATTTCTCCGGTGAAGATAAAAGTTAAACCTAAAAACGGCAATTTTCCTTGAGGGATTTTTTCTTCTTCTATTTTTACGCCGTTTTCTTTTAATTTTTTCAAAAACAAAATATTTTCTTTATCTTTAAACCAAGAAAATAAAGACATCGCCACTACTGGCCCAATATTAGGAATGTTTTGCCACTCCTCCTTAGAAATTTCCGGGCCCTTTTTTATTAAATCATCAATTGTCTTCACTCCTTGTTTTTTTAAAAATTTGGCTATATCTTGCGCTGTCTCTTCTCCCACACCTGGAATGCTTAAAGCAGTAATCAAACAAGGCAAAATTATTTTTTTACTATTCTTAATGCTTTCTGCTAAATTATTCGCCGATTTTTCAGCAAATCGTTCTAATGGTTCCAAATCACCAGCAGTTAAACTAAAAATATCTGCTCCATCTTTAATTAAACCACTTTGAATTAATTGTTCAATAATTTTTGGCCCTAAATGCTCAATGTCAAAACATTTTTTTGAGGCGAAATAAACTAACTTTTGATAATTTTTAGCAAAACAATTTTTATTCAAACACCGCCAAGCTACTCCTCCTTTTTCTCTTTTAATTTCTCCTCCGCAAACCGGACATTTATTAGGCATTTTAAATTTTTTCTCCTTGCCGGTGCGCAATTCTTTAATGACTTTAACAATATCCGGAATGACATCGCCTGATTTTTGCACAATAACCGTATCACCAATTCGAGCGTCCAATCTTTTAATCTCGTCTTCATTATGTAAAGTAGCTCGGCTCACTTTTGAGCCCATAACCATAACTGGTTCTAATATAGCCACTGGCGTTATTGTCCCTGTACGGCCAACTTGTAAAATAATATCTTTAATTTTTGTTGTGGCTTGTTCTGCTTGAAATTTATAAGCTCTCATCCAACGCGGGGATTTGCCAACAACTCCCGCTTGTTTTTCTAAATTAACATCATTAACCACCACCACTATGCCATCATACCAAAAGGGAGCCATATTCCTTTTTTTCTCCTGATATTGGTGAAAGGCCTCAACTTCTTCCAAATTTTTAGCTAATTTTGTCTCCGGGTCAGTTTTGAATCCCAAATCTTTAAGTATTTTGTGAACTTCTTGATGAGTTTTTTGCCCTAAATCGGTTAATATTTCAAAAACAAAACAATCTAATTTGCGAGAAGCAGTTATTTTTGGATCAAGTTGGCGGATAGAACCAGCAGCAATATTACGGGGATTAGCGAAAAGAGGCAAACCATTTTTTTCTTGCTTTTTGTTTAATTTTTCAAAATCAAATTTTCTCATAAAAATTTCTCCTCTAACTTCTACGTCAACAGGAGAATTTAATTTTAAAGGAATTGCCTCAATTGTTTTTATATTAGCTGTTACGTCTTCGCCGATTAAACCATTGCCCCGCGTGGCTCCAGTAGACAAAATTCCTTTTTTGTAAGTCAGGACTATATCCAAACCATCAATTTTTCTTTCGCAAAAATAAAAAATTTGCCCCTGATATTTTAAAAAATCTCTTAAATATTTTTCCCAATCTTTAAGTTCAAAAAAATTAAAAATATCCTCAATAGATAAAATTGGCTGAGTGTGATAAATTTTTTTAAATTTTTTCAAGGGCTCACCGCCAACCCTTTGTGTTGGCGAATCGGGAGTAATAAGCTCTGGATATTTTTGTTCCAATTCAAAAAGCTCATGCTTTAAACTATCCAAAGCTGCTTCAGAAATCTCCTGTTTATCATAAAGATGATACAATTTCCGATGATATTCAATCACCTCCCTCAACTTCCTAATCCTTTCTTTCGGGGGACAGTCCCCCAAACTTGTCCTTCTAAATGCCATATAAATAAAGGCTTATCAGACAATTTTTCAAATTTGCCGTTATTTACGGCACACTAAATAAATTTGTCTGTTTTAATAAATTTTGGCTTTTTTGGGCTTTTCGCCTCCTCTTTAACAAAATTTAAATAATCTTGGCGTAATTTTTCTATCGGACCATCACCTCCATATCTAATAAATCTTTCTCTATCTATTAAGCCCCCTGAATAATCTTTTTTAGCATAAAACTGATAACTACTCCAAGGATAATCTTCTGGTTTTTCAACTAACCCAGCCCTAACAGCATTAAGGTCAATATAGGCAGATACCGCCCAAAAATAAGACTCTTTGTCAACCAACGAACCGTAAAACCTGTCCTGAAATAAATGCCCCACACGCTTCCATCGTTTATTGAAATATATGGCATAGAGAGTATTAATATAATGCATAATTTTTGAAATCGGAATATTCTTCGTCTCTATAAGCAAATGAAGATGGTTGGGCAGTAAATTATAAGAATAAAGAAAAAAGTCATTTTTTTTCTTCGCTTCAGAGAGAATC
>ERZ795059.5784-NODE-5784-length-11168-cov-6.058580_pt1 | contig 11168 bp, 7 predicted proteins | sample MGYA00375143_ERZ795059 | MGnify/ENA primary metagenome ERZ795059 (study PRJEB30188, sample SAMN05720168) | activated sludge metagenome | isolation source: Anaerobic digester | place: USA | collected 2015-01-07 ... | reverse complement strand
TGGTGGACGCCCAGTCCGGACACGTACAAGCTGGATGCGTACACGCAGGACGGCCTGACCGGACGCGAACTAGCACGGGACGACTGGCCGTCGCGGCAGATCCCGGGCGAGAAGTACAACTACAATCTCTCCAGCCGCAATCAGATGTGCGTCGCGTACCTGGACGGCAAGACGCCCTGCTTGATCGTCGAGCGGGGCACGTACACGACGATCCGGCTGGCGGCCTACGAGTTCACGCGGGCCCAGGGGCTGCGCAGGCTGTGGACTTGGGACAGCCGCGAGGAGACGGGCCGCGGACGCTACAACAGCCAGGGCGCACACATCATGCACGCCGCCGACGTGGACGGCGACGGCCGCGACGAAGTGATCATCGGTTCGGCGGTCGTCGATGACAACGGCAACGGCCTGTGGAGCACCGGCTTCGGCCACCCCGACTTTTGCTTTGTCGGGGACATCGACCCGGCGCGCCCCGGCCTGGAGATCTTCTACGGCATCGAACCGCGTCGGGACAACAACGCCCTGTGCCTCGTGGAGGCCAAGACCGGGACATTGCTGTGGGGACTGCAGACGCCGACCACCCACGTCGGCACGGACGGCATGTGCGCGGACATCGACGACGGGCATCCGGGCTCCGAGTGTCACGCAGCCGACCTGGACCGCGACCGTCGCTTTGCCAAGAGTTGGCTGTTCAGCGCCGCAGGGGAAATGCTGTCCGACGAGCGGCAGGGTACGATGTCGCAGCCCGTCTACTGGGACGCCGATCCACAGCGAGAACTGCTGCGCGGCTCGAAGATTTGCGATTTTCGCGGCGGCGAGCATCCGCCCAAGCTCGCCGGCCGCCTGGTGGCGATTGCCGATGTGTTGGGCGATTGGCGGGAGGAGCTGATCACCAGCAGCCCCGGCGAGTTGCGGATCTACACGACAACGATCCCGGCTTCCGATCGCCGCGTCTGCTTGATGCAGGACCCGATCTACCGTCTGGACGTCGTCGTCGCCGCCATGGGCTACTATGCGGCGCCGATGCTCAGTTACGATATGGCGTCGTCGGGCCGATAGGACGGACGTTTTGGAGTGCGGCGCCTTGTCGCCGCTTTGGAACCAACGTGGAGCCCGATTGGCGGATGGGGTTCCGGCATTTCATGGTGCTTCGATTCACAGCACTGCAAGCGTTCAGCCAAAGCGGCGACAAGACGCCGCACGCCAGAATTGGCTATCGCATGAGCAACCAAAACTTGACACCGAATCTGCCATCACCCGAAGATCCGCGCGTCCGCTTTGCCGGCGAACGGACGCTGCTGGCTTGGATGCGCACCGGCTTGGCGCTGATGGGTTTTGGCTTCGTCGTTGCCCGGTTCGGTCTGTTTCTGCGGGAAATCGCCGCCGCGGGGCACATGCCTCTTCAGCAACGTTCGACTGGCTGGTCGCTGTGGATCGGCACGGGGCTGATCTCTTTGGGAGTTGTGGTGAGCCTGTTTGCGGCCTTCGAGTACTTCCGTTTCGTTCACTTGTCAAGACGAGGCCAGGTTTACACGCCCCGCACCGCGATGCTGGCGGTCGTCGTCGCCGTCATCCTGGCCTTGTTGGGGATCGTGATGGTCGTGTACTTGATCGGAATCGGTGGTTGACGGGATGCGGGATGCGGGATGCGAGTATGAACGATAGCGAATTACGGACGTTTCTGCAGGAGCGAGTCAGCCTGTTCCACAGCTTTCCTGCGGAACGTGTGCAAGAGGTCGTCGGCGGCTCGCGCGTGGTGTCGTTCGAGCCGCATGAGGCAATTCTCGAATTCGGCGAAGATGCCACCTTCCTGGGAGTTCTCTTGGACGGCGAAGCTTCTCGCTCGATTGTCTCCAACAGCGGCGAGCGACAGATCGTGGGGCGCCTGCAGCCGGGCGACGTGTTCGGTGAAATGGCCCTCATGACGGGCGACAAGACGACCTGCGACGTCATCGCCGATACGTGCTGCCGCGTGCTGCTGGTTCCGGTAACGCTGTTCTCGACGGCCATCATGTCCCAGCCGCAGGCCGTGCGGCAGATCTCCAAGACGATCACGGATTTCTTTCAGCAACGGTTGCGGGACCCGGCCGCGGCGGCTGCGGCGCTGCGGCAGAGCGAGGACCCCTACGGCTTGCGCCTGCACGGCGAGCGGCATGAGATCATCCTGGTCTTGAACTGCGGTTCCTCGTCGCTCAAGTACAGCCTGTTCGACACGGAGGACGAGTCACATCATGCCCACGGCACGATCGAACGCATTGCTTCGGGCCAGATGCGTCAAACGCAACGTAGCCCCAAGGGCGACGTGAGCCGGGAACTGGGCGATGGCGGGTACCGCGAGGCGTTTGCAGCCATGCTGCGGGAACTCGCCGCTCAGGATACCGGAGTGCTTCGCGAACCGGGACAGGTCAGCGTCGTCGGCCACCGCGTCGTGCATGGCGGCGAGCGTTTCGGCGACGCCGTGGTGATCAGCGAGCCGGTGCTGCGGGAAATCGAGGCCCTCAACCCCTTGGCGCCGCTGCACAATCCCGTGAACCTGGCCGGAATCGAAGAGGCGCGCCGGGTGTTCCCGCTGGCCCCCCACGTGGCCGTCTTCGACACCGCGTTCCATCGGACTCTGCCCTCCTATGCCTATCTGTACGGGCTGCCTTACGAGTACTACGAGCAGCACCACGTGCGGCGCTACGGCTTCCACGGCATGTCGCACTCCTATGTCTGCCTGCGGGCGGCCCAATATCTGCAACGTCCCTATAACGAACTGGAGATCGTCAGCTGTCATCTCGGCAACGGTGCTTCGGTTTGCGCCGTTGACCACGGCCGGTCGGTGGATACCTCCATGGGCTTCACGCCCGCCGAAGGACTGATGATGGGCACCCGCTGCGGGGACTTGGATCCGGGCGTGGTCACGTACCTGGAACGTACCGCAGGGATGTCCGGCGGCCAGATTGACGAACTGCTGAACAAGCGGAGCGGGCTGCTGGGCTTGTCGGGCATCTCCGGCGATATGCGGACCATCGAACAGTCGGCGGCGCAGGGCGAGCATCGCGCCCTGCTGGCACTCAGAGCGTTCTGCTACCGGGTGCGGAAGTACATCGGGGCCTACGTCGCGGCCATGGGCGGTTTGGACGTGGTCCTGTTCACGGGCGGTATCGGCCAGGGCAGCGCCGGCGTCCGCAGCCTGGCGCTGCAGGGACTGAAGTGTATGGGAATCTGCCTGGACGAGCAGCGCAACCGCGACGCCCGCGGTTTTGACGAAGTCTGCCGCATCTCGACGGACGATTCGCCGATCACCGTGCTGGTCGTCCCGACCGACGAGCAGCGGATGATTGCGAGGGAAACGCTGCGGGCGATCAGCCGCTCGTACCTCGCGGCGGTGTTGCAGACGCAGCGTCAAGAGCCGATCCCCGTGGAGATCTCCGCGCACCACGTGCATTTGAGCCAGGAGCACGTCGAGTCCCTGTTTGGGCCGGGACACCAGTTGACGAAGGCCGCCGACCTGTCACAACCCGGACAGTTTGCCTGCCAGGAGCAGGTGACGCTGATCGGGCCCAAGGGCCGCGTCCCGCGGGTCCGCGTGTTGGGTCCGGTCCGCAAGGCAACGCAAGTCGAGATTGCCATGACCGAGCAGTACCAGCTGGGCATCCACGCCCCGATCCGTGACTCCGGCGATTTGGACAACACGCCCGGCGTGACGCTGGATGGTCCGGCGGGCAGCGTCACGATCGACCGCGGCGTGATCTGCGCCATGCGGCACATCCACATGACGCCGGAGGACGCGCTGCGCTACGGGCTGCGCGACAAGTCCACCGTGCGCGTGCGGATCGCCGGCGACCGAGAGTTGATTTTCGGAGATGTCCGGGTGCGGGTCGATCCCAACTATCGCCTGGCCATGCACCTGGACACGGACGAAGGGAACGCCGCGAACCTGAAGACCGGCGCCCAGGGCTACATCGACGGGATCCAGAGTCAAGATTGAACGGCCCACGCGATCTCCGCCACCGTTGGCAACGAATCCGCCGCCCACGGCTTGCATCCCCAAGTCCCATCGGGTATCCCAGTGGCTGGGGGACTTGATTCTCTATTCAAGGAGTTCGCGATGCGGAAAGTGGTGGCGTTTTTGTTGTGTACGGCGGCGGTAATGCAGGCTCCGGCGGCAGACGTGGGCAATCGGTTGACTTGGCTCGATGACGCCTGCAACCCGTACTACGTGGGCTTGGAGGTGCCTAAGCTCGTCACGCCTCAGTGGGTCGGCCAGGAGGGCGTCGAGGTCGTCCTGGTGCTGGCGATCGACGATATGCGGAGCACCGCACCCTACGAAAAATGCCTGCGGCCGATCATCGAGCGACTCAAGAAGATCGACGGCCGCGGGGCGGTCAGCATCATGACCAACCAGGTGGACCTCACCGACCCGCAACTGGCGAAGTGGCTGGCGGAAGAAGTCAACATCGAGGCCCACACGGCCACGCACCCGTGTCCCTGCCTGCAAGGAAGCGATTTCGCCAAGGCCAAGCAGACCTTTGACGACGCCATCGACCTGCTGTTCCGCATCCCCAATCACCGCGTGACGGGGTTCCGCATGCCCTGCTGCGATTCGATGAATTCCGTCGGGCCGCGGTTCTTCTCCGAGATGTTCGGCAAGACCACTCCACTCGGCCATTTCCTCCGCGTCGATTCGTCCGTGTTCCTGCACTTCACCGCCGACGATCCGGCCCTGCCGCGGTCGCTCACCACCGACGAAGAAGGCCGGCCGCGGTTCACCAAGTACATCCCTCGCGACCGCAACTTTGTCAACTACATCGAGAACTACCCCTATCCCTACGTCATCGACCACCTGTGCTGGGAAATGCCCTCGCCCATCCCCGACGACTGGTTGGGCATCAACTTGCAGGGCAATCACAATCCGGACACCGTCCGCGACATGAAAGCCGCCATCGACGTGGCGGCCATCAAACAGGGCACGTTTACCCTCACCTTCCATCCCGACCGCTGGATCCGCAACGATCAGGTCATCGAATTGATCGACCATGCGACCGGCCGGTACGGCAAAAAGGTCATGGTGCTCAACTTCTACGAAGTACACGAACGGCTGACGAAGAATCTGCTGGGCGGCCAGCCGCTGCGGGCTAATGACGGCAGCGACAACGGAGTCCGTGTGCTGGACCTGAACAACGACGGCTACATGGACGTGGTGATCGGAAACGGCCAGGTCCGCCAGACGCGTCTGTGGTCGCCCGATACTCGCTCGTGGAAGGTTGGGGACTTCCCAGTGCCGATCGTCAGCAGCGACGCTCAGGGCAAACGCACGCTGACCGGCGTCCGCTTCGGCGTACTGCAGGCCAACGGCCATGCCAGCATCCTGGTGCGCAACGGACAGCAGTCCGGGCTGTGGCACTTCGACGGCCGCGGCTGGACGGCGGTGGCCGACGGGCTGAAGGGGCTGGAACTGGACGGTCCGGTGCTGACCGCCGATTCCGGCACCGATCGGGGCGTCCGGTTCCGCGACCTGGACCTGGACGGCGTCTGCGAACTGATCGTCGGCAATCCGCGGCAGAACGCGGTGTTCCAGTGGTCCCCAGACCGCAGCCAATGGACCAAACTGCCGTTCGCGCTGCCGCCGAAGACGGCGATCGTGGACCAAGCCGGCCGCGACGCAGGTCTGCGGCTCGTGGATATCGACGAGGACGGACGCGCCGACGTAGTGTTCTCCGATGCCCAGCGGTACAGCCTGCACCTGTTCACGTCGTCGGCCGCGGGCTGGTCGCGAAAGATCCACGACGCCGATCGCGCCCAAGGCAACGCGATCCCGATGATCGTGCGAGCCGACGGCACCAACAACGGCGCGTGGTTCCAATACCGGCACATGTATCTGCAGAACGAGGACACGGGCAAGCAGTTGCCCAACCACATCGACTTCCGCTCGTACACGCAACTGCTGGTCAGCGACATCGAGCCGCCGGCCCGTTCGCCGCACGCCTCGCTGAGATCGCGCGGTGCGGCTGAGTGAGCCGCTGCTGGATTCCAGCCCGACCCTGGGGGGAGGCATTGCTGAAGCTGGCGGATGACGCCGACCCGCCAATCCAATTACAGTTGCGGTACAGCCGGGGCGAGGCATCCGTTACTGGCGTTGCCGATGCTCCAGCAATTCACGGAGGCGGGCCGCTTGCTCGTCACTCAGCCCGCCCGCAAGCTCCTCGGGTGTGAATCGCCCAAGGACTTCCCGGGGCGAAAAACGCCGAAGCACCTCTTCCGGCGACAGCCCCCGCAAGCGTTCTTCTGCCGGCAGCCCCCGCAGGCGCTTCTCGACGGAGATCGTGTCCAGGACCTTCTGCAGTTCGTCTTCCACCTCTTCCAAATACTGTGTGTCCGCGTGCTGCATGACAAACTCCTCCCCCAGACTGCGAAACTGCTCGATCTGCTGCAGCGTGTAGCACAGCAGCATTCCGTGGCCCGTTCGCGTCAACTCCTCTATTATACGCTCGTGCTCGTTCAGGAAAACGCGGCTCACCAGCGAAAGCACCGGCTGTCCTCGTTTCGCCATCACGTCCGTTTCAATCAGCCATAGCGTGAACGGGCCGCCGCTGATGCGATGCACGCCCGCCTCGTGCTCGGCGATCTGCCACCCCAAGCAACGTAACTCCTCACGAATCGCCTCGTTCACGCTCGGCGCCAGCACCACCAGCGGAACATCCGCCTCCGGAATCCGCTCCGCCTGCTGGCTGTGCCAGAGGAAAGCGCAACCGACCAGTTGTGCCAAATCCCCTGGCTCCAACGTGTCGGTGGGCCCCTTGAATTCGATCAGCGTGAAGCGATTCAAGAGCGGCAGCAGCACCGACAGATCGCGCCGGCTCGCCTCGGTCAGTTCCCCCGCCTCGCGGCGAATCAAGAGAATATCGACGCGTAACGGCAGCTTGCCGACCAGCACCTCGTCCCGCACCGCGTAGGCCGTAGCCAACTCGAAATCCAAAAGCCGTGCCAGTAGTGGGTGCCACCAAGTGCGGACCTTCCCCGGCCGGTCTGAGCGTTCGGATTCGTCAGTTTTCTGCGGTTCATTCATGGTGCAAGCTTACCACGTTTCGCCCCGCGTGCCAACACGTCAGGCGCGTCCTGAATCCCCCCGAATACCACGACCAAGCCTGATCCGGCTGTCTCGCTGACGCGGTCTGGCAGCGGTACAATGCGAACGGTCATTCGAAAGATACTCAGGAGCGCCGCTATGCACTCGATCATCACACTGGCGATTTTTGTGGCAGTGGGAGCAGAGACAACCGGATCGGACGGCTGGCCTTACGGTGTCGGCAGCTGGCCTGCCGAACTCGGCAATCACCGGGCGGTCGTGCAAGTCGATCGGCCGGGCGAGGCGGTGCGGCTGGAACTGCCGTGGCGGCGGCGCGATCTGGAACCGAGCCAGAAAGGCGTCCTGGTGTACGACGCCGCCACCGGAAAACGGATCGACAACGCGGTGGCCGTCAGTGTGACGGCGGCACGCGGGGAGATCGTGTTTCAGCCGGTCAGCGGACCTGGCAAATACTTCGTGTACTACTTGCCCACCAGCAAGGCCGGAGCCGGGTACTTTCCGCAGGCCGTTTACTCCCGCCCTCAGGACACGTCCGACAAAGCGTGGCGGTCTCGCGTCGGGCTCGCGGCTGAGGCGTTGAAGCAGAACGCCTGGCGGAACCTGCCGCAGGCCCAGTTCGTCGGATTCGAAGCCGCAAGCGACTACGATAAGTTCACGGCGATGGAGCGTTCGGCCTCCCCTGAAGAAGTCGCACAACTGCTCGCCGCCAATCCTCAGGCCGCCTATCTCGTGTTCCCGGAGGATCGGGAGCACCCGATCCGCATGCGGGACTACCTGCCCAAGCGTTGGATTGACGCCGGCCCGCGCGATGCGCTGGAAGGGAAAGCCTGCCGCGGCGAGTTCTATACGTTCCAGATCGCGCTGTTCGCGGCCCGTCAGGGGATCGAAGATCTGGCAATCGCGACCGAGGATCTGCGGCCGAGATCGGCCGCGGCTCACCCGATTCCGGCCTCGGCGATTCGCTGCTTCAATCAAGGCGGCATCGATTCGGACGGCCGAGCTTTCCAGAAGACCGTCGCCGTCGAGTCAGGAAAAGTCGGCGTTCTGTGGTTCGGCATCCAGATACCTGTGGATGCCGAACCGGGCTGGTACGATGGCGCGATCAGCGTTGCACCGCCGGGAAAGCCGGGCACGCGTGTGGCGTTGCGACTGGAGATCGACAGCCAGGTGCTGGCCGATGCGGGCGACAGCCAGCCGTGGCGCCACTCGCGTCTGCGCTGGCTCGACTCGACCATCGGCGCCGACGACCAGCCGGTCGCGCCCTTCACGCCCCTGGTGATTGAGGGAACGACGATTCGCTGTCTGGGCCGCGACGTGCAACTGGAGGCGACGGGGCTGCCCGGCGGCATTCGCAGCTACTTCGCGCCGGAGGTAACCCGCCTAGTGACCGACGGGCGACCGCTGTTGGCCGGACCGATGCGTTTCGTGGCCGAACTGCCGGACGGAACGGCGTCCGCGTTTGCGGGCGAGCGTATCGAGTTCCTCAAGCGGTCGGCGGGCCGCATCGCGTGGCAGTCGACCAGTCGCGCGGGTCCCTTGCGGTTGTGCTGCCAAGGCGACATGGAATTCGATGGGCACCTGACGTTCACCATGCAACTGACCGCCGAGCGGGCAACCGCCGTGGACGACCTGCGGCTGGAGATTCCGCTGCGCGCCGACGTCGCACGCTACCTGATGGGCATGGGGCGTCCCGGCGGCCTTCGCCCGGCCGAGCACCAATGGCGGTGGGACCGCAAGAACAATCAGGACGGCATCTGGCTGGGCGATGTGAACGCGGGGCTGCGCTGCCAATTATTCGGCGAAAACTACCGGAGGCCGCTGATCAACATCCACTATCGTCACCTGCCGCTGAATCTGCCCCCCGCCTGGCACAACGAAGGACGCGGCGGCTGCTCGGTGCGCGAGGAGCCGGACAGTCGCGTCGTGTTGAGGGCGACCAGCGGCGCGCGCTCCGTTGCACCCGGCCAGCCGCTTCATTTCAACTTTGCGCTCCTGCTCACACCGCTCAAGCTCTTGGACACCGACGGCCACTGGGCCTCGCGTTACTACCACGCCTACCACTCGCCCGATCAGGTCGTCCAGGCGGGCGCGAACGTGGTCAACATCCATCACGGCAACGACATCAACCCGTACATCAACTACCCCTTCCTCCGCGCCGACAAACTGAAACAGTACGTGGACGAGGCCCACACCAAGGGCCTGAAGGTCAAGATCTACTACACGACTCGCGAGTTGAGCAACCACACGGCGGAACTGTGGGCCTTGCGCAGTTTGGGCGACGAGGTGATCGTTCCCGGCCCCGGCGGCGGTCACACGTGGCTCCAGGAGCATCTCGATCCGCCCTACGTGCCGGGCTGGCACACGCCGGGGGTGCGCGACGTAGCGTTCATCACGACGCCGGATACGCGTTGGCACAACTACTATCTCGAAGGGCTCGACTGGTTGGTCCGCAACGTCGGGATCGACGGCTTGTACATCGACGACGTGGCTTACGACCGCCGAGTGATGCAACGCGCCCGCAAGATCCTGGCCCGCAGCCGTCCGGGGGCCGAGATCGATCTGCACTCCTGGAATCACTTCAACGACCTGGCCGGTCATGCGTGCTGCTTGGATTTGTATATGGAGCACTTGCCCTACATCGACCGCGTCTGGATCGGCGAGGGCCGCGACTACAACACGCCGCCCGATTACTGGCTGATCGAGATCTCCGGCATTCCGTTCGGCGTGATGGGCGAGATGCTCCAAGACGGCGGCAATCCCTGGCGCGGCATGATCTACGGGATGACGAGCCGGCTGCCGTACATGGCCGATCCGCGCCCGATCTGGAAAGTGTGGGACGAGTTCGGTATGCAAGGGAGCCAGATGATCGGTTACTGGTCCCCCGACTGCCCCGTCCGGACCGATCATCCCGCCGTCCTGGCGACGGTGTACCGGAAGCCCAAGCAGGCCCTGGTGGCCGTCGCCAGTTGGGCCCCCGAAAAAGCCAGCTGTCGTTTGACCGCCGACTGTGCGAAGCTCGGCCTGGACTCCGAACACGCGAGACTGCGGGCTCCCGAAGTGCCGGGGTTTCAACCGGCCGCCACATTCGGTCTCACCGACGCGATCCCAATCGAGCCAGGGCGCGGCTGGCTGCTGATCCTGGACCAAGCAGAGTGAATCCAGCTTTTCGTGCCCCGGGCTCGAATCAGGACGATTCGTGCTTGTCCCCTTTTCGTGAGCGCAACGGCGACATCCTGTCCCGCCCCCGTCCCGCCCGCCTCTCCGACATCCACGGCCAGTCCGCCGTCGTCCGCAGCCTCTCCGCCTTCGCCGCCGCCCCGCACTCCAACGCCTTCATCTTCGCCGGCTCCAGCGGCGTTGGCAAAACGGCCGCCGCCTGGGCGCTGGCCAACGAGCTGGGCTGCGATCCCGACTGGGGCGGCGTGGTCGAGATCCCCAGCGGCACGCACGCGCGGCCGCGCGGTCGAAGACCTGCTGCGGCGCATGCACCTGCGGCCGATTGCAGCGGCAGCGGCTGGAAAGTCGTCATCATCAACGAAGCCGACCGCATGACCCCGCAGGCCGAAGTCACGTGGCTGGACCGCCTCCCGTATGGAAAAGGCTCCCCGCCAAGACGGTCGTCGTGTTCACCACGAACAACCTCCACAAGCTCACCGACCGCTTCGTCCGCCGCTGCGAAGTCCAGCGATTCGACGCCACCAGCGACGACTTCCGCGACGGCATGGTGGACGTGGTTCGCCAAGTCTGAAAGCGGGAGACCGGCAGCGACCTGGATGTCATGCCGCAGGATCTCGGCAAGTTCGAGTTGGGCAGCGACGAATACTCGATCGGCCTGGCCTTACAGCAAATCGCCCCCTACCTGCGGACTGGCGATCCGTTGCCCACCTCGTTCACCGTGCCGATCGTCCGCGAGGAACGCAGGCCGAAGCTGGTCGCGTCCTACGGTAGCACGAAGGTGGCAGAGTTTGCCGCCGGCAGAAACCGTGGGCGAAACCGGGCCTGACCGGTGCCAGCAGCAAAAGAAAAGCACGCCACTTTCGATTAGTGGCGTGCCTGAAAAATCGTTTGCAACATCCTCACCCGTCGGCAGTTATGTCCT
>ERZ795059.5776-NODE-5776-length-11174-cov-4.403364_pt1 | contig 11174 bp, 15 predicted proteins | sample MGYA00375143_ERZ795059 | MGnify/ENA primary metagenome ERZ795059 (study PRJEB30188, sample SAMN05720168) | activated sludge metagenome | isolation source: Anaerobic digester | place: USA | collected 2015-01-07 ... | reverse complement strand
GAGATTGGATGGTGTGACTGGAGTTCAGACGTGTGCTCTTCCGATCTATTCCAACAGAATATTGCCCATTAATTGTCCAAATATACAGAGATATGTCTATGAGAGGATTTAAAGAAGATATGCAAACTATATCTAAATTATATGTACAAGATTTAGGATCATTTGGAAAGAGTTTAGATTTTGATATGCATGGTAAACGTAGAGAAATATGGGTAAAACAAAGTGATGATGTTAGTTATGTTATGTTTAAAATACATCCATTTATTAAAGTAAGAAAATTAAAAGATATTATTGTGGCAAATAATTATCTAATTAGAACATTTGATCAATATAAAATATTAGCAGAATACTTATGAAAAAATTAGTAAATGAATCAGTTGATGATATATTAAAGCCTAAATCGAAAGAGGAAATTGATGATGCTTTTGATTATGTCGCTCAAAGAGCAGCTGATTTATTAATAGACTACTTTGATTTTGATGATTTTACAGATGCATATGATTGGGCTATAGATCATCAAGACAAAATATTAGAATATAGCTCTGTATATGGATATGAATTAAGTAGTGATGTTGATTTACGTTTATTACTTAAATTCATACTTTATGGCCCAGATACTGAACATTAATTTTTAAATATCAAAATAATTGTTATATTTGCATATGATTTACAACGAACTATACAATTTCTGCAAAGTAAGAGACACTGATAGGAGAAGCTTTTCTAATAGAGCAAAATTCCTTATAGACCTTCTTACCCGCTTGGGTATCGAACACAAAGTTGTTCGTACAAAGAGCGAACGATATAGAAAATATTTCTATAACATCTACGCATTCGGCAACTCCGATAAATTCCTATCGGCACACTATGACATCATAGATATTCGTGCTGACAATGCGAATGATGATAGTGCTTCAATCATAAACATGATTGCATATAAACAAAAGAATCCATCCATTAATCTTCTTATTCTCGATGGAGAAGAACCCCCTTATGGTGGTTCAGGTTCACAGTTTGCTTCAAGATATTTGAAAGCTAATAACATTCCTGTAAAATGGATTTTTAATCTAGAATTGACAGGAGTTGGAAAATCTTTCTTTATTGATAATGCTGATACAAAGCTTGGAGCCTGCATTGAGAAACAATTTCCTGGATGTATTCGAATCAGCACTCCGTTTAATGATGCAATGATATTTCGAGCGAATGGATTTGACTCTTGCGTATTGACTACAGTTGACGTAGATGAACAAGGAAAACCTGATATGGGTGTTCTTTGGCATTCACATTCACCACAAGATAGTGTCGACAAAATGAAAATTGAAGACATGAGAAACTTTGTGGATAATGTACTCGATAAAATAGTAAAAAATTGTTAATATGGCCGGTATTTTATTTTTAGCAGCTGTTGCACTTCTAATCATTCTAGTTACCATAAGAGAGAGAAGAGCAAAACAAAAATAATTTAATTTGATGCTTGTTAATGAATCTGTTGAAGACGTATTAAAAGCAAAGTCTGAAGAAGAAATGAAAAAGGCTTTTGAAGGTAAAAAAATTGCCTTTTATCATGGAGATACAGACGAATTTGAATACAAAGGAAAGAAACGTACCTATAATGTAACTCCAACCATTGCATCATTCTTAAGAACCAAAGATTATCTTGTTTATGTTTGGAAAGGAGAACCAATTGCATTTACTGATGCAGATATAATGGCTTCATCTATCAGCTCAGGATATGGAGCTCTTTACACAAGAGAAGATAAATACAGCCACAAATTTTCAAAATATCTTCCTAAACCAAATGCTTAGACCTAGTGAAGAATACGATTTTCTCAAAAATGTAAACAACATTAAAGATATAGCTCATTACGAGTTGTACCAAAAGTATATTGAGCAAAATCTAAGGGGTGAAAAGAAGCTTACTGAAATTGAATCCACTGATCAGGAAAGTATAATCATATCTCGTAATGGGGGCTATCCAATTCCTGGAATGATTTACACATTTCTTTATGGAGAACCTGATCAAATAATGTTGAGGGTTGGCCAAAAAGATTTCATAGATGTAGTTCCCCTTGTATTTTGCATGAATAATGAACCTAAATCATTTAAGGGTATAAACATGAATATGCTCCCAAGTGAAATACGATTGAGATTTCTGGATTCATTCTATGATGTATTTGACGACTTCTTTAAAAGAGAAGCAGAAACCCTTGCACAAAATAATAAATTAGCTCTTAATAAAAGATTCATTGAGTATGTTAAGTCAGGAAAAGGACAAAACATGCTTAAATTATTCAATCAACGCCATGGTGCAAACTTTAATTATGGTTATCGTTCTTATAAGATTGAAAAGGTTAGAAGACTAAGGATGGTAGAATATAACGAGTGGCTTTATATTCCCTTCCTGGAGCCTAAGGAGGCATTCAGGGGGATGAATCAAAGCCAAATGCATAAGTTATATTATAGAACGAAATAAATAAAATAAAGGTGCCTAGATGAGAGCTAAAGCAACCAATTTATTTAAACCAAAATCTGAAAAAGAAATTTCTTCTGCATTTAAAAAGAAGTACAATCTTCCTTATTCTGATTTACAGGAAACATATAAACAATTAAAAGAATTTGGAATAGATGCTCGCATAAATAAACAAGATCAAACACTTCAATTATTTAATTGGAAACTTTATATGACAGAACCGGATTATGGAGAAGAACGATTAATTGGTGAAGCTTGGACAAAAGAAAAAGTTGATAAAGTTATTAATGCATTGTATAATTTGGAATCAGAAATAGATTTTTATATTACAAAATCTAAAATAGGAACCACAATGAGTCTAATTGATGCAATAGATTTATTAACATCCTTAAAAAAAGAGCAAAAGAAAAAATGATAGTTTATGAATCATTAGATCAAGTATTGAATGAATGGCGAGAACCAGTCATTAATCGTCATGCAAATGAATTTAACGCTGATTTTACGATAGAATTTAATGTAAAAAATCCTGATTATCGAGGAATCCCTGATAAAGCTGCTGAAACAGAAGCTCACTTTGGCAGCATTACAAATAAATTAGGACAAGAGTGTTTTGATGAAATCAACGAAAACATTGGAGTACATGAAGATTGGTACATTGATGATTGGTCATTTACTGGAAGAATGAATGGGTGGTATGCTCTTTTATGCAAAGGAGAACAAGAAAGTGTTTCTGACGACGATCTAAATACAATGGAATCTATTGTGGAAAAATACTTTAGAAGCTTTAATGCGAGATTTAAAGAACACTATAAGGACCAGTTCAACCAACGATCATTTTTGAGTAAATAATTTTGCCGTTACAACCCTTTCCATTACTTAGGAAGAGATTTATGATATGATACCTTTTCAAGATTTTCCATCATACCCCAAATGGCCATCATTTCTTCAAGGGTAAGTTTTTTTCCACCTTTTCCACCACCATTTCCAAACAATTCATGCTGATGTATGTAAGCAGTAAAGAAAGCTTTTTCGGCTTTTCTTTTTTCTTTTTCGAACTGTTTACGATGGAAGTCAAGTTTATTCAGAACCTCAACATATTCAAGGTCTGATAACTCAACAAGTATGTGACCAGGATAATATGAATTGCGATAAAATGAAAGTTCTCTTTCGGTACATGAAGCAACAGTCTGAAGAACTAATTTCTTGTTCCATGCACCTTTATATTTTATATGGCGCATTTTCAACTCATTGTCTTCAATATCATGAATTGAAAGATTATACTTTGCGAGTAGCAACTCAAGTTTATGCTTCGCTGCAATAGCTTCTCCTTGATAGCCGCGGTCAGCAAGCTCTTTAATTTTTTTGATTTTTTCAATTATTGTCTCCATGTGTGTGTAAATCTTAGTGCTAATATAACAAAAATTAGCGAGACAATAAAATTATTTTAACATTTTTTAAATATTTTCCACCCAAAGAGGCTTTACAGGTCCTCTTGAAGAACCCCCAGTACTTCTTGAATAACATATAACAGGTTTGCCTTCTTTGTTGGCAATATCCTGGGCAATTTCGGTAACGCGTTCAAACTTACCTACAGTTGGTTTTTCATCCATCCAGATGACATCTATCATAATACCTTGTCCATAAGGATTTTTAGGATTTTGGCCGCAATCCCTGGCAATAACACCGAATGTTAAGTGTTTATCACGAATGTCGTATCCGGTGTCCATAAATAATGCGGTTGAATTAGAATGCCAAGGACCTTGAACTTGATCAACTGTTCCATCTTCTAATTCGAATGGAATAGTGGCACCACCAAATCCCTGAAAACCTTTATATCCAGGTTTCGTTTCTCTTACGTCAGGAGTTACATAAATGTTGTCGGCTTCATTTTCCTGAATGGCAACATACCAATATCTGCTTTTTCCCTGTATCTTTTTGTACTTTCTTGATGCAGCTTCTGATTGGCCACAAATCATTGGTTGATTTTCAATTTCGTAATCCATATTTAATCTTTTAAATATTCAAATCTAAGTATTGTTAATATCTGTTTGTATTCTTTATCTTTCCATTTTATTCCTCTTGTTGATCCTCTCTGACAATAATTTAAAGCGGTTTCGTTGCTTCTGTCTTTGAGTTCTTTTTTAGCCCCGTGTTCTATTAAACACTCAACGATTTCTCTATTGCCATAAAAAGAAGCTTGCATTAATGCAGTGGTTCCAAACGTATTTTTCAAGTTTACTTTAGCGCCATTTTCTATTAATAATCGAACAATCCCTATATTTCCTTTAATACAAGCTAACATTAGAGCTGTTGTACGGCCTGAATCGCGGCAATTTATATTTAAAAATGGAATGTGTTCAATTAAAAGTTGTAGTGAAATATATTGATGTGTACGTGCGGCCATCAATACCATATTATTTTTTTCCTTTTCTGTTAATGAACCTAAAAGATTAATAATTTCTTCTTTATTTTTTGGTGCCAATATCATCTTTGAGGGTATCTTAATTTTCTTTCTGGGTCATTTTTTCTTAAAGTAACTCTTTGGTTTTTATCACTTGGCATAATCTCCCATTCTCTAAACTTGTCTTGAATTTTTTTCTGGTTACAAGTTCCGAGTAAATAAGCAACTGTTGGTGAATCAGGAGATTCAGCTTTACAATAATATAAAAAACAATCGAGATTAGGGGAAATTTCAATATAACAAGCTAATATTTTATCAGCAAATATTGGGGCCATAAATCCCACATGAACAAATTCTCTTGCATCTTCATAGATATGTGGGTCAAGAGAATTAAATCGATAAGTAAACGCTGATTTAATTTTACTACCATAGCAAAGATTTGCAATTTCGATTCCTTGTTCAGGAGTTAGATCTGCTATCGTCTTCATGCCTATTAATTGCTTCCTCCCATGCTTTTTGTTGATTTTCAAATAACATTTCTTTAGTCACAAATGTTTTTGTTAAAATATACATGAAATTAGTTGAAATATTTTGTACTACTTGTCCTAATTCAATTCCACTCTCAATAGCCGCCTCCATATTGGTAATAATTTCTGTCTCTGTATTTTCTTGTTTCCATTGACTGAATTTTCTTGTTTGCACTTCACTAAAATAAATCTTAGCTACATCAATAATAGAAGAGAAATCAGTCTGCAAGTATCTTTCATTATATCTTTCAAAGAAGTGTTTTGTCCAAATTCCCCACATATCATATAAATCTTCTTTTCCATTTTCTTTTCCTGTCAATGCTAATTGTGAGAAAAAGTCAATACCTCTTTTATGAACAAAATATACGAAACAGTTAGGATATTCTGTATTATAGAGATGCCTTACGTATCGATCTCTTTTTATACGAACTTTAAACACCCATTTATTATTTCGAGGAGATGTCCAAACTATCCATTCATTACAAAAACCGATCTTCTTTTTGTTTAATTTAAGAACCAGTTTTTTCATAAAATCATTGACATATGTTTCATAATTGGGAAGGTCTTTTGAAAGTTCCCGAATCTTTTCTTCATATGTCATTGACTCTACTATCATAGTAGCAAATATAATAAAAAAATTTGAGATTTGGAAATAGTTTTAAAAAATTATGTTATATTAGCTTCATGGAAGATGAGTTTAAACACAATATTAGAGCCCTTTTAAAGCCAAAAGCAAAGGAAGAATTCCTTAAAGAAGTTAAGGGTCAATTTATTACGAATGAAATACAAGCCACTTATCTTCAACATTACAAAGAAGAATTTCCAGATGAATATTTGTCACTAAAGCAACAAATAGATCGTTTGTTAAAGAAAAAATACCCGCAATATCATAAAACTGGCGGATATATTGACATCAAAAGAACACACATGTACTATTCTGATCATAAAGTATATGCTAATGTTGACGGAAAGAAATATGAAATAAAGATTGTATTATTGAATATGATGCCAACAAGAAGAATCCCAGAAATTGAAAACATAAGAAGTGGGACTCAATTCTATATCTCAAAATTAAATCAGGTCGAAACAATCATTAAGTTTTTAGAAACTCACTAATTTTTAACAGAAATTTAACAGCTGTTCTGAACAACTTAAAAGGTTTTGTATTAATTTTACTTTTATAATTTAAACATTTACCACATGACAAAAACTTTTTACTTTTACCATTTCCCTGACCGAAATGTAAATATTTTGGAGGGAATTCCAAATGATGTAACAAGTATTGACGTTACATACATAAAAAATGGGAGAACAACGAACTATCCTATTACTGGTGGTCTTCAGGGACTTGCTAAGTATATGACGGTTATGAACAGAAATAGAAGTAACATAAACAACATATCGAAAATTTCTGTTAATTGGCCGGCGCCCGTACTTGTAAACACTTTAAACATAAATAACATGAATAAATTTCCAATTGAATCTGGAATTCCGATTCCGGTAGCTAAAACAGCTAAAAAACCCAAAGTTGAAAACATCAACGAAGAATGGAGAAAGAATTTTCGCAAAATGAAGGTTAATGATTCATTTTTTGTTGAAACTTCTCCAAACGATTTACAAAGTATTCAAGCAAGGCTAATGTCTTGTGCGTATAATTTTCGTAAATCCGAGCCTTCAATAAAAGTATTTAGCACTCGGACCGAGAGAAAAGGAAATACTGGAGTACGAATCTGGAGATTAAAATAAACAGATTAAATGACAAAAATAAAGCCCTTTAATAGAGGGCTTTATTTTTTTTCTTGGTCGAGCACCAATTAATAAAATCCCACGTGAGGGCATTATGGCATATGATATTCTCGTCTAATATATTCTTTGCCTCTTTATGATAGTCCTTTGGGATCAACTCTAAGAGCCTCTCCTTCATTTCTTCAACATTATCAGCCATTAATTCTACACCATAGATTGTAGACAATGCTTGAAGTGGTGGATGGTTATTGGAAAGTTTACGTCGTAAAACTTCAATAAGAAAGTTGCCATTACCTGCTGAGTTATCACAGAATGTCTTTGATGGGTCTTGGAAAACTTCAGGTGGAAGTTTATCAAGCATTTCATTAACTAAAGTTGGAGGAGTGAAGTCCTCAGCAGTTTGTTTGCGGCGTGCTTTGCGTTTATGTTCTATCATAAGTCTTCTCCATTATTAAAACGTTCGACCCAAGATTTTGGAATTTTTCTTATAAAGGATAAATTTAAACCAAATCCTCCACCAGATGTATTTTTAATTATATTTTTGATTATTTTACTATGTTTCAAAAAATTTTCTAATTTTTTTCCTTCTTCTTTAGAATCAACTAAAAATATTCCAGTATGATGGCCTCCTCCAATTTGACCATTATCAAATAATACAAAATCATTTAAATTTCCAGAATCACTAACTAAAACCTTAGGATTATCAAATCCTTTAGTTTTTTCCGAGTACCAATCATAATAACCATTGTTATATTGAGACATAGTATTTAAATGAGGATATTTATGAATATCATCTCCTTTTTTTGATTTTTTAATAGAATCATATCTACGTTCATCATTAAATCCTGCGTTCAATATAAAATTATCTTCGGATTTTTTTTGATCTTGAATAAATTCTAAAAATGTTTCTTTATCTGCTAAAAAATATAATCTATTTTCTTTGAGAATAGGATTTATTTCAATTCCTTTAACATCTTTATCTTTTGTAATAATCCAATAATCTATTGCAATATTTCCTCCGACAGAAAAATATTTATTTGCTGGTTGAACGTCTATAATGTTATTATTCCACATTAATTCTTGAGCGTCTTTAATCATTCTTGATTTTCCCATTCTCCAATTAAAAGGTGTTACAAATGCAAACCATCCATCGTCATTAAGTATTTTAAATCCTATTTCAACAAATTTTTGCCATATCTTAGCCCCTGAACCAATTCCACCAGTTCTAGTAGTTGGGGGTTGAAATGGAGGGTTTCCAACTATAACATCAAATTTAAACATGTTTTGGATTTCATTTATATCTTTTATGTATTTAATATCAGGAAGTTTTTTTGTATTTAAAAAAAGATAATTTATAATCTCTTTAGATAAAGGTTCCAATACAATTAAAGTTAATTTATCAATGTTATTTTGTCCAATTATTTTAAGGACTGAATATGTGAATGACCCGTTTTTTTCAATAATCATAATCCTATTAGCTTTATTAAGTGGATCTTTTATTTTTTCACACATTTCGTCTGTTAATTCAACAGGATCAAATATGATAGATTCACTTAATTTTTTGATGTCCATTTTTTCATTTATAACATCATATCTTTTTTCAAATCCGGCAAATCCTTTTTCATCAGATGTTAATCTATTATTTTTATCAATCCATCTGTTTATAAAGGCTCTATCTATTTGATTGTCATCTCCTATGTATAAAGGAATCATATCCACTCCTTTTCCGATTAAATTTAAAAAATCTTCATTATTTTCTTTTAAAGCTTTATTTAATATTTTTTCAAATTGTTGAACTGTTGAAATGTTTTTAAGAAGACATATCATTACGATTTTTGAAATATGGATTTTGATCATATCTCTGTACCACTTCTCTTTGTCCTCAGCCTTTTCAAATTCTAGTGTTAATTGAGTAGTTCTTTCAATAGTTTTCTTATTTTTAGCTTCTTTATTTCCTTGATAAGTTATTTCAACTTTTTCAGAACTACTTGAAGGAGGGGCTTTGAATTCTAAATTAAAATTTTCTGGCGGTGTTGGATTATTTAAACATAGATTAACAGTATAATCTATACTCATTGATGCTCTTTCAATAGCTTCAATTAAATTAGGCATATCCAATTTTTGCCATTTTCCATCTTTAATACCAAAAAAATTATAATTATCATATGTTCGTTTTATAACGTAATTATAATCTTTAAATTCTTTTTTATCCGATAAAATTTTTTCATCTGCAGAAACATGAAAATTAGCAACATTATCTATATTTCCAAGAAAAACTCCAACATTTGTTTTGTTTTTTGATGGTCGACCAATTCTTCCAGTTGCTTGTTCAAAGAATTTTATACTATTTCCAATAGGTCTTAAGAAAACAAGAGAACCCCATTTAGGTATATTAGTTCCAGTTAAAAGTTTTCTACATGTAAGCGTGATTGTTCGTGATTCTTCGTCTATTTTTTGCTTAATATCTCCTAAATCGTCTTGATAGGCTGCAATAACTGTATAATTTCCTAATGCCTGATTTTTTTCGAGTAAATTTTTTAGATCAGTAATATATTCTGGTGCTGGATTATCTTCTGTTCCTATAGGAAGCGCTACTAAAACATGTTTTTTTGCTTCATCACATAAATCTTTAGCATTTAATATGCTTAGTGCGTCGGTTTCTCCCTTCTTATTAAATGAAAATAATCTTTTAAATAAAGAAATTATCAACTCTTGATATCGAAATTTTTCTTCATTTTTTTCAAATAGTTTTTCATATGTAAATCCTTCTTCTCCTTTCCAATTTTCTCCTTCTTCTTCCTTTATTTTTTGAATTTCTTCTTCTAAATCTAAATCATAATAATTAAAAGTTGGATATTTTTGAAAATCTTTATCTCCCTGTCCTTTTGCTTCATAAAGATCATTTCTTGTAAATAAAGTTCTTTCTTGTGGGCTAAAATATAAATGCCCTGCCTCATTGAAGATAAAATCATAAGGAGTTCCGTTTATTAATAATAAAAATTTAAATTTATATTCTTCTTTTATAGAATTCCATAATTTATTTTCTTTATTACTTAAAAATTGATGTCCTTCTCCAATTGATAAAATTCCTATTCGGTTTCCTAAATTATCATATCTTTTTGTTTTATCTCCGTTTTTAGCTTTTAAACCTATATCTTGAAAACTTCCAAATAAAACAGGAACTTGATTTTTTGTATGTGATGGAATATCTTGAATTTTATCAATTGGTGTAACATTATGATTAAACCAATTTATTGCAGTTGGTGTTAAACCGTTCTTTGCATAATGATTTGCAAAATTAGTTGTACAATAAGGAATAATCCTAGAAAAATCAGCTGTTTTTCCCTTAACTGTTATACCAGAAACTTTAGAAAGCTCTTCAAATAATTCTAATTCTGTAGAAGGAATCGTAGCACATGAAACATGAATTGTGTTAGAATCAAAAAGATCTTTTCGCTCATCATTAACAAATATTAATGTTGCTAGTGTAATGACTTCTTTTCCTGCCCCCGTTGCGGCGCCTAGTAAGTGTTTATCTGATTGACTAGAAGAAATTTTTTCATTCATTTCTTCATGAAATTTTCTGGCTTTATACGGTTTTTTTTCTGGCGTATCTTGACCTGTGATTATATCATTTATAGCTTTTCTCCATTTTCTTTCTATTTCCAAATCTGTTTCACCTATGTTATGTTGATGCAATTCTAAAGAAACACCTCCCTCTTCATTTTTTATTACTCCTGATTTTCCGGGCATTCTCTCTCTTAAATAGTTATCAAAGGCTTTTCTATCTTCTAAAAAGGCTGGATCTTCTTTTCTTGCTAATTCAGTCACATCTTCTACAAATAAAACGTGAGCATCTTTAACATGTTTTCCTTCTCTTTCTAAATCTTCTATAGTTCCATCTTCTAATGTACCAACAATTCCTCTTGCCTTTCCAAGTGTAGCATCTGCAGCATATTTTCTAGCTTCTGCTTTAGTATTTTGACGAGTCTCACCAAATTTAACATAAGTTTCATGTCGTGTTTTAATT
>ERZ795059.5775-NODE-5775-length-11174-cov-5.905747_pt1 | contig 11174 bp, 9 predicted proteins | sample MGYA00375143_ERZ795059 | MGnify/ENA primary metagenome ERZ795059 (study PRJEB30188, sample SAMN05720168) | activated sludge metagenome | isolation source: Anaerobic digester | place: USA | collected 2015-01-07 ... | reverse complement strand
TCAATATCCAATATCCAAGTGGAATTGCAAGAAATTTCAAATTCCAAATTTTACACGTATACAGAAAAGAAATATTAAGAAATTGTAAAATTTCGCTTGTTGTCGAAGATGTGGTGTAAAATATAATTATTGATATGTTTTTTTAAGTAAAAAAATGAGAAAAAATTATTTGATATTTATATGTTTGATTTGGATATTTATGGCGGGCTGTGGTGATAGTCAAAAAGTTTTGTCCGGTGGAGAAGGCGAACAGTCCATCGAAAAATTTGATGAAAATGATGTGAAAATGATGGATCAAAAACAACAGTATGATCCAGATTTGAAGGTTGATGCGAATTTGTCACTTACTTTGGATTACCCAACTTTTATGTTTCACTATATTGAAGATGTACCGGCTGACACCGATGATCAAATGAGATACAATTTGTCATATTCGCCGGAAAAGTTGGAACAAATGTTGCAAATAATAAAAGAAGATAACATTGAAACATTGACTTTTTGGGATATAAAAGCAATTGCCGAGGGAAAGAAAGAAAAGCCGGAAAAAGGGGTAATTTTGACATTTGATGATGGTCATTTGAGTCATTACACAGAGAGTTTTCGGCTATTAAAGAAATATAATATGAAAGGTGTGTTTTTTATAATCAGTAGTAAACCGGATAATGATGGTGCTTATGCCAATTGGTCACAGATTAAAGAAATGGCCGATGCCGGACAAGAGATTGCTTCGCATACGGTGAATCATTTGAATTTAACTACTTTGTCGGATGAGGATTTACAATATGAATTGGAAGAATCGAAGAAATTAATAGAAGAAAAAACCGGAGTACCGGTAATTTCGGTTTGCTATCCAGCTGGGAAGTATGATGATCGGGTGATGGATGAATCAAATAAATATTATTTGTTTGGACGGACAACGCAACCGTTTGAGACAATTGATTGGCAAGATCGGTTTGATATTGGAACAGTGAGAATGTTTCCGACGACCGATCCGACTGTGGTGGAATAATTTTTATTAATATTTGGATATCATGTTGGATATGGAAAAAGTGAATGTAATTAATTTGGATAACGAGGTGGTGGGGACGGTGACAATTCATGAGGTACATGAACGGAGATTACCGCATCGGACGTCGCAAGTGCTGATATTTAGCACAGACCAGAAGCGAATATTTTTGCAAAAAAGAGGACCGAATGTTTTTATTTATCCGGGTTTTTGGACGACAAGCGCCAGTGGACATGTGAGTGCCGGTATGAATTACAATGACACAGCTTACAAAGAATTGAAGGAAGAGTTGGGGATAAGAACCGATTTACAAAATATTGGATATTATTGGATTGACGAGGGGGACAACATCGAAAGAAATGAAGTGTTCGCCGGTTATTTTGATGGCCCGTTTGTTTTTACCGAGCAGGATGTGCCGGGAGGAGAATGGTTTGAAATTGAAGAGATAGATAAAAATATAGACAAAATAAAAGTTTGTCCATATTTCAAAGCGACTTGGAAAAGGTGGAAGGAGAGTCTGTAAGTCGCGATATGTTATTTTGACCAAGCTTGTTCCCAGTATTCTTTGACCATGCGATGAGAATTGAATCGGACGGCATTTTTGGTAATGCAGTTTTTCATGATGGTAGGCCATTGTTGATCGTGATTGTAGAAGGCGGGTACAATATGTTTTTCCAATTTATCATAGATATTGTTGGCGTCTTTGTTGTTTTGTTCTTCAAGAGTAAGTTGATCATGGCCATTATTGGGATTGTCGACGGCCCAGCCGGTAATATTTTCTTCCCAACCTTCGGCCCACCAGCCATCGATGGTTGATAGGGAGGGGACACCATTGATGGCGGCTTTCATACCACTGGTGCCGGAAGCCTCATTTTTGGGAATGGGGGTATTGAGCCACAGATCGGCGCCGGCAGTCATAAGTTTGGCGACGTTGATGTTGTAGTTTTCCAAATAGGCGATTTTGATATCATTCTTAAAATCATTTTTGATTTGGATAATTTTTTTGATATGGGCTTGACCTTCAAAATCGTTGGGATGAGCTTTGCCGGCAAAAACGATTTGAATAGGACGAATATTGTTGATTTGAGCAATTCGTTCCGGATTGAGCAGAATCAAGTAGGGGCGTTTGTAGGCGGTGATGCGGCGGGCGAAACAGATGGTGAAATAATCATTGTCCATGCCGATGTTGGTCAGTTGGTTGACGAAATCGATCAGCCTTTTTTTGTTGTGATAGTGAGCATGGATGATTTCTTGGTCCGGGATAGTTTGGATGTTGGTGAGTAATTGCGGATTAATTTTCCAGCCAGGTGCGTATTGATCGAATAGCTGAGTAAATGATTTGGATGTCCAAGAAGAAGGATGAATGCCGTTGGTAATGGAATGAATATCGTAGCCGGGGAACATGGTGCGGGTAACGTCTGTGTGCATGCGGCTGACGCCGTTGATGAAATGCGATGATTGCAGGGCGAGGTGGGTGAGATTGAACATATTATTGTCGTTGAGCGATGCCGGGATTTGGTCGATATATTTGATGAGATAGCGAGTGGCCATATCGATGGGAAATTGGTCGTGGCCGGCAGGAACCGGAGTGTGAGTGGTGAAAACACAATATGGTTTTGTATTAGCGGGATCGAATTTGTTTGAGCCGGTGAGTTTTTGATTTAATTTGAGAGTAAGGAGGGCGGAATGACCTTCGTTCATGTGGTATTTTTTGATATTGAAATACTCCAATTGCTCGATAATATCAAAACCGCCGATACCGAGAATAACTTCCTGGCTAAGTCGGTAATCCAAATCTCCGCCTTTGTAGAGGTGGCTGGTGAGATGGCGATCAAATTCGTCGTTGGAAGCGATATTGGTATCGAGAAAATATACCGGTACTTCAAAACCGGTTTCGCCTTTGATGATATATTGCCAGACTTGAATATGGACGGGACGGTCTTGGACAAAAATAGTGGTTTTGATGTTGGTGAGTTGCAAGTAATCATTGATGGCCCAATTGGTGGGTTGAGCGGTTTGGTTGCCTTGTTGGTCAATTTGTTGGAAAAAGTATCCATGTTCATTGAGCATAGTGATGCCAATGATGGGAATTTCCAAGTCGGCGCAACTTTTGAGGGTGTCACCGGCGAGCATACCTAGTCCACCGGAATAGGTGGGGATGGAATTACGAATGCCGACTTCCATGGAAAAATAGGCAATAGTGTATTTTGATTTGTCCATAAATTTTTTGAAGTTTGATAAATGTTGTGTATTGAATTTTTATACACAATTATAAGATAATCGATTTTTGATTTGACGTATAGTTTTTATCGATTTGTTTATTTTTTTGAAGAACGGAAAAAAATTTATCGTTTGATGTCGGAGACGTGGCCGTGGCGATCAATTTGGTAGGTGGTGCCACTCCAAATAATTCGTTTGGTAAAAAGTGTTTGAGTAAAACTGATGTATTGGGCAAATTTGTATATTGGGGCAAGTAAGACAAATTTGAGAGGTTGAGTGATGTATCCCAACTGTAGGTAGAGATAGGCGATGTACATTTCACCAAAGATATAAATAAATGGAATATAAATAAAATAATAATATGGTTGATCAACCAAATAAGTAAAAGGGAGCCAAAAGTAGATGAAAGTGTAGATTGAGAAACTACTGATAATTAAATACAGCCACAGTTCACGGCGATAAAATTTGAGATAAGAAATTTGACGAACATACCAATTGGTCGATTGGGAAAAACTTTGGATGGAACTTTGGGCATGGCATAAGCTGGCAGGAATAAAACAAGTTTGATAATTTTTTTTGCGTAAAATGTCAGACATACTGGTGTCATCAACTGCCTGGTTGGACCAGGATTTGGCAATATTTAAATCGATGAAGTCTTGATGACGGATAGCGATTGAACCACCCCACAATAAGCTGGATTTGAGAAGATTGGTGGCAAAACAAAAGGCGGTATAGGTGAATATGTCCATGAAATTGTGGGTCTGTTCGCCGATACTGCCCGAGGTGGAGTTGGGCCAGAAGTAGGTAGTGGAAGCTTTGATTTGGGAACGAGAAAGAGGAGCAACCATTTCCGAGAGCCAATGGCGGGAAACTATCATGTCACTATCGGCAAATACTAAAATTCCATCTTGGTGAGAGATGGTTTGGATAGCTTGAATAAGATTGTGATTTTTTTGGCAACAAGATTGGCTCAGACCGGCGATAACCAAACGTGAATGAGGATATTTGTTGATGAGAGATTGAAGAACGGGATAGGCTGAGTCGGTTTGGCTTTCAATGGTAAAGATTATTTGGTAGCTTGGATAGTTTTGGGTGAGAAAAGAGGTTAGGCCGGCAAGTTGAGTGGGAGAAGTGCCTTTGGCCGGTATGATGATTGTGCAATGCGGTTTGTAATGACGGTCAAATTTGGGTTGGATAAATTGTTGATAGATGAAGTGTTGATAGAAAAAGGTATAAATGCTGATGGTTACATTGGTGATGAACGGTAAAGAGATGGTAATAAATATTATTAAATAGATAATGTCCATGTAATTTTTTAGTTAGCTTATTAGTTCTATTTTGGCATATCAGATGAATAAAGTAAAAACGTTATTCATAGCGCAGGGCATTGATTGGATCCAAGCGTGATGCCTGATCAGCCGGATAAAGACCAAACACGATGCCAAAGATCGAACATACACCCATGGATAGAGCAATTGATTGGATGGTTATTTCCGGTCGAAAGCCAACAAGATAGCCAGCGAGAGTAATAACAATATATCCAAGCGCGATGCCGATTATTCCACCCAAAAGAGTTAGAATGATTGATTCAAAAAGAAACTGAGTCATGATGTCCAGACGAGTGGCGCCGATAGCTTTGCGTAAGCCTATTTCTCGAGTGCGTTCTTTGACGGAAACGAGCATGATATTCATGATGCCGATGCCGCCGACCAGCAAAGAGATTGCGGCGATGGCACCGAGCAAGGCGGAAAGCATGTCGGTAATACTTTTGAGCATGTCGAGAGCTTGCTGGGTGTCGTATAAGGTGAAATCGTCATCGGTCGGGTTATCGATTGAATGACGATCGCGAAGGACGGTAGCGATTTCTTCTTTGGCGATAGCAATATTGTCTTTGTCGGCAACTGAGGCATAAATGGAAAAAAGATAATCAATGCCAAGTAAACGTTTTTGGGCGGTTGTCACCGGAATATAAATAAATTTGTCGCTGTCTTGGCCATCTTCCATGCCTTTGGATTCAGTTACACCAATGACTTGAAAACTAATGTGGTTTATTTTGATGTTTTGTCCGATGGGATTTTGATTGGGGTAGAGGGTGGTGGCAATTTTTGGTCCGAGAATGGCGTAGGTGCTGTTGCCTTCGATATCTTTTGTAGCGAAATTGCTGCCATCGGTGATGGTGATATCGCGTAAAGGAAAATATTTTTCGTCGGTGCCGATAATAATAGATTGAACTTCGTCAAATGGGCTGGTGGTATTGAATTGACCGCGAACTTGCGGGGTGACAAGATCGAGATGGGAAGTGATTTCGGAAGTGGATAAGGCTTGGGCGTCAGAATATTTTAGTGAAGTAATAGTGAGCCCTTGTTGGGTGGGCGGGGCGGAGAATTCGCTGTCACTTTTGCCCGGCATGACGGCAATCAAATTGGCGCTACCGGCGCTGGAGACCTGATCGACGATGTAATTTTCGGCGCCTTTACCGAGGGCCATGAGGGTGACAACAGAAAAAATACCAATAATAATACCGAGAGTGGTGAGGGCGGCTCGAACTTTGTTTTTGGCTAAGGCGGTGAGAGAAATTTTGAGGAGAGAAATAAGATCCATACAATATATATAATATTAACGATATGCAATATTCAATTAAAATCGCAAAGAAATTCCAAATCCCAAATTCCAAACATAAAACAAGAATCAAGGATCAATATCCAATATCCAATTAAGGCGCAAAGTAAAAGCAAACAGTAGCTTATTTTGTCATCCCCGCCTATGTGCTGGGAACTTATCCGTAACAAGCAAGAAATCCCAAATTTCAAATTTCAAACATAAAACAAGAATCAAGGATCAATATCCAATATTCAATTTAATTTCAAGAAATTTCAAATCCCAAATTCCAAATAAAGTGCGGGGAATTATTGAAAACGTAGGGCTTCGATCGGGTCCATGCGCGAGGCTTTGTCGGCCGGATAGTATCCGAAGATCAGACCGGAGGCGGTGGAAACAGAAACAGCCAATATTATAGAAGAGGTGGTGACCTCAGTGCGTAGAGAAGTGAAATTGCTAATACCATATGACACGAGAAAACCGATCACAATTCCCACGATACCGCCAAAGAGAGTAATGATAATCGATTCAATGATAAATTGAGAAAGAATATCAATGCGAGTAGCACCGATTGATTTGCGTAAACCGATTTCTTTGGTGCGTTCAGTTACGGTGACTAGCATAATATTCATGATGCCGATGCCGCCGACCAATAAAGAAATGGCAGCAATAGCGGTCAAAAACCATGATAGAGCACTGGTAATATTGTTGATTGTTTCGAGAGCATCTTGAGAATCCATGACAGTAAAATCGTCTTTTTCCCCTTGGTCGATGCGGTGGCGTTCGCGTAAGATTATTTTGGCTTGTTCGGCGGCTAGTCCAGTGGTAATGTCTTTGTCGGCGGTAATTGTCAGATTATTGATATAGTCTATGCCGAGAAGAAGTTTTTGAGCAGTAGTAATGGGAAGATAAATGATTTCATTAAAATTGACACCAAATTGCCCAACACCTTTATCTTCGGTGATGCCGATGATTTTAAAGCTAGTATTATTGATCTTGATTGTTTTATCAATGGGGTCGATGTTGGGAAATAGTTTTTTGGCGATATTCGGTCCGAGGATGGCAACGCGGGCCAAGGCGTCTGTTTCTCTTTCGTCAAAACTGCGTCCTTCGGTTATTTTGGTGTTTTGAATGTCAAAATAAGATGGTGTGGTGCCAACAAATTGAACGGTTTTTTCGTCATATTCGGAAGTGGCAATGATTTGGCTGCCAACGGTGGCGGTGGTGTCGGCGATATTGGGAGCTTGTGGATTGTCGCGAAGAGCGATTGTGTCGTCATAGGTAAGAGTGGTGATGGTGATGCCAGCAAAAGAAGGAGACATACCGCCTTCTTCATCGGGAGTGCCGGGCATAATCATGACGCGGTTGCTACCAAATGATTGTACTTTATCCAAGATGTAGTTTTGCGCGCCGATGCCGGCCGCCATCAAAATAATGACAGATGAGATGCCGATGACAATACCCAAAATACTTAGGAATGAACGAAGTTTGTTGCTAAACAGGGAACGGAAAGCGAGTTGTAGAGTCATGAAGATTGGCATAATTGGCAATTGGTAGAATTTTTTTTAATCTTTTGAACAATTGTAATTAATGATTCTAGCTGTGTTGGGAATCTTTGGTAAGGCCGGAAATGGTATTTTGTTTGCGTAGGTGGGGGACAATTTCGTCTTTTTGAATAAGGCCATCACGCAAACGAACAATTCTTTTGGAACAATTGGCGACGTCTTCTTCGTGAGTAACCATAATAATAGTATTGCCGGTAGAATTTAATTCTTCGAACAATTCGATAATTTCCACTTCAGTACGTGAGTCCAGATTGCCGGTCGGTTCATCGGCAAAAAGAAGATCGGGATTGTTGACAATAGCTCTAGCAATAGCGACGCGTTGTTGTTGTCCGCCGGAAAGTTCATTGGGCATATGATCGGCACGATCGGCCAGACCAACTTTGTTCAAGGCATCGAAGGCGCGTTCGCGTCTTTGGTTGGCGGGAATACCGGCATAGATAAGTGGTAACTCAACATTATCCAACGCGGTAGTACGAGCGAGTAAGTTGAACGATTGAAAAATGAAACCGATTTTTTGATTACGGATAACAGCAAGTTGATCATCTTTGAAGTTGGTGACGTCATATCCTTGGAATAGATATTGCCCGCCGGTGGGGTGGTCCAAAAAACCGATAATATTCATAAGAGTGGATTTGCCCGAACCGGAAGGGCCCATGATAGCGACATATTCACCTTTATAAATCGATAAGTCAATTCCTTTGAGGACGCTAATCACCATTTCTTCACCAATATAATAATCTTTGACGATTTTTTTTAATTCAATTATTGGTGTAGGATTCATAGGTTAGAAAATGTGATAGATTTAATAAGATTTTTTATTTATTTTTTGAGTATGACTACTTCTTCGCCACCACTTAAACCAGTGATAATTTCGGTGTGAGTATTGCCGCGAATACCAGTGGTGACGGTTTTGGATTCGGTGGAAAAAGTCTTTTGATTGGTGAGAATATCGACGTATTTTTCATCTTGGTCGTTGGTTTTGATAGCTTGATTTGGGACAGCCAGTACATTTTCTTTTTCAGCAGTAATAATTTCCAAATTGGCGGTCATGCCGGTTTTGACTTGGTTGTCTTGATTGTCGAGGATGACTTTGGTTTTATAGTAGATTACGCCTTGAATGGTGGTGGCGGCCGGGTCGATTTCGACAACAGTACCGGTTAATTTTTTATCTTTGGTAAAAGCATCAAAAGTGATGATGGCTTTGTTGCCAATTTTTATTTTATCAATGTCCGTTTCGGCAATTTCACTGTTGATTTCATAATCGGCATTGGAGTGCATTTGAATTATTGGATTGGCGGAAGAGGATTGTTCACCAACTTCGACATTTACTTGAGTAATAATGCCGTCAACCGGAGCAACAATGGAATAATTACTGATTTGAGCTTGAATAGTGTTGACTTGTGCTTGAGCGGAAACGACTTGTGCTTGGGCAACAGCAATGGCAGCGGAAGTGGGACCAGCTTTTTTGAGCTCGAGTTGCTTTTGTTGAATTTTTAATTGATTTTCGGCATTGGTAATTTGATCTTGAGCGCTTTGCATTTGTGATTGTCCGTTGACATTTATTTTGGCAATATTTTCTTCGGCGGTTTGGATTTGATTTTGATAATTGGTAATCTGTGTTTTGGCGTTGTCGATTGATAGCTGGTTGCTGGCTTTGGTGCTAGCAATAGTATTGGTGAGGTTTTGAACGGAGCTGAGGTTTTGATTGTGAGAACTTTCATTGGATGTTTGTCGACCGCGTAAAGTGGATAGCTCGGTAGGAGAGAAGAAGACGTCAACGGTTTCGGAATACAATAATTGATTGAGATAATTTAAAATTTGGGTATTGGAATTGAGGTAATCTAGAGCGTCGTTGATAGCCTGATTGTTGTCACCTTCGGTTTTGGAAGACATAGCTTGCTGATAGCTGTTGGAAAAAGTAATTTTTTGACGTTCGGATTGAGTGATTAAGTTGTCAATAGTAATGGTGGAAGTCCAATCAATGTTTTTGAATTTGGTATAATACTGTGAATTGTCCCAAATATCATGAAAGTTTTTATCAATAGTGTTTTCTTGAATAATAGTCAAATTTAACTGATTGAGGTTGGAATCAATAGTGTTGGTGATGTTTTGGGAAGTTTGATGTTCGACATTACGCAAATTGGTTTCGGCATCGGTTAGTAATTTTTGGTTGTTGGTGATGGTCGTTTGAGCGTTACTAAGATCATTGTCGATGTTTTGTTTGGTGAGATCATAATTTGTCTTGGCCGATTCGAGAGTGGTTTGGGCATTGTCAACGTTGGTTTCTTGAACGGCAATTTCTTCACTGCGAGTACCCTCTTGGACTTGTTTGAGCTGTGCTTGAGCAACAGCGACATTGGCTTGAGCTTGATTGAGCTGACTATTTAGGTCGGTAGTATCAAGTGAAGTTAGGACTTGTCCTTTTTTTACTTGGTCGTTGACGGCTACTTTGACGGATTGAACGGTGCCGGCGGATTTAAAATTGAGATTAAATTCGGCGGCAGCTTCAATGTTGCCGGTGACATCAACGCTTTGTTTGATGTTTTGGGCAGCGGCAGCTTCGGTGACGTATGGATTGGTCGGGGTGGTATTGTAATATTTGTAAATGCTATAGCCGGCGATGATAGCGACGATAATGATGGCCCAAATCCACCAATATGATTTTTTGCGTGGTTTGAGAAATTGTTGTTGGCTGGTGTTGGCAGATGATTTTTCTTGGTTTGGAGAATTGTCAGATTCTTTTTTATCAAGAAAAAACTGTTCGTTTGATTGATTCATGATAAGTTTATATGAATATTAATAATAGTTGTTGATAAGAAAGTAATGTATATGTATTGTAACTGGGTAAAAAATATTAGGAAAGACTTTTTTTGATGTGGTCAATTTGTTCGGACATATCTTTGAGCATGTGGGAAATATTTTCCGTTTTCATAATAATAATGCTTTCAATGTGGTCATTCTTGAAAACGATAAATTGATCGCCAATTTTGATGTTGAGAGATTTGCGGAGTTTGGCCGGAATAACTATTTGGCCTTTAGGACCAATAGTGGTAGTTCCAAAACATTGGATTTTTTTGGTCATATAATTTTGGTAAATGTATAAAAAAGTAAGAAAAGTATTACAAGTGGATATTATTATACATTTTTTATTTTGTCAAGGGGGAAAGTGTGAGATGAAAAAGAAATTCAATGTTTCCTTTTGGACCTTTGATGGGAGATGTTGTTTGATTGAGAATAGTTATATGATTATTTTGGCAAAAATCAACGAAATTTTGGATGATGCGTTGATGAACGAGAGGATCTTTGACAACGCCTTTTTTTCTTTCGGCGGGAGAAGATTCAAATTGCGGTTTGAGCAGGAGAATAATTGTCAAAGGATGAGAAGAAATTTGCTGTAAGTGGAGTAGCATTTTGCGAGCGGAAATAAAAGAGACATCGATAGTGATCAGAGAAATTTTTGGATCAGGAAGTTGGTTGAGATGCAGGAAATGGGTTTGTTCGCGCGAGATGACGCGGGGGTCGGAGAGCAATTTGGCGGCTAGTTGGCCAGTGCCGACGTCGATAGTGTATATTTGTTTGGCGCCATTTTGCAGGAGGCAATCGGTGAAACCGCCAGTGGAGGCACCGATATCCAGACAAGTCTGGTTGGCGGGATTGAGCTGGAAAGTTTGCAGGGCGTGGGCAAGTTTGAGACCGCCGCGACTAACGTAGGGCAATGATTGCTTGATGACAATGGAAGAATTGAGCGAAGCCAATGCAAGATGGCGCGCGAAGGTCGAGACCAT
>ERZ795059.5773-NODE-5773-length-11174-cov-10.137422_pt1 | contig 11174 bp, 8 predicted proteins | sample MGYA00375143_ERZ795059 | MGnify/ENA primary metagenome ERZ795059 (study PRJEB30188, sample SAMN05720168) | activated sludge metagenome | isolation source: Anaerobic digester | place: USA | collected 2015-01-07 ... | reverse complement strand
TGCGGGGTAGAATACCCCGGCACGGGGCGCCGTAGATTCTGGGTCGCTCTATCCCCCAAACTTTCGCGCTAACGCGCTGAGTTTGTTGGGGGCGTGCAAAAACTGTCCTACGGTTTTGTCCCGCTCTATCCCCCAATTCCGGCATCGTAGGGTGCATCAACGATGCACCGTGGCATGCGCCGGCGGCGCGGTGCATCGTTGATGCACCCTACGGCCCGGCTCACGCGCTTTGCGCGTGGCCGGAATGACTATGGCGGGTGCGCCCTGCTCTCAGAACGGGTCTTTGAGGATGTCTTGCCATTCGGGATGCTTCCTGAGGGTGGCATTTGTGAAGGGGCAGAGTGGGATGATCTTGAGGCCGCGGGCCCTCACGTCCATGACCATGTTTTCGACGAGCGCCTTGCCGACGCCGAGGCCGCCGAGTTCGTCGGGGACGCCGGTGTGGTCGATGATGAGGATCTTCTCGCCAGCTTTGGAGAAGGTCATCTCCGCTTCGGGCTTGCCTTCGACGCGGGCGACATAGCGGCCACTGCTCGGCTTGTCTTCGCGCGTGATGACGATCTTCGCCTTCGGAACTTCGACCATGCAATTCTCCTCTCGTGCTGAGGGCGAACATGGCCATTCAGCGCCGCAAAGAGAACCGCAATTCGAAGAAAACCGCCGTCGAAATAGTTGCCAGCTGGACAGGTTTGTCGCAGCCCGCGCCGCTCGGCACGCTTAAGCGCCTTTCAGAAACGCGTGTGATTCCAGCGCCAAGTCATGAATCCCGGTATTCGCGTACCGCGCGCAAAAGCCCAAATCATTAACATAAAGGGCTTCTTCATTTACGCCTTCAACGACGCTTAACCAGCATCGGATATTCTATTCACCATCGAACGAATACTTCGATTGGAGTTGGGAATGACGACGGGTTTGGGCGAGGCGTTCTTGAACGCCAGGCATTCTGAAGAACCAGACGGCGACATGCCGGCGCGCACCGAGACGGCGGAAGCCGCCGGTTCTGTTTCAGACGCGTTTGCAGTTCCAGAGATGAGCGGAACGAAGTGCCTGGACGGCCAGCTGCCTGAATGGCCGGAAGCAGCGCTGTACGTCTACCTCTGAGAACTTCTGAAAACTCAGGGAATACCTGACTGCGCGCGTAGCGCGGAATGCGGGCGGCTGCCTGCAAGACCACTGAGACATGCCTTTGAGGACTTCCGAGGAAGTCCGTTTTCCCGGGCCCGGGCGGGGCTGCGGGATCACTCTTCTTTTGGCGCACGGACAGCATGCGGGCCTTCGGGCTGCGCAGGCTGCATGCATCCGCAGATGCGCTTTGCACGGGGCAAGTATTCCGGAAGTATAAATAGATTTCAGGTACTACTAGCACCGATCCTAAGGTTTCGGTGATGTTGAAGATCTCATTCATCATGTTTGGCATCGTGTTTGGCTTGGCGGTGAGCGCAGCAGCGTTCACGCGCGACGCCGTGGCGATGACGCCGGCGGGTTCGCTGATCGAGAACCGCGCGACTGTTCGCTTCGACATGGCAGGCGACACGCACACCAGCGAGAGCAACACGGTGAGCACGCGTGTTGCCGAGCTGGTGAGCTTCGACGTTTCCGTCGTGACGCCTGAGGTCGGCGGCGTGCGGGCCGGTGAGATGCTCACCTATACGCTCGACATCACCAATACGGGCAATGGCGCGGAATGCTTCGTCATCTCGCAGCAGCGCGGCGCGAACGTGGTCGAGCCGGTTGAGCTGATGGCGGTGCACGCCGACACGGATGGCGATGGCGCGTTCGACGCAACCAAGGACGCGGCGATAGGCGTCGGCGGATGCAGCCCGCAGATCGCGCCGAACGGCCGGATGCGCTTCTTCGCGATCGGCCGCATGCCGGCAGACACGAGCGCCGGCAAAGCTGAACTCGCCATGCGCATCGGGCCGGATGAAGATGGCCCGAGCTATGGCGCCGTGTTCGAAGGCCGTGGCGATGCTGGCGCAGATAAAGTCATCGCCTTTAACGATGCGATGAGCGCAGCGACCATGTGGGCGAAGGCTTCGAAGCTTGTCGTCTCGCTGGTGACATCGCAGCTGGTTTCGGGCCGCGTGCAGACGACGGCGGTGACGGGCGACGTCATCACTTACTCCCTCCACTTCAAGGCTGGCGGTGAAGGCTGGGTCAAAGGCGTGGCGATGAGCGATCCCCTGCCTGCAGACCTGCGCTTTGTTCCAGGCTCTCTCAATCTCAACGGCGTTGCACTGAGCGACGGCGACGACGCGGACGCGGGTCAATCCGTAGATGGCGTTGTGGCTGTGCGGCTGCCGGATCAGGCCGCGCCTTTCGAACACACCATCACCTTCCAGGCGGTTGTCCGCCCGCCATCGTCCTGAACGGAGACACAGCCATGAAACTGATCCTGCTTGTTATCGCCGGTCTAATCTTCGCTTTCCCGGCTTTCGCTGCCGGCGTGAAGCTGGAGTCGTCGGTGCACGAGGAAATCACCACGGTCGACGCCAAGGGCGTTTCCAGGGTGTCGCTGGTCGATCCGACGTCGGTTGCACCCGGTGATGTGGTTGTGATCCGCATCGCCTATCACAACACCAGTGATGCGCCGGTGGGCGACATCGTGATCTCCAACCCGGTTCCGGAGCACCTCACCTTCCTCACCGTGCGTGAGGGCGTGGGCATGGTCTCTGTCGATGGCGGCAAGACGTATGGCGCGCTCGTCGACCTGACAATCAAGGATGGTGTCGATACGCGCCGGCCCGCGACTACGGCTGACGTGACACATGTCCGTTGGCGTTTCGACCAACCGCTCGCTCCGGGCGCACAGGGCGCGGTGGCCTTCGCCGCGCGCCTCGACTGAGCTCCCATCGACGAACGCGACCACAGCTTTCCAGGATAGACGACAATGTTTCCGATCAAGCGCATCACCAGACTTGCCTCACTTGCCGCGATCACAGCGATCTGCGCTGGCTCGGCCTTCGCGCAGGGCACGACAGCCGGGGTGACCATCAACAACACCGCGACGGTGGGCTACTCCGTCAACGGCGTGGCGCAGCCTGATGTCGCCTCGAACCAGGCTTCGTTCATCGTCGACATGCTGGTGAACCTGTCGGTGGCGGAACTTGGCGGCTCGGCCACGACGGTCTCGCCGGGCGCAACCGACCAGGTGACAACCTTCACGGTGAGCAACACGTCGAACGCGACGCTGGACTTCCGGCTTGCGCCTTCGCAGACGGCGACCGGCGCGACGACAAGATTCGGCGGGACGGATGCGGGCAACGCCACCAATGTGCGCGTCTTCGTGGATGACGGAGATGGCGTATTCAACGCAGCCAACGACACGGAGAGCGATATCGACGAGCTGGCGCCGGGCGCGACGGTGAAGGTTTATGTGCTGGCCGATATTCCGGTCGGGCTTGCCAACAATGGCACGCTCGGCCTGATTCTCACGGCGCATGCGGCGGCGGGCGGCGGTGCGGGCGCGCTGGGCTCCGACCTGGTGGCGACGCCGGGGGCGGATTCGCCTTCGGTGATGGATATCGTGTTCGGCGATGCGGCTGGCCATTCGGATGCGTCGCGCGATGGCGCCTATAGCGACAGCGACACGTACCATGTGTCGTCGGCGGCGATGAGCATCTCCAAGGTGGCGCGTGTGATTTCCGATCCGGTGAACGGTACGAGCAATCCGCGCAGCGTGCCGGGCGCCGTGGTTGAGTACTGCATCATCATGGCGAATTCGGGCTCGGTTTCGGCGACGTCGCTGAACGTCACCGATACGGCGCCGGCGCATATGACGTTCGTGTCCGGCTCGATCAGGTCGCAAGGCACAGTCACGAGCGGCGTGTGCAATGCTGATGGCGCGGTGGAAGACGACGATGCGAGCGATGGCGGCGAGAGCGATGGCGCGACGGGTTCGTTCGCTGGCGGCGTGGTCTCGGTTGCGATCGCGGCTGTCGCGGCTGGCGAGACGCGCACCGCCCTGTTCCGCACGACGATCGACTAGTTTCCAGAGCAAGCGGGCAATTGCACTACCCCATGCGTTCCGCGACCGCCCTTCTGCGCACGGCCCTGCTGTACAGCCTTCTGGATGGCTTTGTGGCTCCCGTCGGGGCGCAGGAGATCCGTAACGTTGCGCTTGTGACGTTCGAGGATGATGGCAGGCCGGTGACTGTGGCGTCCGATCCTGCAGTGCTCACGCGGGCGCAGTTCCACATCTTTCGGGCGACCGGGTTCGTGTTCAATGCGAAGACGGGCGAGCCGGTGAACGGCGTGGAAGTACAGCTGGTGGATACGGCTGGTACAGTGATGCAGTCGGCGATGTCGGGGCCGGTTTCGGCCAGAACGACCGCTACGGCGCGCAGCCAGGCGCAGACGGGGCCGTTCAATCCGGGCGCGTTCCAGTTCAAGCCGGCGCAGCAGGGCGCCTACCGCCTGAGCTTCATCCTGCCGGTCGGCTGGAGGCTGGCCATCGGTGCGACACAGGCTTCGGTGAGCGGATTCACGGACCCTGAAGGCGAGCCGATCGCGCTGGATGACAGCTCGTATGGCCGACAGTTCGACGTGGCTTATGATGGCGACCTCGCCATCAACGTTCCGGTTGAACCGAACCTGCCGCGGCTGCGGGTGAAAGTGGCGACGACCACGAACGACGTCTCTGATGGCGATACGGTGGGTTACGCCGTGACGATCGCCAATGACGAGACCGGCGGTCCAGCGCAGGACGTTGTCATGACGGCTGATCTGCCGCGCGGCTTTCGCCTGATGGCCGGTTCGGTGAATTCGGATGGCCACGACCTTGATGACCCGGTTATCTCGGGTGACGGCGAAGTCGTGCAGGTCGCGCTGGATGATATCCAGGCTGGCGATGCGGCGACGATCAATTACCGCCTGCGGGTGACGCCGGGCGCCCGTAGCGGAAACGGAGAAAGCACTATCAGCGTCAGCGTTGGCGGCATGAGCGAGACGGCGGCGAATGCGACCAGCGCGATCAGGGTTCGCAGCGCGTTCGCTGACCAGCATGTAACCGTTATGGGCCGTATCGAGGCAGGTTCGTGCACAGCTGAGCGCGTTGGTGTGGCTGGGGCGCGGGTCGTGCTGGAGACCGGCGCCTGGACGCTGACGGATGCAAAAGGCTTCTACCATTTTGAAGGCGTACAGCCGGGCGTGCATGTGGCGCAGATCGATGTGGCGAGCCTGCCGAAGGGGGCGACGCCGTTGCTGTGCCGTGACGATGTGCGGAAATCCGGCTCAGCCATTTCGCGCTTTATCGATGCTGCCGGTGGCGCGATCGTTCAGGTCAATTTCCTCGTTTCGACGCCAGATGCGATTGCTGAAACAGCTGTTGAAGACAAGCCGGCGGCCCCGGTCGATGTGTTTGCTGGCCAGCTGCCGGGCACGGACTGGGTGCTGCCTGCGATCGACGCCAACCCCGATGCGCCTGCCCTGCATGTCGCGATCAAGCATACGCCGGACGCCAGGATTGCGCTGAATGTCAATGGCGAAGCCGTACCGACCACGAACTTCGAAGGCGCGACGGCTTCCCCGGATGGCTGGCTCGAAATCAGCCAATGGCGTGGCGTCGTCATCAGGGAAGGTGACAACACGCTGGATGCGGTCGTGACCGAGAAATCGGGCGCCGTGACCCGGCTTACCCGCAAGATCCACTACTCCAACACGCCGGTGCGCGCCGTTCTCGTGGCCGAGAAATCCAAACTGACGGCTGATGGCGCGTCGCGCCCGGTGATCGCCGTTCGTATTCTCGACGCTGCGGGCAAGCCCGTGCGCAAGGGCATCACGGGCGGCGTGCGGGTTGGCCAACCCTACAAGCTGGCTTCGGAAAGCGATGCGCAGCAACAGCGCCAGCTCGCCGGGACGGAGCGTTACGCCCCGGTCTATCGCGTTGTAACGGATGATGGCCTTGCGCTGATCGAGCTTGATCCGACGACAGCGGCAGGCTGGGTCGACCTGACGTTCGAATTCCCCGCCGCGATCAGATCCAATCCCGAACCGGTGCGCGCCTGGCTGTCGGCCTCCCGGGAGGACTGGATGGTCGTGGGGTATGCCGCCGGCACGGCGGGGTTCAATACGCTGGCGCGCAATGTCGAAGCGCTGAACGCAGAAGATGCCGAAACGAGCTTCACCGACGGCCAGACAGCCTTCTACGCCAAGGGCCGCGTGCTGGGTCGCTGGTTGCTGACACTGGCCTATGACAGCGGCAAGCGCGCGGACGATGCGTCCCTGCTCTCAACCATCGATCCGGACAAGCATTATTCGCTGTATGGCGACGCGAGCTCGGTTGGCTATGACGCGCCGAGTTCCAAGAAGATCTATCTGCGCCTTGAGACGAACCAGTTCTACGCCATGTTCGGCGACTTCGAGACGGGCTTTGGCGACACGCAGCTGGCGCGCTTCAATCGCACCATGACCGGCCTGAAGATGGAAAGTGCTGGCCGCACCCTCACCTTCTCGGCGTTCGCGGCTGAGACTGCACAGCGCAATGTGCGTGACGAGATCGCGGGCATCGGCCTGTCGGGCCCGTACCAGCTTTCCAACGCGTCGATTATCGCCAACACGGACCAGATCCGCATCGAGACGCGTGATCGCTATCGTTCGGAGAAGGTGCTGTCGGTGCGCGCGCTGAGCCGCCATATCGACTATGAGATCAACTATGCTGCGGCGAGCATCACCTTCCGCGAGCCGATCCTGAGCAAGGATGCGGATTTCAATCCGGTCTATATCGTCGCCGACTACGAAACTTATGGCGTGGCTGACAAGGAGCTGACGGCGGGCGGTCGCGTGACGACGACGCTGTTTGATGAAGCGGTCAGGATTGGCGCAACGGTTGTCTCGCGCCGCGAAGACGGCGAGCTGCAGCAGCTTGGCGCTGTGGATGCGGTGGTTCGCCTGAACGATACATCGTCGCTGCGCGTGGAAGCGGGCAGCTCGACCGGCGGCGCTGCCTATCTCGCTGAATTGCAGCACGCGACTGATACGATGGAAGCGGTGGCTTACTATCGCCAGCAGGCAGCGGACTATGGCCTTGGCCAGTCGCCGCTGGCGCAGGGGGGTACGCGCAAGACAGGCGTCGATGTACGCCAGAAGACGGGCGATGACTGGAGCGTGGTGGGCACGGCTTATCGCGAAAGCTCGCTGCGTGATGCATCGACACGCGTTTATGGCGATGTACGCGTCGAGCATCGCGACCAAGGCCGCACGGTATTTGCCGGTGCGCGTTATGTGGATGAGACGGGCGCGAATGGTGCGAACAGCTCGACGCAGGCTCTGCTGGCAGGTGTGACGCAAGCCTTGTTCGACAACAAGCTGGACCTGACGGCTTCGACCGATCTGGTGATCGGCGGCGATGAGACGACGAGCTACCCGACCCGCCATCGCGTTGGCGCGCGTTATCAGCTCATCGACGGCGTGCGGTTGATCGCGTCGCGTGAAGTGACGCCGGGCGACGCCAAAGGTAAGGCTGGGGGCGGCGACGCCTCGCAGGTTGGTTTCGAAGTTGAGCCGTGGGCTGGCGCGCGACTGGGTTCAACGCTGAACCAGTCGAAGGTTGGTGAGCTGGGTTCGCGGACGTTTGCGCAGTATGGCATGAGCCAGTCGTTGCCGATTGGTGATCGCTGGACGGTCGATGCTTCGTACGACGGCGCGAGCCCGATGAGCGTCGGCGGCGCGCAAGGCCAGTCGGAATCGACGCCGAGCTTTGCTGCGACCGGCGTGCAACAGAAATTCTCGGCCATGACGGCGGGCGCGACTTATCGCGACGAGACGTGGTCGTGGAACACGCGGCTCGAATATCGCAACAGCACAACGAGCGATCGTGTCGGCGCGCTCTCCAATGCGTTGCGTCAGGTTGACCAGACAACGACGGTGGCGGCGGCCCTGCGCGTGTTCCGCGAGACGGATGTGGATGGCCGGGCCAAGGATATGGCCGAGGGTCGCCTCGCCGGGCAGCATCGCCCGGCGGATGGCGAGTGGATCGTGCTCGACAAGGCGGTGTTGCGCTATGAAGCGGATGACAAGACCGCGATGGAGTCAGCGCGGATCGTGAATGATCTTGCCGTGAGCTATGATGGCGCGAGCCAGTGGCGTGGCGGCGCGCATTACGGCGCCAAATACATCACCGAAAAAATGGCTACAGACGATATCGACGGGTTCGTCCATGTGGTGGGGGCCGAAGTATCGCGTCGGATGACGGCGGAGGTTGATCTCGGCATCCGTATCGAAGCACGCCATGCGCGCGGGTTCGAAACAGCTTATTCGGCAGGCCCGGCGGTCGGCTGGGCCCCGGCGACGAACACATGGGTAAGTGTTGGTTACAACGTTGTCGGCTTCAACGACCGGGACTTCGAGGAAGCGCGGTACACCCGGCAGGGACCGTATTTTACCTTCAGGGTGAAGTTCGACCAGACGTCGCTTTCTCAGTTCTCTGGCATGTCGCAGCTCTCTGACTTTGTGGGGTAGCCGGGAATGAAAACATGGATCGTGAGACTCGCAGGCGCCCTGCTCGCGCTGCACGCCATGACCGGCGCAGCGTTCGCGACGCATGTGTGCGCGGCGCCCGGACGCGATGGCATCGGCATTTCGATTACGGGCGTGGTCAACACATATTGGGGTTCTACGGCCAGCGTTTCGGCGGGCGCGACGGCGATCGTGCTGGGGCAATCGACTGGCGCATCGACGCCGATTGCGATTGGCGATCTGGTGCTGGTTATCCAGATGCAGGACGCGCAGTTCAATTGGAGCAATAACAGCTATTACGGTGATGGCGTTGCCGGTGGCGGCGCGTCTGGCTTCACGGCGCTGAACCAGACGGGCGTCTATGAGTTTGCACGGGCGGCGAACAGTGTTCCGCTGACAGGCGGTACGCTGAACCTGGTGACGGCGACGGGCGGGCTCGCGAACGCCTATGCGCATGCGAACTATGACGCGTTCGCGGGGCGTGGACAGCGGCGCTATCAGGTTATCCGCGTGCCGCAGTATTCCAACGCGTCGCTGGGCGCGGCGCTGACGGCGCAGGCGTGGGATGGTTCGCGCGGCGGGGTGCTGGCGATCGATGTGGCGGCGCGGCTGGATCTGGCGGGCGGCGTGGCGGATGTGACCGGACTGGGATTCCGCGGCGGCGGTGGGCGCAAGCTGACCCTTGGCCTCGCGGTGCTGACGGATATCGCATCAGGTTCGCTGCTGTCGACCAATGGCTCGAAAGGCGAAGGGATTGCCGGCTCGCCCGAGTTTCTGGCCGGGCTGATCGGTTTCCTCGTCGATCTGCTGAGCGACACCCTGCCCGGCGGCAGCAGCGCACGCGGGGCGCCGGGTAATGCTGGCGGTGGAGGCATGGATGGCCCGTTGCTGTTCAACACGATCCGGAACAGCGGCGGCGGCGGTGGTAGCGGCTATGGCGGCGGTGGCGGCGGCGGTCATGCAACGTGTGCGGCGGCGCCAGCTTGCGGCGCCAGCGCGCAGAATGGCGGCTATGGCGGCGCAGGCGTAACCGCGATGGACTCGACGCGCGTGCTGCTGGGCGGTGGCGGCGGAGCTGGCGCGAGCGATGATGGGTCTGGCCTGATGGGCACGGGCATCGCATCGAGCGGCGCGCCGGGCGGTGGGATCGTGATCATTCGCGCGGGCGCGGTGGCAGGGGTCGGCGACCTGATTGCAGATGGCGGCGCAGCGAACAGCAGCGTGACAACGGATGGATCGGGCGGCGGTGGCGGCGGCGGCGCGATCCTGATGCTGGCGCACAAGCTGGAGGCCGGAGCGAGTCTGAGCGCGTTTGCGCGGGGCGGCAAAGGCGGAAGCAATTCGGGTGGCGGCGAGGCGCATGGCCCTGGCGGCGGCGGCGGTGGCGGCTATATCGCGAGCGCGGTGGCGGCGGCGCTGAACGTTTCGGGCGGCGCGAATGGCGTGACCGTGAATGGCGGCGCGTTCGGCACGGCCTATGGCGCAACCAGCGGGCTGGCCGGTTCGGGCACGGCGGGGTTGGGCGCGGGGCTTACACTCACCGGCCTGTGGTCTGGCTATGATTGCACGCCCCTGCTCGAGAAGATGTTCGAGACGAGCAAGATCACGCTGGGGCTCAAGACGCGGCTGAAGGTGACGCTGACCAACAATAATGCGTCGGCGGCGCTGACGGCGGCGGGCTTTGTCGACACGTATCCGGCGGGGATGGTGAATGCGCCCGCGCCGAACATCGCCACGAACTGTGCCGGTTCGGCGGTGGTGACGGCTGTGGCGGGCGGGAACCAGCTGAAGCTGGTGGGTGCAACCGTCGCGGCTGCAGCTTCGTGCAGCGTATGGGTGGATGTGTTGCCAGGAGGCCGGACGGGGACGTTCCTGAACACGATCAGCGCGGGCGGGCTGACAGCAACGCTGGTCGATACGGTCGTGACCACGTTGTTCGAGGCGGACGGCAGTTGCGAAGTGCTGGCGCCACTGACGGCGACCAAGACAGCGACGACGATTTCCGACCCGCAGAACGGGGCAAGCAATCCGAAGGCCGTTCCGGGATCGATCGTCGAGTACGCGATCCAGGTGAAGAACCCGACGAACGAAACCGTGAGCGCCATGGCGCTGACGGATACCATTCCAGCAAATGCGAGCCTGATGGTGGCCGACATCGGCACGGTGGGGTTGGGACCGATCTCCATCACACAAGGCACGCCGGCGAGCGGACTTGTCTATAGCTTCACGTCGCTCGTGAGCCTAGCCGATAGCCTGGAGTTCTCGAACGACAATGGCGCGACGTGGAGCTATCTGCCTGTCATTGGCGCGGGAAATGTGGATGCAGCGGTCACCACGATACGTGTGAAGCCAACCGGAGCGCATGCAGCCGGTGGCGAGTTCACGCTGAGGTTCAGAGTGAGGGTGAAGTAGGACGCCGGCTGTTTGGATAGCGCGTCAGTCGAACAGTGAATCGACATCCGACTGGGCAGAGGCAAGCGCCTTGTCTTCCGCTCCATTGATGACGCCGCCGAGACGGGTGATCGCGGCGAAGATTTCGGGGGCGCGGGCAGCCAGCTGCGAAGAGGCTTCAGGGGCCGCTTCCATCAGGTCCTGCACTTCGAGGATGGCGAGTTCGACGCGGCGGCGGGCCGCGAAGAATCGTGCCTTCACCTCGGGCGGGACACTCTCATAGGCTTGAACGGCAAGCTCCCGATCGCGGAAGCCGGTGATCTGGAAAT
>ERZ795059.5772-NODE-5772-length-11175-cov-5.894155_pt1 | contig 11175 bp, 9 predicted proteins | sample MGYA00375143_ERZ795059 | MGnify/ENA primary metagenome ERZ795059 (study PRJEB30188, sample SAMN05720168) | activated sludge metagenome | isolation source: Anaerobic digester | place: USA | collected 2015-01-07 ... | reverse complement strand
CCTCGGTGGCTTTTTTCAATGGGGGAGGATAGCTGGTTTTCCGGAACCGGAGAGCCCGCAAGGGGGTCTACTGGTGGGAAGGAAAACCGGCGGAGCACCCATGGTCAAGCCCCAGCGTAAAACTCCCGTCAGCAAAAGCGGTCGGACCCGAAAAGAAACCGCCGGTCGACCCCTCTGGCATTATCTTCTCTGGTATGGTTTCAACGTCGTTTTCTGGCTGACCATCGTTGCGGTGATCGCCGGCGGCATCTTTGCGTTTAGCGTCGACAGGGATCTCACCGCGAAATTCGAGGGCAAACGCTGGAAGCTGCCCAGCCACGTCTACAGCGATTCGCTGACGATACTGCCCGGCTCGTTGCTGTCCACCACCGGATTGATCGACCGCCTGGTGCGGTTGAATTATCAACGGGTTGAGCGTACGCCCGATAAGCCCGGCGAATACTTACTCACCGATGACGTATTGGAGCTTTACCTGCGCGGCTTCGATTACCCCGGCGAAACAGTCGCGCCGCGCTTGTTGCGACTGTCGTTGGGCGGCGAGATGGTCACGAACCTTTTCGATCTGACCAACCGCCGCGAATTGGCGTTGTTGGAGATCGAACCGGAGTTGATCGGCCGCTTCTTCGGACAGGTGCAGGAAGAACGGCGCATCATCCCCTACGATAAAATCCCCAAGAGCCTCGTTTGGAGCGTGGTGGTGATGGAGGACGACGCGTTCTTCCGCCATCACGGGTTGAATTTCAAAGGCCTGTTTCGCGCGGCGCTCAAGGCGCTGGTGCGCCTCCAGGCGAAGGAAGGCGGCAGCTCGATCACGCAGCAATTGGTGAAGAACTTCTACCTCACGCCCGAGCGGACCATCACGCGCAAGCTTAAAGAGATGGTCATGGCCGTGGTGTTGGAGATGCACTACCCGAAGGAGAAAATCTTCGAGGTGTACATCAATGAAATCTACTTCGGGCAGTCGGGTTCGGTGGCCATCTGCGGCCTGGGTGAAGCGGCGCAATTCTATTTCGGCAAGAAAGCCGAGGACCTCGCGCTGCCCGAAGCGGCGCTGCTGGCCGGCGTGCTGCGCAGCCCGGGCGTGTACGATCCGCGCGCGCACGACGAGCGCGCGAAGGTGCGCCGCGATTACATCCTGCAACGGCTGGCCAAGACGCCGCGAGCGCTGGCCGAATTGCAGGTGACCAAGGAGATGCTCGAACAGGCCAAGAGTCAGGACCTGGCCGTGCACAAGCATCTGCCGCCGCGCAACATCGCGCCGTACTTCTTGGATCTGCTGCGCCAGCAACTGGCGCGCACCTACGGCGAAGACGTGTTGCAAAGCGAAGGGCTGAAAATATTCACCACGCTGGACGTGGCCGTGCAACGCATGGCCGAAAGCGCGGTCGCCGAAACCGTGGAGCAACTGGAGAAAAACAACGAGAAGCTGCGCGTCGACGACGACAACCGGCTGCAAGCGGCGATCGTGGTGATCGAGCCGTCGACCGGTTACGTGCGCGCGATGGTCGGCGGACGCGATTATCGCTCCAGCCCTTACAACCGCGCGGTGCAGATGCAGCGGCAGGTGGGCTCGATTTTCAAGCCGGTCGTCTACACGGCGGGCTTCTGGCGTGCGTACAAGGACCGCGATTTCAAATTCAGCGGTGCGACGATGCTGGCCGACGAGGCTTTCTCGATCAACAGCGGCGGCAAACAATGGTCGCCGCGCAACTTCGACGGCAAATACGAGGGAACGATCACCGCGCGCCGGGCGTTGGAAGGCAGCCGCAACGTGCCCACGGCCAAGGCGGCCTTGACGATCGGCATCGACAACATCATCGAGACCGCACGGGCGATGGGCGTGCAGACCGATTTGCCGCCGTACCCGGCCTTGAGCCTGGGCGTGGCCGAAATGAGCCCGCTGGAAATCGCCGGCGCCTACACGACGCTGGCCAACCAGGGGTATCATTCCGAACCGCTGACCATCCGCGACGTGGTCGACCGGCAGGGCAACGTGCTGGAGAAACGGTCGGTCAAGGCGCGCCGGGCGTTGCCGGCGGAGGTGGTGTACCAGACGACGAGCTTGATGCGCGGCGTGGTCGAGCGCGGCACGGCGGGCGGTTTGCGCAGCCAGGGATACAAGGGGCCGGCCGCGGCCAAGACCGGCACGACCAACGACGCCAAGGACGCCTGGTTCGTCGGTTTCACTCCCGAAATTCTCGCCGTGACCTGGGTTGGCTTCGATCACGATCGCAACGTCGGTTTGACCGGCGCACGCGCGGCGATGCCGATCTGGGCGCATTTCATGATCCAGTACACGCATGGCCAATCGTCGCCCGACTTCGAGCCGCCGCCGGGAATCGTCTTCCGAAAAATTTGCCAGGATTCCGGAATGCTTTCGCGGTATAATTGCCCCAAAGTCGTCGAGGAAGCCTTCCTGGAGGGGACTGCCCCGGAGGAAGAGTGCGATTTGCACCGCGACGGCCTGCTGGAATTCTTCCGTAAAAAGGGCCTATAGCATGCGGCTGGCGATGTGGCTGACGATCGGACTGCTGGCGGCGGCGATCCTGAGCGGTTGCACGATTCAACTGCGCCCGGATCGGCCGGCCGAGCCCGAACCGCCTGCCGAACCGCCCGCCGAAACGGATGACGACGCCCTCGACGATTTCGCGCCGACCCCTTCGCCGGCCGACGATGCGCCCGACGAACTCGATCGATTTCTGGCCGAGGAATCCATCCGCGGTGAGTCGGCAAGCGAGCAAATCGAATCCGAAGAGCTCGAACCCGAAGAGCGCGAATCCGACGTGGACGAGACGGAGGTGGACGAAGCGGAGATCGTCGAGCAGCCGCCCGCTGAACCCGACGTCGAGTCCGAACCGGAGCCGGAGCCCGAACCGCCCGCGCTGATCGAACGCAACATCACCCCGATGCCGCCGCAGGAGGCGCTGGCGCCATTGGAAGCCGGTCTATTGCAGGCCGGGATCGGGGGAGCGACGACCCGTCGGCGCGCGGCGATCGCGTTGATCATCGAGGGGCACGATCTGCAGGCGCAGGACAACGCATACCTGGCCGAAAAGCGCTTCGAGCGTGCGGTGTCGGTCGATCCGTCCTGCGGCGAGGCTTACCTGGCGCTGGCCGAGTTACGCTTTGGCCAGCAGCAGTGGGAGCAAGCGGCCGATTTATCCACCAAAGCGGCCTTGCGCCTGGGGCGCGACAATTACTTTCTGGCGCGGGCGCACCTGGTGGCGGCCAAGGCCTTGGTCAACGGCGAACAGCCCGCCAAGGCGCTGGCGCAGGTCGAACAGGCGTTGGCCGCCGAGCCCGGCAACGGCGAGGCGCTCCGACTGCAACGGGAACTGCAAGCTTACCTGGGGAAAAACCGCTAGGGCGTCCGGAAGATTATTTCATCCGCTCCAAGTACACCGGTAACTCGACGGGATCGCCCTGCTCGGCGAGGTAGACCGCGATCATCCCCACCAGGCGCACGCCGGGACGTTCCAGTCGAGCCGCAACATGGAAATCCAGGCTTTCGTGCGCGGGGAGGGTCAGCGGCAGAGAGGAATCCAACTCGATGCTCAACAGCGCATCCGGTTTGCATTCGATGCGCTCGATGGTCAAAGGTTCGTCGGTGTTGTTGATCGCCCGCGCTTTTGTTTTGTAATCATCCATCGCGGTGGTCGAGCGGATGCGGCGGGGCTCCAGTTCCAGCCGGCGCTGAACCACCCCTTCCATCAACAGCTTGATTTCCGGCCGCACCGGGTCGGTCGTGTGCAGGATCACCACCTTGGATTGCGGCCCCCACAGACGGGTGGAGTTGAGGCGCACATGCACCAGCAGGCGGTTGTTGCCGGCAATGGTTTCACCGTCCAGATGTGCGGTGGTGCAGCCGCAGGTGGTTTCCACGTGGTCGATGGCGATGCGCGCGGGCGCCGGGTTGATAACAAGGAAATAGGCGTCGACGATTTCGCCCTCGTAAATCTGACCGAAACGGAAAGTGCCTTCGGTTTCGGTGACGATCACCGCATCGTCACGCGATGCCGGCATTTCGACGGAGGCGCAGGCCACCGGTAACAGAAGGCAAAAGATGATCGCGAAATAATGTTTCACGCGGCTATTATTGGCAAAAGGCTCGGCGGATGGCAAGAGGAATCTCGATTTATTTCGACAGGTTATAAAAAAAGGGCGAGGGATGTCCCCCGCCCTGTTCGGTAAGTGAAGCGAATTAGATGTCGACGTCGTCGATGGTGACGCCGACGGCGGCCAAAGCGGCCTTCACCGCTTCTTCGCCGGTCTTCACGCGCTTGAAGAAGCTTTCGGTGCGTTTCAAGTTCGCCGGGCTGAACGGCTCGATGCCGACTTTGCCCATCATCATGGCCATGGTGGCCGCGCGCGGACCGCCGGTCAGACCGTCGACCAGCATGCCCAGCATCGTGTTGATGCCGCCCTGTTTGAGCACGAAGGTGATGACGTCGGCGCCTTCTTTGTGGCCTTCGCCCACGCTCGCCGCGCCGGCATTGTCGAATGCCAAGTGCCAATCCGGACGAGGCACGCGGCCTGCTTCCACATCGGTCGTCAGGTTGAACGTAATCGGGTCGCCGGCCACGTTGTTGGACAGCTTGGGCAGAGCCGCCATGAATTTGTCCATCGGGACTTCGCTCAGTTTCATAACGCAATCCTCCTGCATCTATGTGCGAAAAAATGTAACCGATATGAAATCGGAATGCCGATGAAATACCCCATGCCGCAAGTTCTCTTTGAAAGCCCGAACATTGTACCGACAATTGCGAACCAGGGCAAGGAGAAAACGCAAGAAAACAATAAAAACAAAAAATTTAATGAAACAGCGTGAATTTGATAACAGTAGACGGGAAAAGGGTTTTTGCGAATCTATACAAATCGGTAACTTGAATATCATGAAATACTAATAATATTCATTTTGTCCTTTTTCGTTTTGCCGATTGTCGAATTTGTTTTTGTATTTTCATTGGTTAGGAAAAGGCAACCAGCGCTTTGGGGTAAAAATGATTGAACGTTCATTCATTTTTGTTTTCTTTGGGCTGGCGAAAGGAAAGGCGATATGCTCGAATAGCCGGAAAATATTCGGCAAGGACGTACCATGAACGCTTCCGATCTCCTGCCCGCGTTGCGCTACATCGAGGTTGTGCCGGTGGAAACCGAAGCCGGCCAGCACTTCCTGTTGCGCGATCCCAAACAATTGTCGGACCGCATGCTGACTGTCTCGCAGGCGATTCTTTTCTGCCTGCAGGCCTTCGACGGCGCGACCCAGGCCGAGACGCTGCGCCTGATGTGGCGCGAGGCCAGCCGGGGGCAGGACTTGCCGCTGGAACACCTGGCGGAACTGGTCGAGCAGTTGGACGAACTGTACCTGCTGGTCAACGATCGCGCGTTGGCGCGCCTGAACGAGTTGCGGCAGGAATTTCTGGAAATGCCCGTGCGGCCGATGCGGCTGGCCGCGCCCGCCGACGAACTGCAGCAGGTGCTCGACGCTTGCTACATCCAGGCCGGGTTGCCGCTGCCCGGCGACATCGCCGCCGTTGACAACCGCCTGGGCGTGCTGATCGCGCCGCACATCGACTACATGCGCGGCGGACCGGCGTACGGGTTGGCCTACTTGCAGATGAAGAAGCATTTTTCCGGCGAGGTCGTGCTGGTGCTGGGCACGAATCACCAGGAGCATCAAACGGCGTTGGCGCTGACGAAAAAGGACTACCTCACGCCCTGGGGCGAGGTAACCACGGACGTCGCGCTGGTCGAACGACTGGCGGCGGCGCTGCCCTTCGATGTGTTCACCGACGAATTCTGTCATCGCGACGAACATAGCGTCGAGTTGGCTGCCTGCGCGCTCAAACACGCTTTCGGCGACGCCTGTCCGAAAATCGTGCCGGTGTTGTGCGGCAGCTTCGAGGAGTTCTTACAGCGCGGACTCGATCCGTTGCAGGACGAAACGCTGCAAGCCGTGCGGCGGGCGCTGACGGATCTGGCGACGGCCGAGGGCGAGCGGTTGGCGATCGTCGCCAGCGCCGACCTGGCGCACATCGGCCTGCAGTTCGGCGACGGCAAGCCGGTTGATCAAGCCGTCCTCGACGCCTGCTTGGAGCGCGATCGGCTTTTGCTCGCCGCGATGACGGCCGGCGACGCGGACGAATTTCTCGACCGGCTGCGGGCCGAGCGCAACGCGCGTCATGTGTGCGGCGTCGCGCCGATCCATTATGCGCTGGCCGCGCGCGTCACCGGCGCGGCGACGGAAGCGAGTTTGAATTATTGGCGCGCCGAGGATGAAAGCGGCGCGGTGACCTTCGCCGCGGCGGCGCTGTTGCGGCCTTAGGCCCAGGTGATCAGCGATAGGTCGAAGTTGGTGACCATGTCCGGATGAGACGGCGTGACGCGCACGCCGAAGCCTTGCTGTCCCGAGGTCTCGCACATCAACTTGCGATGATAATAATGCAAGCCGTTATCCTGCTTGCGGCCGTTTTCCATCGGCAGAGCTTTGCCGGCCTCGATTTTCCCCTGCGGATCGAGTTGACCGGCGAACACTTCCACCACCACGTCTTCCGGTGCGAGGCTGCCCAGGTCGACTTCCGCCTCGATCTCCAGCGGTTCGCCCACTTCGAAGGCTTCGTGTTGTTCGTACTTGACGTTGACGATTTTCACCTCGTGCCATTTGTGGAGGATCTTCTGCTTCCATTCCGTCAGCGCGCGCGCCCGCTCATAATTGTCGCGCGCCAGTGCGCTGCAGCGGGTGGAAGCGGGCAGGTAGAACTGTTCGGCATACTGTTTGGTCATGCGATGCGTGTTGTACACCGGGCACAACCGGCGCATCGACTGTTTCATCATGTCGATCCAATGCCGCGGCAGGTAATCGCGGTCGCGGTTGTAAAACAGCGGCACGATTTCGCGTTCGAGCAGATTGTAGAGCGCGTTGGCCTCGACGTGGTCCTGCGTGGCGATGTCCGCATAATCCTCGCCCATGCCGATCGTCCAGCCGACTTCGGGGTGGTAACCCTCGGCCCACCAGCCGTCGAGCACCGACAGGTTCAAACCGCCGTTGATCGCGACCTTCATGCCCGAGGTGCCGCTGGCTTCCATCGGCCGGCGCGGCGTGTTGAGCCACACATCCACACCCTGCACCAGGTAGCGCGCCACGTTGATGTCGTAGTCCTCGAGGAACACGAAGTGCCGTCGGATTTCCGGGTTGCGCGCAAAATGCACGATCTGCCGGATCAGTTCCTTGCCGTGCATGTCGTTGGGGTGCGCCTTGCCGGCGAAGATGATCTGTATCGGCCGCTCCGGATCCGTCAGCAAACGACGGATGCGGTCTGGGTTGCGCAACAGGAGTGAAGCGCGCTTGTAGGTGGCGAAGCGGCGGGCGAAACCGATGGTCAGGATGTTCGGATTGAGCACTTCCAGCGCTTCGTCGACTTCGGTTTTCGGCGCGCCGCGATGGAGCAGTTTGTCGTTCAGATGACGCCGGGTGAAGTTCACCAGTCGTTCGCGCCGGTGCAAATGCGTCCGCCACAGTTCCTCGTCGGGAATCGACAGGATCTTCTCCCAATATTTCGGATCGTCCTGGTAGAACTGCCAGCCTTCGCCCAGGTAGGTGTCGAGCAACTCGGCCATGTCTTTGCTGATCCAACTGCGCACATGAATGCCGTTGGTGATCGCGTGGATCGGCACTTCCTCCTTGGGCACTTCCGGCCACTGGCCTTTGACCATTTCCTTGGTTACTTCGGCGTGCAGTTTGGAAACGCCGTTGATGTAACTGGCGTGCCGGCCGGCGACCAGGGCCATGTTGAATCCCTCTTCGGTGTTGTTCGGATTCTGCCGACCGATGCCCATAAATGCCTTTTTGCTCAAGCCCAGACGTTCCGGATAGTCGCGTAGGTACTTTTCGATCAGCGCCGGGCTGAAGATGTCGAAGCCCGCCGGCACCGGCGTGTGCGTGGTGAACACGTTGGACGAACCGACCGCCTCGCGCGCCTCGTGATAGGAAAGGCCGGCCTTTTCGCGCAGCAGCCGGATGCGTTCGAGAGTGGAAAAGGCACTGTGGCCTTCGTTCATGTGGCAGACGCTGGGTACGATGTCCATCGCGTATAGGGCGCGGATGCCGCCCAGACCCAGCACGGTTTCCTGCTGGATGCGCATTTCCTGGTCGCCGCCGTACAGCGTTTCGGTGATGCGGCGGTCCTCCGGGCCGTTTTCCGCCACGTTGGTGTCCAGCAGGTAGAGCGGAATGCGACCGACCTGCACTTTCCAGATCTGCACCTGCACCGTGTTATGCGGGAACCAGATCGGCACCCGCAGCGGATGCCCGTCGGCGTTCAGCACCGGGCGCATCGGTAGGTTGAAGAAATCGTTGGTCGGGTAGCTTTCCTGCTGCCAGCCGTCGACGTTCAAGTACTGGCGGAAGTATCCCTGCTGAAACGCCAGCCCGACCGCGACCATCGGCAAGCCCAGGTCGGAGGCGCTTTTCACCGTGTCGCCCGATAACACGCCCAGACCGCCCGAGTAAATGGGAATGCTTTCGGTCAGGCCGTATTCCATCGAAAAGTAGCCGATGCGTACGTCTTTGTAGTCGTAGTTTTCCTCGTACCACGAACGGCGCGTCATGTAGGTATTCAGCGAATTGGCCACGCGCGACAGGTGCGAGCAGAAGCCTTCGTCGGCGGCCAGTTCCTCCAACCGCGCCTGGTCGACCCGCCCCAGCATGCGCACGGGATTGTGGTACACCGCTTCCCACAGGTCGCGATCCACGCGCCGGAACAGGGCGATGGCGTCATGATGCCACGTCCACCACAGGTTGTAGGCGATTTCCAGCAGGGGAGCCAACCGGTTGGGGAGTTTCGGTTCGACGTTGTATACAAAGATACGCGGCATGTTCACACCTCCATCCGATTTTTCGGATGCCTTGTATTCTCTTCCGGTTATCGATTGCGTTCAAGGTACCCCGCTGCGGCTTCCGCGAAAGCTTGCAGCGTGTCGTACTTGGGGCGCCATCCCAATTCGTTGCAGGCGCGTTCGATGGCGAAACAACTGTGCGCGAACCGTTCACGGGCGAATTCCGGGTACACCAAGGGCCGACCCAACCACGCGGCGACCTTGTTTGTTACCGGAAACATCGAAGACGGCAACGTAAGCATTTTTCGGTGACTTGCAAGAGTTTCATCAACCGTTTCAAACACTTCCAGGGTGGTTGCCGCCGAGCGCCCGGCGATGTTGTACACGCGCCCCGCGGCCTGCGGCCGGCTGAGGCAGCGCTCGATCACATCCAACGCGTCGCGCACGTGAACGAAGTGCACCAGCGCCATGTTGTTGCCGAAAAACGGCTGTACCGGCCGCTTGGTTTTCCACTTCAGCCAGTCCTCGACGTAGCGATGGTCGATGAAATGCGGACCGATCACCGGTGCCAGGCGCAGGATCACCACATCCAGTTCGCCCTGCTTGAATTTGTCGAGCAGAAATTCCTCCGCCGCCAACTTCGAACGCCCGAAGGGGCCGTGCGGATTGGCCGGCGTTTCTTCGGTACAGGGACAGACCTTCGGCGGTGGACCGTACACGCTGACGTGGCTGGCGTAGATGAATTTTTTCACCCCGGCCTTGATCGCCGCATTGGCCAAGGTGCGCGTCGCCTCGTAGTTGATGCGCTGCACATGGTCGGAGTAATCGGCCTGCGCCGGGAAGTCCACCGTTTTACGCAGCGGATTGGCTTCGGCGAGGTGGACGATCGTTTCCACGTCGCGCACCGCGCGACGCACGGCGACCGGATCGGTGATGTCGCCGAGAATGGCTTGGTGGCCGGCGAACCAGGGACGGTCGAGCAGATCGAACGCGCGCAACGGATAGTTTTTCGCCCCCAGATGCCGCACCAGATCGCGTCCCAGGTGAGTGCCGGCGGCGGTGATCAGCAGCATGCGGATAACCCTTTGTTTGCGGTTCGACAGTCGACCGACCGTTCAATTGCGTTTCACTATGGCGGAAGCGGTCCGGCGATGCAATACCTGATGAGCTTGCCGACAACGAAAAGGAGGCGGCGCGATCGGGATCGCCCGGCTCACGATCGATCCGCCGTTCTGGATTTCCCTCACCGGTTGCGTTCTTTGGCTGGGGCGAGTTCGGGTCGAGCGGTTTTGCCGTATCTCGTCGGAGCGGCCGAAAAACCCGCCGCGCATGGGGGGTGCAAAGAGACCGGCGAAAGGTGCATGATAGAAACGGATCATCCACAGGAGAATGTCGCATGGTGTGCGTGGGGATCGTCGTGGCCGGCGGCAAGGGCCGGCGCATGGCGGCGAAGGTCGCCAAGCAATACCTGGATCTGGGGGGGCGGCCGATTCTGGCGCGCACGATCGAGGCGCTGTCGGCCGTGCCGATCGTCGATGCGCTCGTGTTGGTTGTGCCGCGCGGCGACGTCGTCTTTTGCAAGGATCAGATCGTCGAAAAGTACAACCTCGCCAAGGTGGCCCGCGTGGTCATGGGCGGCCAGACGCGACAGGAGTCGGTGGCGCGCGGCTTGCGGGCCATCGAAAAACTGCGCCTGACGCCCGATGTGGTGCTCGTGCACGACGGCGTGCGGCCTTTCGTCGACGCGCCGGTGATCGAGCGCGCGGTGCGCATCGCGGCCAACTTCGGCGCGGCGGTGGTGGCCGGAGAGGTCAAGGAGACGATCAAGCTGATCACCGACGACGGCTTTGTGCGCCAGACGCCGGACCGCCGCTGGTTGGTCGCCGCGCAGACGCCGCAAGCCTTTCAGTACGATACGCTGCTGGATGCGCACCGCGAAGCGGAAAAAACCGGCTTCGTCGGCACCGACGATTGTCAGCTCGTCGAGCGCGTCGGCGGACGGGTGATCGTCGTCCACGGCGAGGATACGAACATCAAAATTACCACGCAGACCGACCTGCTGCTGGCCCAGGCGATCTGGAAGCAAAGGAACAAACGATGAGAATCGGGCACGGCTACGACGTGCATCGGCTCGTCGCCGGACGCAGGCTGATTCTGGGCGGCGTGACGATCGAATACGATAAAGGCCTGCTCGGGCACAGCGACGCCGACGTCCTGGCCCACGCGATTGCCGACGCCGTGTTGGGCGCGGCGGGCCTGGGCGACATCGGCCGCCACTTCCCCGATACCGACCCCGCCTACGCCGGCGCCGACAGCCTCAAGCTGCTGGCCGCGTGCGTA
>ERZ795059.5767-NODE-5767-length-11179-cov-11.133855_pt1 | contig 11179 bp, 16 predicted proteins | sample MGYA00375143_ERZ795059 | MGnify/ENA primary metagenome ERZ795059 (study PRJEB30188, sample SAMN05720168) | activated sludge metagenome | isolation source: Anaerobic digester | place: USA | collected 2015-01-07 ... | reverse complement strand
TACGCCGCTATATCGGATATATAAAAAGGTCAATTTATTTATTTAATTAATTAATCAATTAAAAATATAAAATAAATATATGAAAAAATTATATACAAAAGAGCAATTACTTAAAAAATATAAAGATGTTTATATCAATGTATATGCTCATCATTTTGATAAATGGGATAATAAATTGAATAAATATATAACTTTATATGAAATAACAGAAATTAGTAAAGAGATAAAAGAAAACTGTAATTTACCAAGTGACCTATTTAATTATTAAATAAAAACTTATGACTAAAAAGCAATTAGAAAAGGCTTTTAGCAATAGCAGAAGAAATGTTATTGCGTCAATAAAACACGTATCCAGTAGTGGAATGCATAGAGTTATAACATTCTACATAATAACTAAAAATGGAATAGAATGTATAGATAACGATATTTGTGATGCATTAGATTATAAAAGAGATAAGAAATATTGGGGAATAAGAGTTAGAGGATGCGGCATGGATATGATATATAATGTATTAGATAGTTTTACTAGAAAAATGGATATAAAATGGGATAATGGCTATTTTAATTTATAAACTAAAACAAAAAAAACATATTGAAATAATAAAGCAATGGATATTTGCAATAATATTTATAATCGTATTTACAATGTTATGTTATTACCAAATACTGTATTAATTAATATATTAATAAACTAAAATAAAAATATGAAAAAGACTACAAACAAAGACATTACCATGTGTTCCAAATATAACATATTACAGATTAATTCTGCATTTTTCAATGAGTTGATAGACAACCTTAAACAAATAAAAAAAATGTCAAGTGATGATGAGTATTTTGTTTTTGACGACCGAGATGAATTTGGTGATTTAATGAATGATATAATATTTAATGATACCTACATTTATTATCGGTTTATTGAAGAGAATGAAGAATATTACTTAGAAAAAATATTATGTGTTGGAGGGATATATATAATAGAAGAGTTTGATGCTTACTTTTTTAAAGAGGGCACCATAAATGAATTCAAAAAATGGCTTGTAGATGCTATGAATGAAAGCGAGAGGTTTATAATCAACAATAATTTAACTCATTTAATCAACAATAGTAAAAAAGGTTTAATTAATTAATAATAATTATATGAAAAAAGATTATGATTATATAGAAATTTGCATCTATAAATCATCTAAAAGCTATAGAGGTGTTTCTTGTGGTATATATGATCGAGAAATATTAAAATTTAAAGACAACAAGGATTTAAGAAAATATCTTAACGAGACTTATGGAAAATGTAAAACAACTCCAATGTTTCAAGATAAAAAAGATGGCACAACTGAAAAGGTTGGAATTATCAAAAGTTTCAGAAACTGTATTGTTGAACATGGAATAAAACAGAATTTTATTGAAGAGCATTGGATTACGATAAATAAATTAAAAATAATAAACTAATAATTTCAAAATATATGAAAAAAATAACAAAACATGGTGCTTTATATATTATCAGAGTATATACTTTTTTTAAGCATAGACCTATAAAAATATATAAAACTGTTAGCCTTAAATAGAATAAAAATGGGATGGATTCCGCTTGTCCTTTCTGTCATAAGCATTCTGATTAAATATATCAGGAACAAATAACAAGGTTGCTATTAAAGGGGTGTAGGTGAATACATCCCTTTTTTAGTTGTTTTTACGCGATAAAAAAAAGACAGGGGGAGGTGGTGTGTCTCCTATCCCTATTCAATTCAACATAAAATACAAGTGTAACAAAATGGCATCCTTTACGTCATATATAGTAGGAGTGTTTTTTATATTCAAAAAAGTAAAAAAAAGCTGAAATCAGCCAATAATATCTATATGTCGTAAAATACGTGTTGTCCGACACATAAGTTTAAACATAACATTGACAAGAAGTCAAGAAGAGAGGGGGGGGGATACCAAAAATGAAAATTAAGATAAAAATCGACTACTCCTCTAATTTTTCTAAAATTTTTTGAAAAATACCCTATTCTTTTCTTTGCTAATGTAAGCCAATACCATATAGTTATCCACAGGACTTGACAAATGATTTTTGTATGCTATAATGGAAGAGTATAGATATATATACAAGTTATTATAGGTTCTCCCTCTATAATAACTTATACATATACCGATACCACGAAGCCTATACTGAATAAAATAATACGTGAATAAGAGTTATTATACGTGAATAAGTGCATACCATACCACATCAGTCTATTGAGTTAATAGACGTGGGGGGGCTGGGAAAGCAGAAAACCTACGGTTATTCAGGAAGGAGAGTGGGGGAGGTATATAGCCATAGAATTGTATTACAATTGCCATTTAACTCAATAAAGACAATGCATAAGAAGAAAAAGATAATAAACAGGTATGCTAAAGTTAGCCTTTATTTAGATGATAAAGTATATAAAAATCTCCAAGAACTCAGAAAAAGCAAAAATTTATCTTTTAACTTATTATTTAAAAAGCTGATTGAACTATATGAAGGGAGAAATCAATAAACCTAATGGAAGTTATGCTAAAATAAGAAGTCTAAGATTAGATAAAGAAGTTTATAATAAGTTAAGAGAGATTAAGTGGGATTCTAATATGTCGTATAATGGTGTAATTGAAATGTTAATTAATTTATATTATGAGAGAAAAACCTAAAAAATATAAAAAAGCATATTCACCTAAAACTATGAAGAAAATAGAGAAATTAGAACGAGAAGTATGAAAACCTATGGAAAAGAAAACAAGATGTTTAGCAGATGAACTAATAAGACAAGAAATGGCGTGAGAGCGTAGAGATGTTCAGAAAGCAGCTAAAGTAGTTGGTATGAATGTTAGAACAGCTTATTTGAAAACTAGACAACCTACTTTCTTAGAATATTTAGATAAAAATACAATGGATAATTCTAATTTAGCTAAGATATTGTGAGATAAAGTTAAACAACATTATGCATTAGCCCCTTGAGAAGATAAAGATTTGCCTAAATACTTAGATATGGTGTTAAAGGTTAAGGGTTTATATAACACCAAATTAACTATTGATGTAAATAAAGAACCTGAGGCAATTACATTTATGAAACAAATTATTAATGGTGATAATGATGCAGAATCACCAGAGGAAACTATAGATGACACCACAACAGATTAACTGATTATCAGAGGAACAATTTAAAAAATACAAAGATAAGGTCTGCTCTCTTAGCAGACTTTTTCGCGTTCCTGATGAAAAGTGAGTTCTTAAACCTTTAGTATTAACAGAAGGACAAAAAGATATATTCTTTGCTATTGTTACGTGCTTTAAGAATAGAGTTATAGCTATAACACCGACAAGATATTGAAAATCATTTATAGTTGCAGCAGCTATTATTACAAGAATTAGTGCTAATCCTAACGAAAAATGGGTAATTGTAGCTCCAAGTGAACCAAAGGCAAGTATTATAATGAAATATATCCAGCAAATGCTATTTAGATTACCAGATGAGAATGACCCTACCGATGTAAATCCTTTTAGAGATATGCTACCTAAAACATTTGTAGATTCTAGTGAAAAAGCTTTATATGAGAAGAGTAGAAAAAGAATTACGCTTATAAATGGGTCTAGTATTAGCATATTATCAGCAGATGCAGATAGTAAGTCTGAGGCTGGTATTAAACTTATGGGACACGGAACTGGTAAGGGGTTAATTATTGATGAGTCGTGTGAATTAGATGATGTTACATATACAAAAGCCTTTCGTATGTTAGGAGATAAAAAAGATAGTGTGTTAATTGAATTAGCTAATCCATGGAAGCGTAATCATTTTTATAAGTCTTTTAACAATCCAGATTATTATAAGATAAAAGTAGATTGGCGTCAAGCAGTAGCAGAAGGAAGATTTACAGAGAAGTTTGTAGATGAAATGAGAGATAAGGCTGATTTTAGTGTTTTAATGGAAGGAAACTTCCCTGAGGCAGATGCTATTGATGGTAGTGGTTATATTACATTATTTACAGAAGATTTTGTAAAGCAACATACAATAACAGAAGAGCCTCCTTTATTTGGTAGATTAAGATTAGGAATAGATGTTTCCTATAAAGGAAAAGATAGTAATGTATGGGTATTGCGTGGTGATAATTTTGCCCAAGTATTACACAAAAATCACGATGATAATCCAATGAATATTATCACTATTACTACTGGTTTAATGGAAGAATATGGTATAGACGAAAAAGATGTTTATATGGACGCAACAGCTGGTGGAAATATAATATATAGTAGATTTTTAGAATTAGGTTATCATATCAATGCTATTGGTTTTGGTGATAAACCAGTAGACCCTAAATATAGAGATATGAAGTGTGAAGGATATTTTCTTTTATATGAATGGCTAAATAAGGGTGGTATGTTATTAGAACATAAAGACTGGATACAATTAAAAGATATAAAATATAAAAGCAATAATGGAAGATTAAGTATTATAACAAAAGAAGAATTAAGAAAATTACAAATAGATTCGCCAGATGTGGCAGATGCACTGATGCTTACCTGTGTAGGTGGAATTAATACTGTGAGCCAACAATATAATAATAAAATTTTACAAAATAAGATGGTTTCTCAACCACGTTATATTTAACAAATAATTATGGAAGAAGCAAAAATAATAGAAAGATTACATAGTGCCTTAAATGATTTTGAACAACCAGTATATATTACTGATGGTTTCTATTTTAATCAATATGAAACACTTAATCAAATAACATTATATAGTTTTAGTAAATTCAAAACAGGGGACACTGATTCGCAGGGGAATCACAAATTCTTTTTTAATGTAGTAAATCCTATATGTAGAAATGCTACCAAACAAATAGATATAGACACCAAAGATATAAGAATTGTAGATACAAATGGTAACAATAGAATAAAATCATTGATATATGATACTTATTTGAAGGATTGGATGAAGTTACAGGGAACTGGATTACTTTTAAACAGACTTTCTGATAATTTACCAAGATATGGTTCTGTGGTTTGGAAATTTGAGAATGGAGAGATAAAACAAATTAAATTAGAAAATCTTATATTTGACCCAGCCGTTAATAGTATAGAGAATGTTTTTGATATTAGGAGTTCTTATGTAATAGAAAAGAAATATCTACAAACATTTGAATTAGAAAAAATGATAGATGCTGGTTGGGATGCCGAAGCAATTAATGATGTATTAGATGAATTTAGAAAAAGAAGAGAGAATGGTAAGGTTGGTGGAGAAATCTTGATATATGAAATGCATATTGAACTACCAAATTCTTATTTTATAGAAGGTGCTAAAGGATATTCTTATTATAGGATATTTATAGCTGGTAATGATGCAAAGAAAGATTTTTCATTATCAAAAGAGAGAATATTATTCTACAATAAGGAGAATAAAATGCCTTATAAGAAAGTAGATTATGTTACTATTGATGGTCGTGCTCTTGGTTTAGGAGAAGTTGAATCACAATTTGATACTCAAATTAGAATGAATGTGATGAAAAATGAGAAAGCATCAAGTATGTTACTTGGTTCTAAAACAATATTCACCACAGCAGATGATACAATAGAAAGAAATATTATTCAACAAACCTTAAATGGTGATATAATGAAAGTTAAGTCTGGATTAGTGCCAGTTGTTACAGATACAAGAAATCTTAGTGCTTATGCTCAGGAAGAAAGTTCTTGGATGGCTCAATCAAGACAAATAAGTAATAATTTTGAATCTGTTACTGGTGAGCAAGTTGCTACTAATACTCCTTGGAAGTCATATAATAAGATGAATGAAGAGGGTGCCAAGTTTTTTGCTGGTGTTAGAAAAAATATGGGATTATTTATTAGAGAATGTTTTAAGGAGTGGTTAATTCCTAAATTTGAGAAGTATATTAAAGCTAATTCTGGACAATTATTTGAAATAATAGACCCAAATTTAATAACTATTATACAAAATAAACTCATAGAAGACAAAATAGGGGATTATTTATCTGATACTGTGTTTAATACTGGCTTTTTTCCATCTACACAAGATATAGATAATATGAGAAATTCATTAAAAACTAAACAGGGAAGAAGTGTTACTGTTAAAATAGAAGAGGATTTAGCTAATTTTGATAAAGATATAGATATAGATATTACAGGTGAGGCAATCAGAGATAATCTTGATAATAAGATGTTATTAGTTCAAATGCTTAGTCAAAATGCCCAAGCCCTACAAGACCCAGTTGTTAAGAGATTGGTTGATAGTGCTATGGAGGATATGGGATTATCACTTAATATATTTAATCCATATGCTACTACACCACAACAACAAAATGGTGGTAATGTAGCAAGTCAACAAGTAAATTTAAAAGAATTAACTAAATAATATGACAGATATATTACAAAATGCTTTAAAACAGTTATCTAAATCTGAATATTATAAAGTTGTTTATGAGGAATATATAATCCCAGAAATGAGAAAATTATTATTATTAAATACAGATGAATTAGATATTAATGTTCGTGCAGAAGACTATAAAATTGATACAATGTCAAGAGTAAGGGCATTTAAAACATTAGAAGAAATATTTGATAAGATAAATAATATGAATGTTCCAGATGTTAGGGTTAAAGAAGAGGATTCTATGATTTAATAAAGCTTTTCATACATAAATCTAATACATTTATGTATGAGCCGATTCCCTTACAGGAATATTATAGGACTAAACCTATTCAAAAATGAATTAATAAGTAATCCAATAACATGGACGAAGAAACAAAAGAAACTCAGGACGCTTACACTGAGGATGACAAAACATCTGAAAATGAAGTAAACGAAGCTGATGAGGATGTTGAATCCTTAAAAGCTAAAATTGCTGAAATGGAGAAGACAATTAAAACGTTGTCTATCCAAAAGAAAAAGGCACAAGAAAAAAATGCCAAAGTGGAAGAAAAGCAACCACTGGAAACAGAGGAGATTCTTTCTATAAAAGAAAGATTAGACTTGAGGGACTTTAGAGATGCCCACCCAGATTTAGATACTGAGGATATAGTCGAAATTAATAAAGTGGCAAAAGCTAACAATTTGAAGTTAGATGAAGCCCTATCCTTACCAATAGTAAAAGGATACCTTAATAATAAGCAGGAACAAAAGAAAATTGAAACTGCTACAATAGAAATAAACAGAGCACCAAAGGGTGCTGATAATAAACCTCTTTTTTATGAAGGTCAATCCGATGAGGAGTTCAAGAAAAATTGGTTACAATATATGTCAAAACAGACATAAATAATTTAATTTAATAATTTAATTAAATGGCAAGTTTTCCTACAGATACATACACTGGTTCAAATTTAGCAAATTTGATACCTACAATATGGTCTCCAAAGATGAATGATTTTTACAAACAAGCACAAGTTGTATCATCATTCTTCACAGATTTATCATCTGAATTAACAGATGGTGGAAAGACCATTCAATGGCCAGTTCTAACAGAAATGACAGCATCTATAAAAGCAAATGCTACACCTGTTACATTAAATTCTGCTACTTACGATAAAGTAAGTTTAACAGTTGATACTTGGTATGAAGTATCTTTCGCAATTGAAGATAAAGAAGCTGCTCAAGTAATGAGAAGCTATATGCTACAAGAAAAATTAGCAAAAAATGCTGCTTATACAGTTGCTAATAAATTAGAAGATGCTATATTAGCATTATTCGCTGGATTTACACAAACAGTTGGAGCTTCTACAACATCAATAGCTGATTCTGATATAAGAGGAGCTATTGCTAAATTAGATTCTAACAATGTTCCAAAAGAAGACAGATGCTTCTTCTTCGACCCAACAGTATTCTGGACACAAATTTATGCTTTAGATAGATTTGTTTCAAGAGACTTCACAAATGCAATGCCAGTTGATAATGGATTTACTGGTCTTTTATATAGTATTCCATGTAAGACAACCAATAGAATCCCTTATGTTAATACTACAACTGGTAGAACTAACGCATTGGTTCATAAAGATGCTATAGTATTTGCTACTCATAACTTAGGTGGTCAAGGCAAATTTAGATTACAATCTAATTATATTCCACAATATCTATCTACATTGGTTACAGCTGATATAGTATATGGTGTTGCAAAGAATAGAGACAACGCTGGTGTATTGATTTATACAAAAGCTTAATAAGTTTAATACTTCTTTCGCAAAAGTATTATTTATCCCCAGTCTCCTTTCTTCTGGGGATAAAGAAAGGAAATTAAAAGAAATAATTATAATACAATGTCAGTACAATTAGCAGAAAATTTCAAACGAGAAAAAATAATATTAGATACCAATGGAGTAGCATATGCTTCAATGGAAGACTTAAAACAACATAACCCAATACCAAATGGACAAAACCTTATTAGTGACCCGCAAGCCGAGAATGAGGATAGAAAGTCTGGATTATTACAAGAGCAAGGAATGGCTAGACCAACAACAAATGATAAAGACGGAGAAATTAGAACAAATGAAAAGACAAACTTTGAACAAATACGAATAGCAATATTAGATAGTGATTTAACAGATAAAGATAAAGTGTTTATGACGATGTTATTAAAAGATAAGAATAGAGATGATGCTTTAATGGCTATTTTGACATCTCCATTAAAAGATAAACAAAAAGTAAATTTAATGAAAGTGATATAGTAAATTATGAAAGTATATAATGTGTGGTCACGATATGGAGGTTGTGGCTATGTAAGACAATATATAGCTGGTAAAGTAAATGGATATGATGGAGATTATATTACATTAGGAGTTGAAAGAACACCAGAAGAAAGGGGTTGGGGTGCATTAAATGCTGATATAGTTGTATTTCATAGACCAGACGACCCAAAAAAACACGAAGCTGCACAATTATTACAACAAGCTGGTAAAAAGATAGTATTTGATAATGATGATACTATTTTAATAGATGATAGAGATAGTATAAGCAAGTTCATGCAATATCAGGATGATTTAATGGGAAAAATGGGTATTTATGATTTAGTAACGTGTTCAACTGAATTTTTACGCAAAGAATATAGTCAATATAATCCTAATGTTATTGTATTGCCTAATTGTGTTTTACCTGATGATTATCCTACCAAACCTGCTAAAAATACTTCAAATAAAATAAGAATTGGTTTAGTTGGTTCTGTTTTATATAAAGATGATAGAGAGGTGTTACAACCTATAATAGAAAAACTAGTAAAAGATGAGAGAATACAATTAGTTATATTTGGTATGAATCCTATTAAGCAATCTAAGAAAGTAGAAGATTTTTATAAGGATGATTTGGGATTCTGGAGACAATTAAATAATCTTGAATGGGTTGCAAATGTTCCTATTGCTAAATATATTGAGACTTTAAACAATTTAAGATTAGATATAATGATAGCTCCCAGAAAAGATAATTATTTTAATAGATGTAAAAGTAATCTTAAATTCTTAGAAGCTGCTATGTTAGAAATACCATTTATAGGACAATCGTTCAGTGATGGAAATAGCCCTTATGATAAAGATTTAGATGGAAATAATGGAATATTGTGCGACACATTACAATCTTGGGAGAAAGCAATTTATGATTTAGTAAATGATAGTGATAAAAGACAAAAAATGGGGAAATCGGCTAAGGAATATGTATTAAAGAATTATAATATATATGATAAAGCATCTCTTTGGGAAGATGCTTATAATAAATTATTTGATAAATAATATGTCATTCGTTCCGAGAACAAAACCTGAAACGTTGTTTCAAAATACTTTAAAACCATATGATAATCCTACGTGGGATAGTTTGGATACATTTATGTGGGACTACATGACTTATACTTGGAATTTTTTTAATGGCTTTCCTACTTTTCGTGTAAGGATAAAACCAAATACATAGTATCTTCAAACTATATAATAAGAAGTTATATGGAATTTTTTAATAATTCAGATATAAAAACTATGATAATCAAATTAGATATCATTTTTAATAATATATAAATAATATTATGTCAATAATTCATACAATATTAGGTACGGAATATATTAAAGATAGCCGTTCTTATATAAATACGAACTTTGCTAATTTAAATGCAGATAAATTAGAAGCCAGTGATGTTTTAACCAGAACAAATACAGATGCTTATTCTCCCACCGCAGATTACCATCCAGCCACAAAAAAATATGTAGATGACCAATTATCAGGAGAAAATTTATGGGATAGAGATACTGTAACTTCTACTTTAAGTCCACACAATACTAACGATAATATTAATTTAGGTAGTGGTAATTTAATTACAACAGGAAACATATCAGGTAAAAATACAAATTGGGACACAGCTTATAGTTGGGGAGACCACGCAGGACTTTATGATACTATCGGAACTGCCAATAGTGTTATGCAAGGACATACACAAACTTATGACCATTCTTTAATTGCAACTGCTTTACAATCTGAAACAGACCCTATTTTTAGTGCTTGGGACAAATCAACAGGAATAAGTATAACGGAAAGCCAAATATCAGATTTAAAAACCTATTCAACAGATATTCATAGTAATATAACTGCTTTAAATGCTGTTACTGGAACAAATACTGGCGATGAAACACAATCAACAATTAAGAGCAAATTAGGTGCTGCTAGCTCAAGTTCAGATGGTTATTTAACATCTACTGATTGGACTACATTTAATTCTAAACAACCAGCAGGAACATACTCAACTGATATTCATAGTAATATAACTGCTTTAAATGCTGTTACTGGAACAAATACAGGAGACCAAGATGCTACAGATTTTGATATTAAAGATTTAACTGATAGTACAAATTTAAGAACAACTTGGTCTGGAAAACAAAATGCTTTAGGATTTACTCCTGAGAATGTTGCAAATAAAGTAACTTCTTTAAGTGGAAGTTCTACTGATACACAATATCCTAGTGCTAAATTAGTTTATGACCAATTAGCAGGTAAACAACCTGCTGGTGATTATATTACATTAACTAGTTTAAGTTCTGTTGCAACAGGATTAAGTTATAATAATACTACCGGTGTTTTTGGTTTAACATCTGGATATGAAATACCAACCACAACTAAAACATCTAATTGGGATACTGCTTATACTAATTCTCATACACATTCTAATAAATCTACATTAGATAATATACAAG
>ERZ795059.5763-NODE-5763-length-11183-cov-6.057872_pt1 | contig 11183 bp, 6 predicted proteins | sample MGYA00375143_ERZ795059 | MGnify/ENA primary metagenome ERZ795059 (study PRJEB30188, sample SAMN05720168) | activated sludge metagenome | isolation source: Anaerobic digester | place: USA | collected 2015-01-07 ... | reverse complement strand
TGGTAATATTCTGGGTGAACTTCATGTTGATGCTGTTGGCACAAGTACACTGGTACCTCCGTTTAAGTATAGATGGTTTATAGGTAGTGATACTACTTCATTCACCTTTGAAGGTGCTGACTTAATAGATATAGATCCAGCTGTAACACCTGGTCTTACCTTTACCATCAAGGCTATTAATAACACAACAAAATGTTTTGTTCTGGATACCTACACATTGCCAGTTATAACGGCTCCTATTCTGTTAACGGCTTCAGCTAATTCGGTAACGTATTGCAATAGCCCTTTTGATGGAACGGTATTCGCCACCATTACGAGTGGCAGCCAGACTCAATATAATTACAATTGGAGCAACGAACATTTTCCATCACAGACTTTTATAACGGATGCATCAACGATACCAGCCTTTACTTTCGCACCGCTCGATTCTGGTAACTACATTGTAATTGCAACCGATCAAATTGACGCTACCTGTTTTGCATCGGATACAGTTACCGTTACAAATGAACGCTTATTCCCTACTATTCAGGCACAAGTGCTTCGATCACTTTCAAATTGTGACCTGTTGGTTGCAAGTGCTGATGGTGTTGCTGAAGCCAGTGTAATCGGTGAAGATGTGATTGATTACTTTTTCGATTGGTACAGAGATGATCTTCCTCCTGCGGGCAATCAGTTTGCTCAGGGAAGTCAGGTTGGAGGACTTGCAGACAGTACTTATTTTGTAGTGGCTTCTCATATTGTAACGGGTTGTTCGGATTCAACAAGCGTTACGGTGCCGTTTGCTCCATTGCCAATACCTTTTCCTAGTATCGATATTATATCGATGAAGACTAGTTGTGATGAAGATAATGGTGCATTGTCTGCTTCGGTAGGAGGAAACACCAGCAATTATATTTTTGACTGGTTTGTTGGTGTAGCTCCTGACACCACGTATCTATCTACTGGTGAAATGATCGAGAATCTGGCAATTGGTTTCTACACGGTGACAGCAACAAGCCGCATCACAGGTTGTACTTCAATACCGGTAGATGAAGAGATATTAGATCAAACAATTGATCCTGATTTTAATTTCAAAGTGGAACCCGCTACTTGTGATAAACCAGATGGATTCCTAACGCTGTTTACAACCATCGCTGATGTAGAAATTGCTACCATTGAATGGACAGATCCAAATGGAGTAATCATAACCGGACCAAATGTAAAAAATGCTATTGCAGGTCTTTACTCGGTTACAGTAACAACCATACTGGGTTGTGATGCTACCAAGACAGTAGAACTGATGAATGACATCAGACCCTACAATGGTGTCTCAGTCAATGGTGATGCAGAGAATCCAATTTTCCAGATTGATTGTATTCAGAATTTCCCGGATAACGTTGTGAAGATCTTTAACCGTGCCGGAACACTTGTTTTTGAAGCAGACGGATATGATAATGATGTTATATTTTTTGACGGGAAATCGAATAAAGGAATTAGCTTATTTGGAACAGAGCTTCCGGGTGGAACCTATTTCTATGTAATTGATAAACGTGATGGATCGAAAGCTGTAGCGGGTTATCTTGAGGTTGTTAATTAATAAGTAAACGCATGAACGTATCTTTAAAAAGAATTTTTTCATTGGCATTTTTAGCCCTTGCTTTTTCAGGAAGTTGTTTGGCTCAACAATATCCCGTGTTCTCGCAATACTATTTTAATGAACTGGTCATCAATCCTGCTTATGCCGGTAATCATGGGCAGTTGAGCCTTACAACCATGTATCGTAACCAATGGGTAAATTTCCCGGGTTCACCCAAGACGTTTAATTTCAGTGGTCACTCTTCATTTATGAAGAATAAGGTAGGGGTAGGGCTCATGATAAATCGGGATGAGATAGGAAGTTATAAGAACGATCATATCTACGCCAACTATTCTTACATGCTCCGGTTTAGTAAATCTACTTTAGCAATGGGTTTGCAAGGTGGGGTTAATATCCTTCGTGCAGATTACGATGACCTTGATCTTACCGATCCGGATGATGCTTCTTTTGCAAACATTATCAATAAAGTGAAGCCCAACTTTGGTGCAGGATTATACTACAATCGTAAAAATTTCTTCCTTGGTTTTTCTGTTCCCTTTATATTGAACAACAAAATAGCGAACTCAGTAGAAGGTTTGTTGGGAGAATTGAAAGAAGCGCGGTATTATTTCTTAAGAGGCGGAACGGTATTTCCCATTACCAGGACCGAGAACGTAAAAATGAGTCCTTCGTTTTTGGTTCGCGCGCAGGAAAATCAGCCTCTTAGCTTTGACATCAATAACTCCTTTATTTTTTATGATTTGTTCAGTCTCGGTGCCTCGTATCGTTTGGGAGATTCCTTTATCGGGTTTGTTGATTTAAAACTAAACGATCATATCCATTTTGGATATGCGTATGATGCTACAACATCAGACCTGAATAAGTTCTCCAATGGTACACACGAGTTTATGCTAAACTATCGGGTCCGTATCCGTAAGCTACATGGAAATGTAGAATGCCCGGGCTATTATCACTATAGATAATTGTAGATGTTGTGATCGTCTTTTAAGACTTCAACTTTAGCAGTGTACTCTATTTCACTCTTTCACTAAATCGGTTTCAATATCTGTTTCTGAAGGTTGTTGAAATGAACAGCGATTTTAAAAAGAAAGGGAGTCATTAATGATAATGACTCCCTTTCTTTTTAAAATTTGGAGCATTAATTTTTCTTCAGACTTTTTAATGGGAGCTTCAAATTGGTTGGCTCTGCTAAGCCTCCATGTGTTTTATTAAATGTTGATGTAGCATTTTCAGATGAAATGGTTCGACTTCCAGTTGCAGGCGCTGTGATTTCTGAAAAATTAGTAAACACACCAGCAATGTTTTCGAAAGTTTGAACAACTTTTGTCGTATTAAAATTTGTCCATTCATTAATGTTTGCAAGCGTATACGTTCCTTGAAAGACTTGTCGGTCTTCTTCCGCTTCAAAGACTCCATCGACAGCTTCTGCAAATGTTGCTGTAAAGTTCATAGGCTCCGCAGTTCCTTCATAGTAAGTATAGCTTAAGCCGAATACAACGTCTTCAATTGATTTCGGTATAAAAATACTTTCACCGGAAACAAAGCTTCCATTAACAGATCCCCAAACAACAGGTCCTGTTGACGCATTGCCCCCCAGATCGACTGCTCTCAGCAACATATCCATGTCAACATCAGTGTAGGTCTCATCCCACTCCAGAACAACTAAGACTCCATCCTGTTCTTGTTCTAACGTTATTTCAATATCATCATCGTTGGTAATTTCAATCTTATCACTATCAACACTGGTAATTTCAATCTCAATACTCTCATTGCCCTCAATAATAAAATCAGCAAATAATTGCAGCGTGATGATTCCACTATCTTCACCTTTTTCGATTTCGATCTCTCCATAATCGCCAACAACTTCAAAGTCAGCCAATTCATCTTCTTCCTCAGCTCTGATTTCGTCATAAGCATCTCCGTCTAATTCGTAACTGATCGTAAAATCTTCTGCTGCAGGTTTGTCTAGTACAACTTCGATTTCAATTGTTCCATCAATTTCATTAACTGTCATAGAAGATTCAGCAAATGAAAGTTTAGGTTTTACGTAGGGTTCATCTTCACTACAGGAAGATATGGATCCAAGCAAAGCAATGACTAAACCAGAAAGTAGGAGCGCGCTATATTTTTTCATGTTCAGATGTTTACACATTTTAAATTTACTTAAATCTTTTGGCTTTTTTAAGCTCTATTTTCAATATCGTTTGAGCGGCATTGGACTTAATTCTTAAACCATTTTTTTACAATCGTTCGACCCTCCAGTCTAACCTTTACAAAATAAATTCCGGTCTGAAGCGTGGAAGTGTTTATGTTGTGCTCTAATTTTTCCTCGCCTTTCTTCATCGTAATCGGTTGTAATACTTCGTTTCCTATTACTGAAACCAGACTTAGATTAACGTCTCCAAGAAAATTATTTTCCATTACGATATTCAAATTACCTTGTCCCGGATTTGGATATAGCATAATGCTGTTTGATAATAGGTCATCTTCAGTGCCGGTAATATCTTCTCTAATGTAAATAGTGGTGTATGCAACATTGTTACACAATTCCAATCCCGAACCATTGGTGGTAACAATGGTAGAAGTGGTTGGTTGTATAATTAATTGAGGCCCGGTATAGTCTTGCACTGCGCCATCATCGGTACTCCAAACAAAAATGCTGGCGCCTCGTCCGTTTAGTGTTACCTCTTCGCCCGGGTAAATTAATTGTTTTGATGCTGATACCTGAACCGATGGATTCATACCGATAATGGGCTCAATGTTCATAGCGATATTGGCTCCGAAGTCAATGGCGTATGGATGCCAGACTCCAGCTTCATTCTGAATCCATGAGGTTGCTTTGGTCGACTCACCATCCAATGAAGATTGTATGGCTAATGAATCTCCATCATAATTCAATTCGATGCCGACATGGAAAGGTTTTCCGAATACTGGCGATTCTCTATCAAGCACAATTGTGGTAGCACGATTGTTTTCAATGTCTTCCTGAATTTGTTTTAGCAAGACAACTTTCCTTTCAATAACTGAGCCTGGTGCGCTCTGAGGTCCTCGTGCATTCCAAACAACTACAGTCACCGTTGCGTCTTCGCTGGTAGAATAAACATGACTGAAGGTGATGTTCATTCCACTGATGTATTCGTAGCCTAAGGCATTGGTAAAGATTTCAGAAATACCTTTGCTTTTTAAACTGTTGTGACCTGTGAGGTAGCCAGTGTAAATTCCATAATCGGATAACTGAATCGTACTGGGTGTGTAAGACTCTGAAAAGTTTGTGGCTGATCCACACAATCCTTCCTCTGAAACCGTAATGTAACTATCGATCTCCAATGGAGCGGAAGTACCAAGCGAATTGCTAGCCGATAAGGTAACTTTATAAATTCCGGGTATCGTATATTTTACTTTTGGATTACGTTCAATTGATGCACTTGGATTACCGCCTTCAAATGTCCAGCTCCATGCATTCGGAAAATTGGTTGAGAGGTCGGTAAAGTTTACCTCACCACCTAATAAAACCAATTGTTTGTCGGCAGTAAAATTGGGTGTAGGTATATCCGCAACAATCGGACTGCAGAGGTTTGCAGCCAGCAAGGATTTTCTTCGTGGGCTCAGATCCATCACTGCGCGTATTCTTGTCTTTTGCCCAATCGTAAAAATATTCATGCAGGCATCGTTCGTATAGTCCATGTAGTTTTCAACCATATTGGTTGCTCCACAACTAACCCGGCCAACAGGACAGCCTGAGCTTGCGCTTGCTGCTGGTGGTGTATCTGACACAAAATCGTCAGCACAATTTCCATCTCCCCAAATGTGTCGGAGCCCAAGCCAATGTCCTGTTTCATGTGATAATGTTCTGCCTTTGTTATACGGTGCTTGCATAACAGGGAAGCTGCCTTTATCTGCAGAGCCAAAAGAAGAATATTGAACGACTACACCATCTGTAGATGCAGAACCACCACTTTCATTTAACCCTGACAATCCCGATTGATCGGGGAACTGAGCATACCCTAATAAGTTGGAACTTGTACCACCAAACCGCACTGTCCAGATGTTGTAGAATAAATTTGGATTCCAGATGGTGGATGATTTCAAACCTCCTTCAATTTCTTCGCGTGTCCAGCTTGATTTGTTACCGTTAAAACGATGAATGCCAGGCTCACTTAATGCAATACCGTTTTGATCCACAGGCGACAAACAAAATTCGATTTCAATATCTGCGCCTACGGGACTATTATTGAATCCTGGTGTTCCTGGTTTCCTTCTGAAGTCTTCATTCAAGACATCAATTTGTGCTTGTACCTGAGCCTTACTAATATTTGTACCTGAGCCAATGGCTTCACCATTATGAATGATGTGTACTACAATTGGAATAGAAAGAAGAGTGCTTTGTTTTCTACCTGAAGCTATTTCACGCGCTTGAATTTCTTTCATTCTTTGCTGAATGGCTTCCTCGAAATCATCAAGCGTGCTGCGTCTCGGATACTTTAATTTGTTCACACTGTCTTGCTCCATGGTAGCACAGGTGCGTGGAGGATCAACAGGAGTTTGCTGTGCATTGGATAGCGTAACAAATCCGGTAAACAAACAAAAAAATAGAGCAAGACGTAATCCCATAATATTCACTTAATCTTCATCTGTAGCTTCGAAGTGGACTCGGTAACTTTCCGTTCCTTCTTCATCAAAGAAAATTTCCAATTCCATTTTATTTTTCTTCGCTTCCTTTACAATGAAGGGCAAACTTCCTTCTGTAGTAAAGAATGGAAGTAACATGGTAAGTGTTGCCGATGCATTGTTGAAGGACCATGAATCAGTTATAGTATTTGCTTCTCCATCGCTGCATTTTTTTGACCCGGTTGTAGCTTCATACGAACGTTCAGGATTCGCGTAAAAAGTATATTTATCATCGGATGCACAATTGATAGTAAATGTTTCAATTATTTCTCCATTGAGTGTTTCTTCCAAAAATTTTAATTTCCAGGTCTTGCTATTCTCACCTGTAAAAATTTGAGTGTACGTATAAGGAGTAGGTTTAAGTTCTTCTGAGCAGGAGAAGTTTAAGGCTACCATAAAGAGAATAATGATGTATGTAGTTTTCATATCAATCCGGTATGAGGGTGAATGATACTTCAGGCTGGTCTTCAAAATCAACGAGGGTTATGGTCATAATAATTTGACGTGTTATTGGATCAACGATACCAACTCCGCGAATGGTTGCCAATTCTTCAGAAAGATTTTCTTCTTCTTGTTGAGGAATGGTTAAGGTATTATCGCCATTATCAATAAACGTTAAATCCATTTCGGTATCTGTACTAAACACATTGATATTCCAATTGGAGAGTCGGTATGTTTCGCAATCCGAACTTGTAACGGTAATGTCGGTAACGTTTGGCGATCCGCGTTGTCCGATATAAGTCCCACCTAGTATGCAATCATCAACAATGGTGAAGGTGTAGGTTTTACCAATGGCACTTTCATCTTGCCCTACCTGCAGTTGATCGGTACTAACCGATTCAATGGTAAAGGTAATTTCCTGACTCCGGATGATATTATTGGCATTGTTAATCAATTGAATTTGAACATTGCCAAAGTATTCACCTTGGGCAATCTCTACTTTTCCACGTTCACCAAGAATAACATAGTCAATTCCTTCGCGTGCATCGCCACCAATGGAATAGGTAATGGTTATATCTTCTTCCAATACAGGTTCTGACTGATGGATTTCAATATCAATAATTTTGCTGAAGCTCTCTTTTTCAGTTCGTGATGATTCTGTAAACCGAACGAAGTAAGGACCTTTAAAGATGATGCGTTCTGTTTCGCAATTTGTCATTGCAAACACACCAAGGATATAGAATAAGGTTGCTACTTTTTTCATTTAGTATCCAGGATTTTGATCGTCTGCCAAAGATGGATTATTCAAAATTTCACGTTGCGGAATGGGCCACAATTCATAAGCATCTTTCCAATTGGAAGAAAATGCAGTCATCACCGCTTTCGCCCGACCCGTTCTAACCAGATCATACCAACGATGTCCTTCGAAAGCCAATTCATATTTTCTTTCTTCTTCAATAAGACTTAACATCTGGGCTTGTGTTACGGATCCAACCAGTGGAGCGTTTGCGCGAGTGCGCAGTGCATTGATGTCTTCCTGCGCACTATTTGTTCCGGATACCTTATTGAGATTCGCTCTCGCCTCTGCGCGAATGAGATGCATTTCTCCAAGTCGAAAGACAACTACATTGTTGTTATTCGCATCCGCTGTTCCATATTTGGCAACCGAGTAGCCGTTGTCATTTCCCTTTAGATTTCTGGAGTCAAAGGAAACAGAAAGATACCGGTCTCCTGAATTGACTCCATCTAATGCAACCAATAATTGATTGGATGGAATCATTTCTCTTCTGCCTACAAAAATATTATTCAACCCGATATTCGGATCCGTCCCAGGATCATCAGAAAGAGTATAGCCCACTTCAAAGATCGCTTCGTCCGTAAAATCTTCCGTCACCAAAGATTGATATTCTGGTTCAAGTGTAAATTCATTTGACGCGATAACATTGGTTGCGAATTGCTCAGCCTTTGTCCAGTCTTCATTGTATAAATGATATTTTGCCAGAGCGGCACGTAATGCATAATCACTGGCATAACCCGCGTTACCTGCTTGTACCGGCAGCTTATCCAATGCTTCAGTATAATCTTCTAATATAAAATCCAGAATTTCTTCTTCTGATGCGCGGGCGATGTTGCTGTTTACTTCAATTGATATTCCCGTTACTTTAGGTACACCTCCATACGTATAAAGCGCGAGGAAGTAAGCGTATCCTCTTAAGAAATGCGCGGTTCCAAGAACACGATTACGATCAGTACTTGTTACACCTGGAACCGTAGGCAGTTTTTCGATAATGAAATTGGCGATATAGATGGTGTTATAGATACTCGCCCATAAAGCAGTGACCGAACCATTCGATGAGGTAATTTGCTTGGTGCCCAATTCGCGGTATTGGTTAAACGTACCTCTGAATTGAAGCATGTCTGCTGTAGCATCGCCTGAAATTACAGCTGCCGGAATAATGGGGCGGAAGGCACTATACAAACCAATCTCTACAGCAGGAACATCATTCGCCTCGTTCAGCACAACATCATCGGTAAGAATATCAATGGGTTCAGGACTGAGTATATCACAAGATGTGCTCGCCACAAGAAGCAGAATGATAAAACAATATGAATATTTTATGTTTTTCATTTTAACGTAGCATTAAGTCCTATAGCAATTGTTCTTACCTGTGGCAACGTGAAGAAATCGATGCCTTGTGCCGTAGTCGATCCATCCAGTGTGCTAACTTCCGGATCAGAGCCACTGTATTTTGTGAGCGTCCATAAGTTTGTTGCCGATGCATAGACGCGAAGTTGACTAAGCATTAATTTGTTTATGATATTAGGAGGTAAATTGTAGCCGAAGCTAAGGTTCTTTAATCGGAGATAGGAAGCATCCTCTAACAGCCGGTTGCTGGTTAAATTATTTACCGTACTGTTCAACTCATAGCGTGGTATATCGGTTATATCACCCGGGTTTTTCCACCTGCGTAATGCGTCAATGGATTGATTGGTTTGAATATCATCACCCATATTTACGGTGGATGCTTTTGTGAAGTTCAATACCTTATTGCCAAGCGAGAAATTGAAAAAGATGGAAAGGTCAAACCGCTTGTACTGAAAGGCATTAGTTATACCTCCAATTAATTTAGGTTGGGCATTTCCAATAACCATGGCATCTGCATTGGTAATAGCGCCATCTTTATTTCGATCTTGATATATGGCATCGCCCGTGGCGGAATTAACACCCAAATAATTTAAACCCCAAAAAGATCCGAGTGGTTCTCCTTCTTTAACGATGTTCGTTCGATCAACACCTTGTCCTGTATAACCTCTGAATAGTGGCGTAGAGTCTGGAAGAAATAAAACTTTGTTTAAATTCTTGGATAGATTCAATGTAGTAGTCCATCGCAAATCCTTATCAATATTGACTGATGATACACTGAATTCAATTCCCTTATTTTCCATTTCACCAACATTATCATCTATGCCAGGGAATCCGGTGGTTAAGGAAAGTGGCTTGAACAAAAGCAGGTCGGTTGTTTTGTTATAGTAGGTATTGATTACCCCTTGAATTCTCCCTTCCAATAAACCAATATCTAAACCAATATTTATTTCACTGGTGGTTTCCCATTTAATATTTTCATTTTTTACATTGAACGGAATAACACCGGAACTCCCATTGTAAGGGGATGAACCCCACTGCCCAAGAAATGTGAATGGATCAATTCGTTCATTTCCAGAGAGGCCTGCACTCGCTCTTAGCTTTAGATCGCTGATGATGTCATACTTCCAGAATTTTTCTTGTGAAATTCTCCACGCAGCAGAGATAGCGGGGAAGTATCCAAATTTATTATTCGCACCAAAGTTTGTAGAACCATCGGCTCGCATGCTGAGCGTAACTAAAAAACGATCTTCGTAATCGTATCGTGCTTCACCAAAAAAAGAAAGAATGGAATGTGATGCTGTGCGAAAGGATCTCCCGTCATCAACAACTCCGGCAGATTGTATATAGGTAAAATCATCACTCGGAAATATTCGACCCTGTATGTTTCCCCCAAGCGAATTGTTATCATAAAACTCTGAACCGAGTAATGCACTTAGTCTTTGACCTTTTGGTAGGTCTTTTTTATACGATAGTGTGGCGAAGTAATTTACGTTGCTGGTGGTGGCCGCACTGAATATTCCATATCCCTGACCACCAACACTAGGTAGAAAGCCACCAATGGCGGTTTGGGAAGATTCATACTGATCCTCAGTAACGTTGTTGTAATCCAGGCTTCCCTGTATTTTAAATTTCAAGTCAGGATTAAACTGATAGGTAAGGTTGAGGTTCCCCAAGGCTTTTACCGATATAGTATTGAATCGGGGTAATAAAGCCTGACCTACCGGATTGAAATTTGGAAAGCCTGCATACAGGGGAGAAGCTGGGCCAACAAGCGCACCATTTTCATCGTAGGCTACATTAAAGGGTAAACTTTTTATGGCACCCGAATATACACCATCTAAAAAATTGTCACCCTTTACGCGCATATTAAGCGACCTCGAAAAAGTGATGTTGGTACCAAGCGAAAGCTTTTGAGTAAGTTTTTGATCGAGGTTTATGGTAACACCAAGGCGCTGGAATTTATTATTGAGTTGTATACCTTCTTCTTCCCTGAAATTCGCGCTGACGTAAAATTGTGTATTATCGTCACCTCCTGTTGCTGATAGCTGATACTGCTGCATAATACCTCTGCGCAATACTTCATCTTGCCAGTCGGTATTCACACCGTCAGTAACACCCTCTATCAAACCAAAGCTATCCGGATTTAATCCTGCGTTGCTAACGGCTTCCCGTTGGAGTTCAAGTAATTGTGTAGCATTCATCAGCTCAAGTTTTTTTACCGGATCGATGATGCCGCGCTGAACATCAAAGGATATATTGGTTGTGCCATTTTTTCCACGTTTGGTAGTAATAATAATTACACCATTAGAGGCACGCGATCCGTATAAAGCTTTTGCTGATGCATCGGATAGG
>ERZ795059.5759-NODE-5759-length-11185-cov-4.980144_pt1 | contig 11185 bp, 8 predicted proteins | sample MGYA00375143_ERZ795059 | MGnify/ENA primary metagenome ERZ795059 (study PRJEB30188, sample SAMN05720168) | activated sludge metagenome | isolation source: Anaerobic digester | place: USA | collected 2015-01-07 ... | reverse complement strand
AAAAGATATCGATGCATGGAATGTAGATTTAAAAAGTATATCAGATGATTTTTATCATTCTTATTGCTCTGCCCGAATTGATACTGTTATGAAAAATATTGAGATCATCTCTCGTTATTGTCATCTGGAAATTTCTTTTCTGGTTATTCCTGGCTTGAATGACAGTATAGAAGAAACCAAAAAATTAAGTGACTTTATTGGTTCAATTAATCCAAATATTCCATTACATATAAATCGATATCATCCTGCTTATCTGATGAACATTCCCCAAACGCCTTTAGAAACGTTAATTAGACTATATCATACTGCAAAGAAAAATTTAAACTATGTTTATCTTGGGAATACAGGACTGACTGAATATAATCATACGTATTGCCCTGTCTGTCAAAATATCCTAATCGAAAGAAAAATATCCCATATCACAAATCGAATGGACAATCAAAATGTATGTCCTGTTTGTCATACTCCAGTTTATGGAAAATTTTAGATTTTTATGAATAATCAAACATCACAATCATTTTTAAAAGACATCAGAACAGAGATAAACAAAGCAGATTTAATCTTAATTCTAATCATTATTTTGGTCTGTGCTAGTTCTTTTTTTTTCATTATGAGTCATAAAGACTATGATCGAATTGAAGTCTATGTAGATAATGATTTATATATAGAATGTGAGCTAGATAAAAATCAGGTAGTAAAGATTAATGAACATAATACCATAGAAATCAAAGATAAAAAAGTAAGAATGTTGTATTCGGATTGCAAAAACCAACAATGTGTAAAAATGGGCTGGTCTGATCAATTTCCAATTATTTGTGTACCTAATAAGGTTAGCATTAAGTTTAAGAATTTAAAAAGTAAAGAACATGATAAAATGATAATTAGTTATTAAAATATGAAAAGAATACTATTTCTTGTATTTATATTTTTTATTATTAGCATTCTATTTATTCTTATTAGTGCTAATTACATTGATAATGAACATATTCGTCAAACTAAGCAAAATCTGATTACTTTTATCGACTGGATTTTCCTTTTTATTATCGTTTCTATTATTCTTCTGGTTATTCGTGAAAATACAAATCCTGTAAAATCACTAGCGTGGATTCAAGTATTAATTTTTTTACCTGTTATAGGATTTATTCTTTACATCGTATTTGGAATAAATTATAGAAAAAAGAAAATTTTTAATAAGAAGTCTTTAAAGGATGCAAAAACAATTGATGCTTTCATATCTTCTGATCTAACTGATAATATTGATGCTTTCGATATTGTCAATGATCAGAGTCATAATGTAAAAAGATTGATTAGACTAATGTATAATAATAGTAAAGCTATTTTGTGTCAACACAATGAGATGGAATTTTACTACAGCGGAGCAGATAAATTAGATGCATTGTTTAACGATATTCAAAAAGCAAAAAAAACAATCCATCTTGAATACTTTACAATTAAAGATGATCAAACAGGCCTTACATTACAAAAAATCCTTATTCAAAAACTAAAAGAAGGTGTAAAAGTCAGAATCATATATGACGCTGTAGGTTCATGGAGAACAAAAAAAAAATACTGGAAAAAAATAATCCAATCTGGTGGTGAATGTTACTCATTTTCACCTGCAATTTTTCCACTTTTATCAAGTAAGTTAAATTATCGTGATCATCGAAAAATAGCCATTATTGACGGTACAACTGCTTATATAGGTGGTGTAAATATTGGAAACCAATATATTGGGATTTCGTCCTCCTTTTCTTTCTGGAGAGATACTCATTTGAGAATAAAAGGAGATTCATCCCATGTGATTCAGCAAATGTTTCTCCTCGACTGGCTTTTTGTAAGTAAAAAGAACGAGTTTAATAAAGTCAATTTTCCTGCACATCAAATCCAATCAGTGAGTCCTGTTCAAATCGTTTCTTCTGGACCTGATTCAGATTGGGAAAATATTCATCAGGCTTATTTTGAGATGATTTGCAGTGCAAGGAATTATCTCTATATTCAGACACCCTATATGTTTCTTGATGAAAGTATTCTGATGGCTTTAAAAATTACAGGATTGGCTGGTGTCGATGTTAGAATAATTCTTCCTCATAAACCTGATCATATTTTTATCAATTATGGCACCAAATCATACTACTATGATTTACTTGACGCTAACGTAAAGTTATATGAATATACAAAGGGTTTCATTCATGCGAAAGTAATTATTGTTGATGATGAATTTTGCTCTGTTGGATCTGCTAATCTTGATATCAGAAGTTTTAGTCAAAATTTTGAAATGAATGCCTTACTGTACGATTCATCTAAAGTTATAAAACTAAAAGAGCAGTTTTTCGAAGATTTGGAGAATTGTGTCTGTATTAATAAGGAATCGGTTAACAAGAAAAACAAGTTAAGAAAATTTTTAGAGTCGTTTGCCCGTTTATTTTCGCCGATTTTTTAAAAATTAAGAAATTTTAAAAATATCTGTTGACTTCTTTCTCTTTTTATGCTAAAAAATTAGAAAATAAATAATGCATAAATGAGGTTAGTAAATGAAACGAATCTTTTTAGTTCTTACTCTCATCCTAATTTGTACTGTTCTAAACGCAAGAGCCTTAAAAGTAGGTATATATGAAAACAAACCTTTAGTCTATATAGATGATAAGAAGGAGCCAAAAGGTTTATTTGTAGATGTATTAACACATATTGCTGAAAAGGAAAATTGGGAAATAGAATATGTATATCAATCATGGGCTGACTGTCTGAGATTACTTGAAAAGGATTCTATAGATATATTGGTAGATATTGCTTATACAGAAAAAAGAACAGAAATCTTTGACTATAATAAAGAGAATGTATTCGTAAACTGGGGGATTGTCTATGTGAATGATCAAAGTATATCTACTATGTTGGATTTGAACAGAAAGACAATTGCTGGGGTGAAAGATGATTTATATTTTGAAGAGCTCATTTTATTGTTAAAAAAATTTGATGTAGTCTTTGAACATATATATGTGAATGAGTATGCTGAAGGACTTAAAATGTTAGAAGATAAGAAAGTCGATGCTGCAGTTGTTAATCGACTTTTTGGATCTCTTAATGAGAGTAATTATCAAATTCAAAAATCTGAAATAATATTTAGACCTTCAGAGCTTAGGTACGCATCACCAAAATATAAAATGCAAAGTGTACTCACTACAATTGATTATTACATTAAAGAGATGAAACAAGATGAGAATTCTATCTATTATCAGAGTATTAATGAGCATATTTCTGGCGTTAAATCAGTTAGTAAAAATCATAATCATAAAATTAGTGAAAAGTTTCTGATTATTACTTTGTCTATAACTAGTTTTGTATTATTTGTATTATTCATATATTTACTACTTAAGAGAAAAGGAAAACTGAGTATTTATCAACATATCAAAGAAATAAATGAAAATTATCCATATCCATGGTTGATCTATAATAATGATAAGGAAGTAATTAAAACAAATCAATCCTTTAAACAACACTTTAATTTTATTGAAGAAATAAATCATTTTAATTTAAATGATTTAACAGAACAATATAATGAATTAACAAATCTATCAGATACAGCTTTTAGAACAATAAAAATAAAACATCCACTTATAAAGCAAGATTTAAGTGTACTAATTGTAAAAGTCCATAATCTGGACAATCATTACCAGTTGTATTTTCTCGATAATATTTCTCTTATTAATACATTATCTGATTGTGCTTCTGACAATAACCTGTTAAATGATGTATTTACAAATCTTCCAGATATTCATTTATTGTTCAATGAAGATGGAACAATATTGAAAGTGAACAATCTATTTTTGGATCTTATCAACGAGAATGACAATCATAACATATTACCAAACAATATAATTGACTTATTTAATCCTGGTATCATCACACAGGTTAAGAACCATTTCTCCAAAAATCGATTACCTTTTGTTTGTGATACTGATTTGACTATAAATTCTCATAAAAATAATCATGTAAAAATCATTGTAAACAACTTTATCAATAATATGGAGTCATACTATGTTTTGACAATTTCTAACCTAAATAAACAAGGTTTTGATTTCAATTCTATAAAAAAAATGATTAAAGATATTCCATATCCTGTATTAATTGCACAAAACTCTTCTACTATCCTGTTTGTGAATTCAATGTTTTGTGATTTGTTTGGAATAAACTCTGAAGATGTTTTGGATAAGAAGATTCATGATTTATTTTCAAATAATACTGAACAGACTTGGATTAATCAAGATTATATTTGGTCTGAAGTAAATGTAAAAGTTCAGGATAGTACAATCAAATTGTTACAAATCTTTAAAATGGAGATACCTATTGATACTTTGCGAAAAATAAGCGTTTTAATTTTTAGAGAGACACTCGATTTTGAATTATCATTAAAACAATATTTGTATCAACTCAAACAATATGATAAGATTCTAGCAGCTAACTCTGATTTCATAATAATGTTAAATCTTAAAAATGAAGTTCTTTATGTCAGCACTTCTCTAAACATGATTAAAGGATTTGAAAATGTTAAAATAACCAATAATGCTGAAATTTTAAAACAGATTTGTTCAGCAGAGGATTATAATATGTTTTCTGAGATTCTATTTTGCAATAACTCTAATATGCTTGAGAACAATACAAGAATCAGGCTAACTGATCTAAACAAGAATGATCGTTATTTTGAAATTGTTAACCATAGAACAGAAATTCTTTCAAATAGTATCCGTATAATTTTACTTCATGAAGTAAGCCAATACCAAAATGAAATACAGATGATGAATAAACAAATAACTGAATTACATGATTTATTGGATCATATGAATGATATGCTTATTTGTGTTAACCAAAATGGCGACATACTGTATTCAAATTTATATTTTTCCGAAAAAAGTGGATTAAGAAAAGAAGAGATTATTGGTAAGCGAATATTTGAATTAATCAATATCAGTAATCATGAGGTCATATCAAATGAATTACTAATGAGTAGTGAATTCAATAAAAGTCTGATGATTCATGACTGTAGAATTGAGTTTATAAATTCTGAAAAACGATTTATTGAACACATGTCTGTTTCTCTGACAAAATTTAAAGATAAGGACGGAAAAACCTTTATATTGGTTATGATTAAGGATTTATCTTATATCATCAAAATGCAGAAAGAACTCTTAAAACTTAAAAACTTGGAGATTTTGCAAAAGTCAAGTTTGCATATTGCTAATGATTTTAATAATATTCTTACAGCCATTATGGGACATATTGCTTTATTAAAACTGAGCCCTGATATTCCTGCTTCAATGCTCGATCGTATTAAAAAAGCAGAAGAGGCATCAATAAAAGCGAAAGAATTAACTCAGAAAATTTTCCCACTTGAACACAAAAGCCATTTAAAAAGAGACTATTTTTCAATTTCTCTTTTACTTGAACAAATAGAATTTAAGAAACCAGACAATATTCAATTTAAATTTGATATCCCTGATGGATTATCACCCGTCTATGTTGAAAAAGAGATGACCATCAGTGCAATATCTAAAATTTTAGAAAATGCTTATGAAAGCATGCCTGCCGGAGGTATTATTAGTATCGTTGTTAAAGAAACAGAGATGCTTAATAAAAATATATATAGTCTAATTCCGGGTAATTATATTAGCATCAAGATATGTGATAAAGGCAATGGTATTGATTCTCTCTATTTGGAGAAAGTATATGAGCCTTATTTCTCTTTGAAAAATAAAGAAGGATTAGGTTTAACTCAAGCATTTCACCAATTAATCACTCAAAATGCTTATACAAAATTAACTTCAGTATTGCATGAGGGAACATGTGTTGAAATCTTTTTGCCTCAAAGACCCGCTTCTCAACACATTATTGAACCTGATAAACACTTTGATAAAACAATTAAAATATTGTTTATGGATGATGAACAGTTAGTTTTAGATATTGCTTTGGAATATCTAAACAAACTCGGTTTCCAGGTGGTTTTGGTAAAGAATGGGGAAGAGGTTATGCAGGTATTATCCCAAGATAATCAATTTGATGTAGTAATTCTTGATTTAGTTGTTGCTGAAGGTATGGGAGCTAAAGAAACTATTCGTCTGATTCGTGATAAATATCAGGATATGCCTGTTTTCTTGTCAACAGGATTAAAGACTGAGTTAACACTTATGGATTACAGAAAATATGGGTTTAATGATGTAATCGAAAAACCAATTGATTTTCTGTTGCTAAAAGAAAAAATATATCAGGTACTCAGATAACTGTGTCCGTATATAATTTGAAAAAAGTTGTTATAGTGACTAAGGATTTAACACAGTGACAGTCCCTGCATAAATTGTTTTTAGAGACGAATCATTTTGTTTAATAAGAAGGCTTCCATCTGCTTGAATGCCTTCACAATATCCTTTAACTATCTCATTTCCACAATCAACCTGAATATGATGAGAATTCAACAGATGGTTCTTTTCAAATTCATCAAGAAATGTTAATAAATTACTTTCCTGATATATCTGCAGATTATTATAGTAGTTTTCTAAAAAAAAATTAAGTATATTGTTATTTGATATAGATTCTCCTAAAACATCTGATAAAGAAACTCCCTGATAACAAGCGTTTAAACAGGAAATCTTATTATTCGTATTAACTCCAATGCCAATCAGATGATATTTTGTTAAGGGATTATATGTTGCAATGATACCACAACATTTTCTATTGTCTATGTAGATATCATTTGGCCATTTGATTGTAAGATTGGAAATTTGAAACATATCTTGAAGTGTTCTTCTTAACATGATACCTGTAAAAATCATCAGACTGGGGAAAAACGTATAGTGATAAAGTCCTAAAGTAAACCATAATCCGCCATTATATGAAATCCATTTATTACCCTTTCTCCCTCTTCCGTTCGTTTGTGTGTCAGCGCAAACAACAAAATCCTGAGTCAGTTTATTCGTTTCAATCAGATTTTCAGCAATATCCATGGTTGAAGTAACTTCTTTAAAATGATATTGAAGAATATTCAGCTTTTGATGATTTAGTATATCAGACATGCATCTCCATAGCTAAAAAAACGATATTTTTCTTTAACCGCTTGCGTATAAGCATTCATTATTAATTCATAGCCTGCAAATGCTGAGACAAGCATCATGAGGGTTGATTCTGGCATATGGAAGTTCGTTATGAGTGCATCTGCTATTTGAATCTTCTTTCCTGGATAGATAAAAATATCTGTCCATTTTGATCCATGGTTCAATATATGATGCGTAGCAAAACTTTCCAGTGTTCTGACACTGGTTGTACCTACTGCGATTACTCTTCTGTTTTCTAACTTCGCATTATTAATAATTTGAGCCGTTTCACTGCTGATAGTACAATATTCACTATGCATCTTGTGATTTAAAATATCATCAGTCTGTACTGGACGAAAAGTACCAAGTCCTACATGGAGAATGACTTCAGTAAGGATTACCCCTTTGGCTTGAAGTTGATTCAGTAGATTGTTGGTAAAATGAAGCCCTGCTGTCGGGGCGGCTACAGAACCTTCTTCTTTGGCATAGACCGTTTGATAATTTTCTTGATCAGATAATTCTGATTCTCTGTGAATATAGGGTGGTAAGGGTATTTTCCCAACTTTTTTTATTTCATCCATGAGTAAAGAATGAGTAAACAGACCATCTTCATGGTTTTTGATAAAGAACTGGATTTTTCTTGCCCCTTCCTCTGCATAATCAATCACTTTCCCATAGAAATTTTCAGAAAAATGGATGACACTATTTAACTTAACTTTTCTTCCTGGTTTTACTAAACAAACCCATATAGATGGTTCAACAGGGTTAAGCATGAATATTTCAATTTTTGAACCAGTACTTTTATACCCAATGAGTCTAGCAGGTATTACTTTACTGGCATTCATAACAAGAACATCGCCAGGTTTAAAAAAGTCGATTATATTTTTAAAATAATCATGGCTTATTGTTTGATTTTTTTTGTCTATTTTTAACAATCTTGATCCTGATCGATCAGCAAGGGGATATTGAGCAATCAAATCATCAGGCAGTTCATAATGATAACTGCTTTTTTTTAACAAGTCTGTTTTATTCATTGATAACCTTCAATTGGACATTTTCAGCTTTACTAAGTACAGCTTTAAAACTACCGAAAATAACTTTACTTTCCATTAAAACGGGTATTTTATAGTCATCATTTGTTATCCAGATCAATATCTCTCCTGACTGTTTGAAAATTGCTTCTCCAATCAAATCGGGTTTAATGACTAAACATTCCTTTTTCCCAAAAATGGTATTTATTGTTTCTTTTCTTAAAACCAAAACTTTTGCTAAGTGGTTTTTCCCATCAGTTGTTACATTTATCTGCAAGGGTTTACCTACTTCCAGTTTTTGTAGTCTAGAATAATAAAATGCTGAGAACACATCTTGTGTTTTAGATGGAATGTCAATACGGGTGTTTTTAAAGAATTTCTGTTTATATCTGTATCTAGAGTAGATCGTGTAGTTTTCATTTGGATAGTAGGTATGAATTCTGTGCTGTCTGTATCCTCCTTCTTGAAGAAGTTTTGTAAATTTGTAAGATACCTGGGTTTCTTTGTCCCAGATGGATTCAATATAATCTCTTACTTTAAAAAGTTTGTCAAAAAAACCATTTGTTGATGCATTTGATGTGATCTTCCATGATGGACGATTATTATGTTGAATCGTTTTAACTTCAAGTATAGCAGTTCCTGCAGTAACCATTCCATATTTAATGTCAAAAGTTAGTTTTTCACCATCCTGAAAGCAAAAGAGGTAAGTTGAGCATAAGAATAAAAGAAAAACGATGCATAAAACATTTTTCACAGAGCTCCTCCTGTTACATAGAATTCTTCTCCGGTCATATAAGAGTTTTTAAATATCAGAAAATGGACAATTTGATATATATCATTGAATCCAGCTAACCTGTTTAAAGGGATTGTCTGGATTTGTCTTTCATAATAATCTTCCCTGAAACGTCTGTATTCAGGTGCAAATTGAGTAGAGTCAATTTGAACTGGACCAGGTGAAACAATGTTGATTAAAATATTGTGTTCGGCTTCTTCTTTCGCAAGAGATCGTACCAAATTTGAAATAGCAGCTTTTGTTGCAGCATAAACACTGCCCTGACTAAGTCCGATTCGACTGACATTTGATCCAAACAAGACAATATTTGAAGCAGAATTGCTTCTGAGATAAGGTAAGAGTATATTCAAAAGATAACACACACCTGTTAAATTAGTTTGAATGATTTTTTCCGTTAAACGGATATCTGTGTCTGCCAGTTTTTGAAAATCAGAGCTTCTTTCTGTGGCACATACAATCACTGAATCAGGAAACAATGTTTCCTCTTTAGATTCATCGTAGAATTTTTGAAAAGCATTATGGATTGATAAATAATCACAAAGATCAAACTGAATTTCAGATACTGATGGATGTTTAAGCAAACTTTCTATTCGGTGTTTGTTGTGATGATAATGTAAGATAAGCCGGTGATTTTCAGAAATTAAATGATTCGCGATAAATGAACCAATATTACTGTTAGCACCAACGATCAGAATTGTTTTCATTGGCTGATTTCTTTCAAAATATGACAGGCAGTTTCCAGTTTACTGCCTTTTACTGCTATTTGTTTGTCTTTAAAAATGAGTATCTGTTCTGTGTCATGTTTACCGGAAGTATATAAGGAATTGGCCACGATACAGGTACAGTTTTTTTTGGTCAACTTGCTCATTCCATTTTCAATAATGTTTTCTGATTCTGCTGCAAAACCGATTAGTAGTTGATTTTCATGTTTAATCTGACCTAATTCAAAAAGAATATCTTTTGTCCTAACCAGTGATAAACTCATATTATCGGCCTTTTTAATCTTTTCTGAGGCAGGGTTTTCTATTGTATAATCAGCAACAGCAGCACACATTATGATGATATCGTAATCAGCATAGATATTCATGACGGCATTATACATTTCATTAGCTGTTTCAGCTTTTACTGTTTCGATATAATAAGGTATTTTATCTTCTATATAAGCATGAATGAATTTTACTTCAGCTCCCATAACACATGCCGCTTTTGCAAGCGAAATTCCCATCTTACCTGAAGAACGGTTTGAAATAAAACGCATCGGATCTATCTTTTCACGACTAGCCCCTGCAGTAATAAGTACTTTTTTATTTTGAAGTATCATCTCTGTTAATGAACTAATTTTGATAAAATCGAGAATTTCAACAGGATCAGGGAATCTTCCTTTTCCTATATAACCACAAGCAAGATAGCCTGTTTCCGGTTCCATTATCAGATATCCATTTGTTTTTAAGAATGTTATATTTTTCTGAACTATCGGATTTTCGTACATATTGATATTCATTGCCGGAACAATAATTTTTTTAGCTTTACCTGCCATTATGCTGGTTGAGAGCAAATCGTCTGCAATACCATTGGCAATCTTACCAATGATATTGGCTGTTGCGGGAGCAATAATAAAAATATCTGCCCAATCTGCGAGAGATATATGTTCAATTGGTGCATCTTCATCAAATAATTTATAAGAAACGGATTGCTTCGTAATAGACTTAAACGAAAGTGGACTGACAAATTCCATTGCATTTTCAGTCATGATAGTTTTAACCTGCGCACCAGCTTTAGTTAGAAGACTGGCAAGTTCAATCGCTTTATAAACAGCAATTCCACCACTTACACCTAATAAAATATGCTTATCCTGTAACATAAAAATCCTTGTTATTTTTTCTTTACTGAGCTACTCAACGCTTGAGAAAAAAGAGAGGCTATATAAGGAGCTGAAAACTGAATGAGTTCTTGTTTATTTCGCAATAAGTTGTTTTCTTCCCATGATTTATAAATTGTTTTAACAAAATCAGAAAAATCTGTCTGATTATGATAATCAAACATTTTTCCAGCATTAGCCATATCTAATATTTTTGCTGCATCTCCATTAACAGGGCCTATTCCTATTATTTTTGTTTGTGAACCTAAATACTCAAACAGTTTATAGGTTAAAATGCCTTCATTACTGGTAGTTTGATTGATTACTAAGAGAAGAAGCTCACAATTAACACATTCTTCAATCACTTTTTTATGTTGAATAAAACCTATATTTTTTAAAAAAATATGAGCTGGGTCTATCTCTTTTT
>ERZ795059.5758-NODE-5758-length-11185-cov-5.590746_pt1 | contig 11185 bp, 9 predicted proteins | sample MGYA00375143_ERZ795059 | MGnify/ENA primary metagenome ERZ795059 (study PRJEB30188, sample SAMN05720168) | activated sludge metagenome | isolation source: Anaerobic digester | place: USA | collected 2015-01-07 ... | reverse complement strand
TGCTCCGGATTAACCTACAAACTTGGTTTTGATGACGAAGTTAAAGAAACTGATTCTGTGATACTTTCCAATGGTGTTAAAATAATAGTTGACGGAAAAAGTTTATTTTATTTAATGGGGTGTGAACTTGACTATAGCAGCGGATTGAACGGTAAAGGCTTTATTTTTAATAACCCAAATGCCAAAAAAACTTGTGGTTGCGGCGAATCATTTGGAGTATAAATTATGGATAGAAGAAAATTTATTACCGCTTTAGGAACTATAGGGGCATTTTCCGTTGTTAATAAGATAGAAGGAATAACAAATAAAATAAATAAAAATATAGGAATTACTAAAATGGGAAAATTTGAACAAGCTAAATTATCATATGCTTACAATGCATTAGAGCCATATATTGATGCAATGACAATGGAAGTACATTATAGCAAACATCATGCAGCATACACAACTAATTTTAATAAAGCAGTTGAAGGACCGGAATTTGAAGGTAAAAACGAATTTGAAATATTTGCCGAAGTATCAAAATATCCTGCTGCAGTACGTAATAACGGCGGCGGATGGTACAACCATAACTTATTTTGGCAAATTATGGGACCTAATAAAGGCGGAGTTCCTACTAACGAAGTAGGAAAAGCAATTGAAGTGGAATTTGGTTCGTTTGATAAATTCAAAGAATTATTTAATAATGCTGCTGCAACACGTTTTGGTAGTGGTTGGGCTTGGTTAGTAGTTGTAAACGGTAAACTTGTTGTAACATCTTCACCAAATCAAGATAATCCTTATATGGATATTGCCGATGTAAAAGGTACTCCGATTTTATTACTTGATGTTTGGGAACATGCTTATTACTTAAAATACCAGAACAGAAGACCCGAATATATTAACAATTTTTGGAATGTAGTAAATTGGGATGAAGTGAATAAACTTTATTTGGCTGCAAAATAATTATTAAAGAATAACTAACACCCTCTGTAATAAGAATATCATTAGATATATCTTGTTTAATCCTCGATAGGCAACTATCGAGGATTTTTTTTTATGCTAAATAGATTTTTTCGGACTTCTTAAAATCAAAATTGGTTTCGCAATAATATAGTTTCAACTGATTTGTTAAATTATAAACCAATAACTATACAATTAAATGGAAATTTGGATTGGATATATGTATAAAAACGGAAATTTATAAGCTTAATATAATTACGAGATGATCTGCTAATACCGGTAAATGGGGAATAATAAAGGAAAATATAACATGCTTAATTAATTTAATATAAATTGGACTGTATGAAAATGGATTTATAACTTATTATAAATAAATAAGTTATAAATATTGGATTATCATTATAAGATAAAACATTTATTAATTAAAAGCAATAAAATAAAGTTTGAAAATGTAAATAAAAATTAAAAAAATACTTGCGGATTACAATAAGTTTGTATATTTTTTCTTTGTTAAAAAAACGGATAAGAGTATATTTTAATTAAAAAATACTTATAATCCGAGTTAAAAATAAATCTATTTGGAGAAGATATGAGTAGTAAAGATTTTAATCCCTTCGAAATGGCACAAGCGCAATTTGATAAGGTAGCAGATATTCTCTCGTTGGATGAAGGGACAAGAGAATTATTAAGAGAACCTTTAAGAGAATATCATTTTAGCATACCGGTACGTATGGATGACGGTACTGTAAAGGTATTTAAAGGATTTAGAATTCAACATAATGATGCTCGCGGTCCTGCAAAAGGCGGAATACGTTTTCACCCTCAGGAAACAGTTGATACTGTAAGAGCTTTAGCAATGTGGATGACTTGGAAATGTGCAGTTGTTGATATACCTTTAGGCGGTGGAAAGGGAGGAGTAATATGCGATCCTCATCATTTAAGCCAATATGAACAAGAAAAAATATGCCGCGGTTTTATGCGTCAATTACATAAAGATGTCGGTCCTTTACGCGACGTTCCTGCACCTGACGTAATGACAAACGGGCAACATATGTTATGGATGTTAGATGAATATGAAGCAATTAAAGGCGAAAAATATCCCGGCTTAATTACCGGAAAACCAGTTGGTATGGGAGGTTCGTTAGGAAGAACCGAAGCTACCGGATATGGTGTTATTTATACATTACGCGAAGCAATACGCGAACACGGTATGGATATAAAGAACACAGTAGCAAGCGTTCAAGGATTTGGAAACGTTGCACAATATGCAATTCAGTTATTTACTCAATTAGGCGGTAAAGTTGTTGCAGTTGCTTGTTGGGATCATAAAGATAAGGTTTCTTATACTTATAGAAAACTTGACGGTGTTAATTTAGAAGAATTAATGGCAATTACCGATAAATTTGGCGGAATTGATAAAGATAAAGCCAAAGAATTAGGTTATGAAATATTAGATGCGGAAGCGTGGATGGAACAAGATGTTGATGTTTTAATTCCGGCTGCTATCGAAAACCAAATTCGTGAAGATAACGTTGGTAAAATTAAACCAAGAGTAAAAATTATTGCAGAAGGAGCTAATGGACCGACAAGACCAGAAGCAGACAAAGTATTATTTGAAAGAGGTATTTTTGTAATTCCGGACTTTTTAGCAAATGCCGGTGGTGTTACATGTAGCTATTTTGAACAAGTACAATGCAATATGAACTATTTCTGGGAAAAAGAAGAAGTTCTTACCAAATTAGATCAAAAAATGACAAACGCTTACTTAGCCGTTAGCGAATTAGCAAGAAAACGAAATTTATATATGCGTGATGCTGCTTATGTTATTTCTATTCAGCGTGTTGCATCAGGTTGTAAACAAAGAGGCTGGGTATAAAACTATAAAAAATAAATAAATTTAATATAGCTTTTAATAACCGGTTATATAAAATTCTTGTTTTATTTAATATTTTTTAAGATATTATTAGCAAAATAAGAAAATTTAATATAACCGGTTTTTTATTTTAGCGGGGTAAAAATGTCAGAAATACACTCTAATATTGAAGGATTAATTAACGATTTACAGGAAAGGGCAAAAGAATTAAATTGTTTGTTTAATGTAGAAGAGATATTAAGCAATAATGAAATTTCTATTGATGAAGCTTTACAATCTATTTCTAAAATTTTACCTACAGGATTTCAGTATCCGCCTATTACAGAAATACTTATTTTTTATGAGGATAGAGTATTTATGAGTAATAAGTTTAGAGAAACTCCTTGGTGTTTATCTACAGATATTGCGGTGCAAGATAAAATTATCGGTTCGGTAAATGTGTATTATATGAAAGAAATGCCACAATCCGATGAAGGTCCTTTTTTTAAAACCGAAAGAAAGTTATTAAATACTATTTCGCATAGAATTGGTTTTTTTATATTACACAGAAAACTTAAATCGGTGTTTCATGATTTAGATTCGGTAAAAAATAGAACGGAAGGAGAAAATAGACCTGAATGGATTATAATTTTGGATATGTTAAAAAAAACAGATCCAAAATTATTTAAAAGTATTATAAGAAAATTATTATACTTAATGTGTTGGAGCGGTATTGAGGAAGCGGAACTATTAATGCAAACATCAAGCAACCAAAGTATGTCTCAGGATGGAGCATTGGTTGACGAAAATAAACCGATAAAAAAATCCCCGATAAATAATAAAGAGTATATTGATGCGGTATTAGCGTTAACAAATACTTACTTAAAAGAAAATGAAATATTGGCAAAAATTCAAAAATGGATTCAAGAGGATAAATCCAGCTCTTTAATGAAAGTTGTTGAAAGTTTATATTCTTCCCTTGCAGATATTGGAGATGCGTTACGAAAGTACTTTCATTTAACCAGCGAGAAAATTGAATTATCACCGTCTGCAGATAAAGGATTACGAGTTGCATTATTAAGGCGTTTTTTTACAGAACAGCTTGGATTTATTAGCATTGCCCAACAATTTGTAACTTTAGCAGATTTTTTTGAATTGATTGATAAAATAATATTTCCGCCGCAAAGCCATGGTAAATTGGGTGGAAAAAGTGCCGGTATTTTTCTTGCCGCACAAATTATTAAAAAGCACAATATGAATTTTGATACTTACGGCGAAATTAAAACACCTAAAACATGGTATATTACAAGCGATGCGATGATTTATTTTATTCAATATAACAATTTGGAGGAAGTAATTGAGCAAAAATATAAAGAGATAGATGAGGTTAGAATAGAATATCCTCATATTGTGCAAGTATTTAAAAACAGTGAATTTCCGCCTGAAGTTATAAAAGGATTAAGTATAGCTCTGGATGATTTTGGAGATAAGCCAATTGTTGTTAGAAGCAGCAGTTTATTGGAAGATCAAATTGGAGCTGCTTTTTCGGGCAAATATAAGTCGTTATTTTTGGCAAATAGAGGGACAAAACAAGAAAGATTAATTGCGTTAATGGATGCAATTGCCGAAGTTTATTCATCCGTATTTAGTCCGGATCCTATAATGTATAGGACAGAACGCAATTTAATAGATTTTGACGAAGAAATGGGAATCATGATTCAAGAGGTTGTTGGTACTCAAGTAGGTAAATATTATTTCCCGTCTTTTGCAGGTGTTGCTTTTAGCAATAATGAGTTTAGGTGGTCGCCAAGAATAAAAAGAGAGGACGGGTTAGTAAGATTAGTACCCGGGTTGGGGACACGAGCCGTAGATAGGGTAGGAGATGATTTCCCTATATTATTAGCACCCGGGCAGCCAAATTTAGTTGTAAACGTAACCGTTGAAGAAAAAATAAAATATAGCCCGACAAAAATTGATGTTATTAATTTGGAAACAAATGAATTTGAAACTAAAAATATTTTTAATGTATTAAAAGAAGTCGGCGAAAAAATACCTTCGGCTCATAAAATAGTTTCTGTTGTTGAAGGAAATCATATACGTAATCCAATTGGATTTGAACTCGATTTTGAAACTGATGATTTAGTGGTTACGTTCGACAATTTAATTCATAATACAAGATTTATTAAAAAAATTCAAGAGTTATTACGTCTTTTAGAGAGTAAAATTCAATCACCCGTAGATATAGAATTTGCAAGTGACGGGACAGACTTTTATTTATTGCAATGCCGTCCTCAAAGTTATTCAAAAGATATTGCACCAAGTCCTATTCCAAAGGAGATTCCTGCAAGTCAGTATATCTTTTCTGCAGATAGATATGTATCAAACGGTAGAGTTCAAGATATTACTCATATTGTTTATGTAGATCCTATAAAATATGGTGAATTGCCCACAAAAGACGATTATTTGGCGGTTGGCAGAGCAGTTGGCAAATTAAACAAGTTATTACCCAAAAGGCAATTTATATTAATGGGACCCGGAAGATGGGGAAGCAGAGGCGACATTAAACTTGGAGTTAACGTAACTTATTCCGATATTAATAATACCGCAGTATTAATTGAAATAGCCCGAAAAAAAGGGAATTATGTGCCCGATTTATCATTTGGAACTCATTTTTTTCAAGATTTGGTTGAAGCATCAATAAGATATTTACCTTTATATCCGGATGATCCGGGTATTGTGTTTAATGATGCTTTTTTTAATGAATCGGATAATCATATTGCTGATATTTTGCCGGAATTTGAATTCTTGAGTAATGTAATAAAAATAATTGATGTACCGAAACAGACAGGGGGATTGATATTAAAAATATTGATGAATGCCGAAGTTGACCAAGCAGCCGGATTTTTATCTACTCCTTCTCACGATTATGTGCCGACTGAACAATTTACAGAAGTTATTGAAAAACATACAGCCGACCATTGGAAATGGCGTTATAAAATGGCAGAAAAAATTGCAGGAAGTATTGATGTAAAAAAATACGGAATAAAAGCATTTTACATTTTAGGGAGCACAAAAAATGCTACGGCAACGGCAAGCAGTGATATTGATATTATTATTCATGTATTAAATCATAAAGATAAAATAACGGCACTTAAAAACTTTTTAGAAGGCTGGAGTACTTCGTTAAGCGAATTTAATTATTTGCGAACAGGTATTAAAACAGACGGATTATTGGACTTTCATCTAATAACGGATGAAGATATTGTAAATAAAACAAGTTGGGCACAAAAAATAGGTGCTTCTACCGACTCGGCTAAGCCTTTGTTAATTGTTGATGTAGAGAAAGAACTATTTGATGAGTAAGAGATGAAAATTTCAATAATAAATTACGATAGCGTATCAGCAGAGCATATATTAAAATTACTTAACAAAATAAATATTAGCGTTAAGTTGATTACGGATGAAATTAACATATGTAATTCCGATATTATTATTATGCCGGATTGTAATGATTTATTAAAGGCTAATAGAAAACTCCAGTTATTTAATCTCTCTAATGTTATAAAAATTATTAATAAAAAAATAATTGGTATTAATAACGGAATGTTTTTAATGTGCTCTAATATAATAGGATGTAATAGCTCCGGTTTGGGATTATTTCATTCCGATGTATATAAATTTAATGAAACGCAAACACATAATTTTTTATTTTCAGATTTAAATACTACTAAACAAGCATGCGTTAAATTAGAAAATTTAGAAGGTGGGGTAAGATTTAATAGCAGTTATTATATTTTGGAAAATGATAATACTTGTATATCTGCAAAGATAAACCGAATACCAATAAGCATTTTAAATAAGCATAATAATTATATTGGTTTAAATTTAGATTTAAGTGATGAAAACGAAACGGACTGTAAACTATTATATAAGATAATTGGTGCTTAAAAAAAATCCCCCTTGTAAAATTAAGGGGGATTTTCAATTTTTATTTAATCAATTCTATATAATTTGTGTTTCCCGAAAAATCTTTTCTTGTAGCTGTCATTCCAGTAGCCTCCATCAATAACTTTAACTCAAGTTTTGTATTGGTTTCCGCTTTTTGCATAATGCCCTTATCAACATTGAATAAAATATTTCCGGCACCCGAAATTTTTGGTTCGCTAAAAGTATAATTTACTCCTCTTTCCGATACCTTATTTTTCCCTTCATAACTTGTACTTAACGATAAATCGATATTTGCAAGAAGTTCATCATCAAGTTTTAAGAAATTTCTTACTGTATATGTAGTTGTATTGTTAAGTTTATATACCATTAATGCCGAAGGGTAGGAGAAAGTCCATGTCGAATCTTTACCGATTTTTTTATTGGGAAGTCTTCTAAAAAATTGTTGTAACAATGGTTTTAATGCAGTTTCGTTTATATTAACAATATACTGTTGTTTCTCTTCTGCTTTTACGCTATCCTTTAATCCTTGTAAATTTATTATATTATCCACAATTTTGGCAGTTTTAAATACTTCAATTATTTCTCCAATTTTATTTACACGGATACCAAACGGTACATTATACATCGCTTCATATTCAATAAAATTCTTCTTATCTTCTACTTTTACGGGTTTTCCGCCTTTAAAAGTGTGTTTTTTTCCGTTAGCAACTACATCAACATCAATATCAGAAAGTACAACGCTAAATTCGGTATTTTTATCGGCATCAACTTCTCTAACTTCAAAATCGAACTTATAGTTTACTGTCTGATTTAATTCCGTTCTCATGGTTGTATCGGTTTTCATTTCCTGTCCCTGACCCGAAACGGTTTTCATTTTATAAGAAAACTTATCACCGGTTTTAAATTTATATGCTAAATCAAACGTTTTTGAGCCAACATCTTCAACTTCCGGTTTAGAAGCTTCTTTTTTATCATTGTTTCCGCATGAAACAAAAATGGCTATTAATAAAAATAATAATAGTGTTTTTTTCATTGTTCTCTCTAATTATATAATAAATACTTATTTCTATTTTTTGTAAAATTTTCTAACTCTGGTGACCATGTAGAAAAAATATCATCCAAAGATTTACCGGATCGAATATACTCTTCCAATATCGAACTACCGTATAATCTATCAATAGATTTTTTTCTGAATTCAAATTTTTCAGGGTATAATTTATTTACTTCATAAATAATGGTAATACCTAATTTAACGGCATCAAAATTTTTAGATTTATCTATTGCTAATTGAATTCCAAAACATTTATTATCTTTATATTTAGGGTTAGAAGCCATGTTTGGGATATCGACAGGTGTATATTCAACGGGTAAAAATTTTATTCCTTCAAATTTATATTTCTCTAAATTTTGTATAAGTTCTTTGTTGTTAATGTAAGGGGCACCGAAAGTTAAAAATGGTTTATCTGTACCTCTCCCTTCAGAAATGTTAGTACCTTCAAGCAAACATAAGCCGGGGTACACCATTGCAGCATCTAAATTAACCATATTAGGAGATGGATTAATCCATTTTAAATCTGTATCGGAAAATAAATCTTTTCGATTCCAATTTTCTATTTTAATTATTTGTAAATCGGCTTTTAAATCTTTACCGAGCAATCCTTCTTGGTTAAAGAAATTTGCTAGTTCTCCGATAGTTAATCCGTGTTGAATAGGAATTGGTGCTATTCCAACAAATGATAAATAATTTTTTTCTGTTATATTTCCGCTAACATTAATTCCTCCAATCGGGTTAGGTCTATCTAATACAATTACAGGAATATTGTTTTCAGCACCGGCTTGAAGGGTATAAAATAAAGTAGATATAAATGTATAAAAACGAGCACCAATATCTTGAATGTCAAAAATTAGTAAGTTTATATCTTTAAGCATTTCTTTAGTCGGTTTATTAATTTTACCATATAAAGAATAAACAGGAATACCGGTTTTAGGGTCTTTACCGTCTGTAATGCTATGTCCGTCAGGTGCATCTCCTCGTATTCCGTGCTCGGGTCCAAATAAAGCTAAAATTTTAAAATTTTTAATACCGGATAAAGTATCAACCAAATGAGTTCCGTTTTTTAATATTGCAGTATGGTTTGTAACAATACCGATATTCTTCCCTTCCAAAATATTTAACCTATCTTTTAAAAGAATATCTGCACCGCACTTAACTTCACTTAAGTTTTCGTTTACTGCACAGCTTATTAAGTTTAAATAACTAATAAAAACAATAAAAAATAATATTCTAAACATAAATTCACCTAATTTTATTCTTAGCAATCATCCAAGCAGCCAAAGTCATTCCGTCCCAAATAGTATTGTTCTCAATTAATTGTTCAATTTGTTCAGAAGTAAAAAAATCAATTTCAAAATCCTCGGTAAAATCTTTTTTAAGCGGAGAATAAAATAAATCTTTTGCTAAATATAAATAACATATTTCATCGGCAACGCCCGAATAAGGAGCAAAATAACCGATTTTAGTTAAACTGTTACAGCTATAGCCGGTTTCTTCTCTTAATTCTTTTATAGCATTTTCTTCAATAGAAAACCCTTCTTCCACTCCTCCGCACGGAAACTCAATACTATCCATGTCATTTAAGTATCTATATTGTTTTGTCAGAATAATTCTGTTATCGGAAGTTAAAGGGATAACCATTGACGAACCTCTTGTTTGAACGTAATGGTATTCTCCCGCAAACTTTTCATCAATTAAAAAATTGTCAATTTTATAAGTCCAGAACTTATTATTAGCAAATATTTTTTCGGATACTTTTTTCCACTTTTTCAACAAATTAAAAACCTGTAATATCTAAAAGTTCTTTTCTACTAAAAAAATGTGCAATTTCTTTTTCTGCATTTTCATCGCAATCGCTTCCGTGTACAGTATTTTCTTGCATACTTTTAGCAAAAATTTTTCTAATAGTTCCTTCCTCAGCTTTTGCCGGATCGGTTGCCCCTATTAACTTCCTAAAATCGGCAACGGCATTTTCTTTTTCAAGAACAATAGGAATGCAAGGTCCCGAAGTCATATAATCAACCAAACTATTAAAAAAAGGTCTATCTTTATGTACTTCGTAAAAGCCTTTTGCCGAGTCAGAACTTAATTTTACTGATTTTAATGCAACTATTTTAAAACCGGCTTCAGAAATTTTTAATATAACCTGACCAATATAATTATTTTTCAAACAATCGGGTTTTAGAATAGCTAAAGTTCTATTATTCAATTTAACCTCGTTATTTTTCTAAAAGTTTTTTCATAGTAATGCCAATTTCAGCAGGGGATTGAACAACTGCAATTCCGCAATCCTGCATAAATTCCATTTTTTCTTTTGCAGTCCCCTTACCTCCGGAAATAATAGCTCCGGCATGTCCCATTCTACGTCCAGGAGGTGCAGTTTGTCCGGCAATAAATCCTACAACCGGTTTCTTTACACTTTCTTTAATAAAACTTGCTGCTTCTTCTTCTGCGCTGCCGCCAATTTCACCAATCATAATAATTCCGGTAGTTTCATCGTCTTCATTAAATAGTTTAATTATATCTATAAAACGAGAACCAATAACGGGATCACCACCTATTCCTACACAAGAAGATTGCCCGATTCCAAGATCACTTAATTGTTTTACAGCTTCGTAGGTTAAAGTTCCGCTTCGAGAAACTACACCGATATTACCGGGCAGATGTATAAATCCGGGCATAATTCCTATTTTAGCCTTACCCGGAGAAATAATACCCGGACAGTTAGGACCTATTAATCTTACTTGTTTGTTTCTTATTACATTATATACTTTAACCATATCTTCGGCAGGGATACCTTCAGTAATGCAAACTATTAAACCAATACCTGCTTCAGCATCTTCTAAAATGGCATCGGCCGCAAAAGCAGGAGGTACAAAAATAGCTGCTGCATTTGCACCTGTATGTTTAACAGCTTCTTTAACTGTATTAAAAACAGGAATACCGTTATGGGTGGTTCCGCCTTTACCCGGCGTAACTCCTGCAACAACTTTTGTTCCGTATTCAATCATTTGTGATGCATGGAAAGAACCTTCTCCTCCGGTAATTCCTTGCACTAATACTTTTGTTGATTTGTCTAATAAAATACTCATGGGTTAACCTGATATTTTTATTTTAAATATTGTCAATTTGCTTAATTAAATTAAATAGTTCGTTTTCGTTAAATTGTTTAGTCATTAATTGTGCTCCAATCGGTAATCCTTCTTTATTTTTACCTATCGGAATATTAATACCCGGAATTCCGGCAAGGTTTGCCGAAGTTGTATAAATATCGCTCAAATACATTTCTAAGGGATTTGTAGATTTTTCACCGATATTAAATGCAACAGTTGGAGTAGTAGGTGTAAGAATAATATCAACAGTTTCAAAGGCTTCATCAAAATCTTTTT
>ERZ795059.5754-NODE-5754-length-11188-cov-5.241804_pt1 | contig 11188 bp, 9 predicted proteins | sample MGYA00375143_ERZ795059 | MGnify/ENA primary metagenome ERZ795059 (study PRJEB30188, sample SAMN05720168) | activated sludge metagenome | isolation source: Anaerobic digester | place: USA | collected 2015-01-07 ... | reverse complement strand
CCGCAGCGGTTCCTCGACGCCCGGCAGATAGATCTCCTCGTCACGCTTGGCGAGCGACAGCAGCGTCGGCGGCTCGATCTGCTGTTCCCTGAAGGCAGCCAGGGCGGCGTTCAGCTGGCCCTTGCCGCCGTCGATCAGCAGGATGTCGGGAAAGACTTCGTCCTGATCGTGCAGCCGCCGGAAGCGTCGCGAGACGACTTCGTGGATGCTGCGGAAATCGTCGATGCCCGCCACCTGGCGAATGCGGTAGCGGCGGTAACCGGGCTTGAACGGCAAGCCGTCGATGAACTGCACCAGGCTGGCCACCGTTTGGCCGCCGGCCAGGTGCGCGATGTCGACGCCCTCGATCGTGCGCGGCTCCTGAGGCAAGTTCAGCACCTTGCGCAGTCCGGCCAGGCCCTTCTTCGGGTCCACGTAGAAGACTTCCGGCTGGGCGTGCGTGTCCAGTTCGCCGCGGTCGTCGAGCGTCTGCAGCATGTGGATCTCGTCCCGCAGCGCCGCCGCTTTTTCGAACTGCAGCGCTTGGGCCGCCTCCTGCATTTCCGCGCGCAGTTGAGCCAGCAGCCGCTCCTTGTGACCGTCCAGGAACATCTGCAGCCGCTTGATGTCCCGCCGGTAGTCCTCCTTGCCGATCCGCAGATTGCAGGGCGCCGAGCACTGGTTGATGCTGGCCAGCAGGCAGGGGCGGAACCACCGCCACCGCTCGTCGTTTTCTTCGATGTCCAGGCTGCACGTGCGGAACTTGAAGATCTTCTGCAGCACCTGGACCGCACCGCGCAGCGCGCCGGCGGAAGCGAACGGTCCGTACAGCTTGACGCCGTGCTCCTTCGGTTCCCGCGTCACCTCGACCCGCGGGAAATCCTCGCGCGTGCGGATCATCAGGTACGGGAACGTCTTGTCGTCTTTCAGCTCCTTGTTGTACTTGGGCTGGACGTCCTTGATCAGCCGCGCCTCCATCAACAGCGCGTCGACCTCGCTCTCGCATTCCACGTAGTCGATATCGCAGATTTCGGAGACCCAGTACGCCGTTCGCAGTTCCTCCGCCGCCGTCTTGGAGAAATAACTTCCGGCTCGCGAGCGGAGATTCTTCGCCTTGCCGACGTAGATCACGCGGCCGGCGGCGTCCTTCATCAGGTAGATGCCCGGCGTCTGGGGGAACTCGCGCACCTTGGCAGCGGCCCGCCGAAACCCAAAGTCGTGGACGGGCTCGTCGTCGGCCGCCGGCGGTTTGTGCTCGGTCTGATCGTCATTCATGGTGGTCATCCAGGACGCGCGCCACATCCTCGTGCAATTGCTTGAGCGTCTCGTCGGGCGGCGGACGGTCGGCCAGTTCCTGATGCATTCTTCGCAGCCCCGGCAAATCGTCAACATCATACCACATCGGCAGCACGCCGCAGGGACATCCGGCGGCCTGCAGCAGCGACTGCGTCTGATTCCAGACGAGCGAGGTGCTCCACGCGACGCCGTCGAAAATCGGCGGCACCTGGCCTGCCGCGCCCACGAGATAATACCCGCCATCCTCGGCCGGTCCCAACACAACCGGGAATGTCTTCAACAGGCGGAATGCCTCCTTCACATAGTCCGGGGGCAGCGTGGGGCTATCCGAGCCGATCAGAACCACGCGGTCAGCGCCGCTGCGGAACGCGGCGGTGAAATAGTTCTGCATCCGCATGCCCAGATCCCCGGCCCCCTGGTCCTGTAACGTCCAGGCGTCTGCAGCCAAAAGCGCGAATTCGGCACGCTGGTCCGGCGGCGTAAAGGCGAGAACGCGGCGCTCGGCGACATGATCGAAACGCCGCAGCATCGTGATCAGAAACCGCCGATACACCTGGCTGGCCGCCGCCTCACCCACCGTCGCCGCCAAGCGCGTCTTGACCGCGCCGGGTTGCCAGTACTTGGCAAAGATTCCTAATTGGTCCATTCCATGATCATAAGCTTGACGGCGCGGCACGCAATGACTATCACATGAGCTAGCCTGGACGCGGTTTGGGGCGTTTGCCTCCAAAGTAGCCCTCTCGCTCCGCGAGAGGACAGCAGAGCGAGAGGACGGCAGAAAGACAGGACGGCTGATCATCTCGCGGAGCGAGAGGACGGCTGATCATCTCGCGGAGCGAGATGGCTACGATTCGAGATGGCTACGATTCGAACATTCCCTTGGAGATCTGACATGAGTCAACGGCGGGTCACACGGCGGATCTTTGTGCGAGACACGGCGATAGCGGCGGCGGGCGTGGCGGCGGGCGTTTCGCTCGCTGCGGCGCCGCGGCGGATTGTCGCTGCGGGGGCGACCGACGTTCCGGCGGAGGTCACGAGCACGCGCAACTACAATCCCAACATGGAATACCGCCGGCTGGGCAAGACCGGCCTGTGGGTTTCCGCCGTGTGCCTGGGCGGCCACTGGAAGCGGGTCGACAAGGTGATCCAACTCGGCGGCGCCATGGACCCGTATCGCGGCTCCAGCAATTCGGCGGACATGGAAGCTCTGCGGAAGAACCGGGACGATGTGGTCCGCCGCTGCGTCGAGGTCGGCATCAACTGCATCGACTTCGCGGGCGACGCGGAACCGGAAATGTACTGCAGCGTGTTAAAGGACCGCCGCGACAAGTTCTACCTGGCCTATTCGCACCCGGCGAGCGAGCTGCGCGTGCCGGAAAACTGCACCGCCAAACGCTTGGTCGAATTGTTCGAGGCGGGGCTGAAACGCTGCCACCTCGAGTATGCCGATGTTTGGCGGCTGATGGCTTACGAACGTGGCGGCTCGCACAGCCAGGCGGATGTCGAGGCGATGGTCGAGGCCCTCGCCACGGCGCGCAAGAAAGGGCTGTGCCGGTTCACCGGCTTTTCCACCCACGATCGCAAGTGGGCCAAGATGCTGATCGAGACCTATCCGGACGTGATGCAGATGCTGTGTACGCCGTACACGGCCAGCACCAAAGCCCTGCCGCAGGACAGCCTGCTCGACGCGCTGATCAAGCACGACGTGGGCATGCTGGGCATCAAGCCGTTTGCCAGCAACTCGATCTTCCAGGGCGACGGCTCGCCGGTCGGCCCGCACGTCGAAGAAGACGACCGCCGCGCCCGGATGGCGATCCGCTACATCCTGGGCAACCCGTCCGTCACGGCGCCGATCCCCGGCCTGATCACCGCTCACCAGGTGGACAACGTCGTGAAAGCGGTCCAGGAACGCCGCGAGTTGGACGGCGAAGAACGGGCCGAACTGCAACGCCTGGGCCAAGAAATGTGGGCTCGCCTGCCACCCGACTACCAGTGGCTGAAGCAGTGGGAATACGTGTAGAGGCCGAGGCCTGGAAGTCGAAGAGGCGAAAGGTCGAAAAGTCCAAGAGGCGAAAAGGTCAAAAGTCGAAGAGTCCAAAAGTTTAAGAGTTCAAAAGTTCAAAAAGTCGAAGAGTCAAAGAGTCGAAGAAGTCCCGTGCTGGCGACGACTTGGGCTGCTTTGAATCGGGGTGAATCTCCATGTTTCGATCGGTGCGCGTATCGTCCCAGCTTGGGTTTCTGTTCGCCGTGGGCGGGCTTCTGCTGCTGGCCGTGCTCCGCGCTGCGCTGGCCAGCCCCGCCGATTCACCCCGAGCGGAGGCCGCCGCGACCGTCGCCAAGCCGGCGGACAAGCCGGACACCAATCCGCCGCCTGAACCGGCGGACAACTCCTACTGCTACGTCTGCCACGCGCCCTACGAGCAGGAAGAACTGAGTAAGGAGCATCAGCCGGTCGGCGTCGGCTGTGAGACGTGCCACGGGATTTCCGAGAAGCACAGCGGCGACGAGGACGGACTGACCCCGCCGGAGATCATGTTTCCACGGGATAAGATCGCCGCGTCTTGCCTGGCGAAATGCCACCGCAAGCAGGATCTAATCGACAGCGGCAACCATGACGAGCTGTTCGTGGCCGCCAAGAAGACTGACAAAACGTGTACCGACTGCCACGCGGAAAAGCACCGCTTGAAAGTCCGCACGCGGATCTGGGACAAGGCCACCGGCAAACTCCTCTCCGACGACGGCGTGCGGATGATGTACAAGGACTCCCCCGCCACCACCGGCGTCGGCCCGCAGGGCAAGGCCAAGTAGAAAGCACGGAAAACAATAGGCCGGTGCGACCCGTTTGCCTGCGGGTCGCATCCGGCCTGTCTCGCTGTTGTCCGGAGAACGGGCAGTCGGGGCGAGCATTCGTGATCGCCGCACCGCTCCCGACGCCGGCTTACTTCTTTTTCGCCGTCTTCTTGGCGGCCGGCTTCGCCTTGCAGCCCGTCTTGCAAGCGGGCTTCTTGGCAGCGGGCTTCTTGGCGGCGGGCTTCGTCGTCTTCTTTGTTGCCATATCCTTGGGCTCCTTCTGACGGGCGTCCGTGTCGGGTCGCGACCAGCACCTCGCAACGCCCTCCACGAGGACGGCCGCTGTGATCATGGGCGGCACCGGCCAGGAACCCAACTTGGCTCCGTTGCCAAGTCCTCTTCGGGTCAGCCACCTACTTGGTCCACCCAACTTCGCCCATTGAAGCAGAATGAGGCGTCCTGCGTCAAGCCGATTTCTCCGTTTCTGCGCGCCGCTGGTCCGCGTTGGGCATCGTGCTCAGATCGAAGTGCGGTCCTGACAGCGGCGGTGTGTCGAGGCCGATGTGCCGCAGAATGTAACCGGCCGCGCGACTGGAAGCGCCGCCTCGGGCGTGCTGCCGTTTCAATTCCTGCAACTCGCGCACGCGACGCTCGTACCGCGACTCGTCGCTCAGCCACGCCGCGATCTGTTCGGCCATCTGCTGGGTGCGGTCCTCGTATGTCAAATGCTCCGGAAACAAAACGCCCCTACCCGCCGCTGCTCGCGGTTCGTATCGGGCGCCGCGACGCAAGAACGGATCGTCGGCGGCCAGCAGATTGACCAGCGTGATGAACTTGACCTTGATGAACAGGTTGCGTGCCACGGTGTACGCAAACCAGCCGACCCGGTACAGAATGACCGTTGGCTTGGCGTGGTACAGTAGTTCCAGCGACACGGAGCCGGAGCAGGCCAGGCAGCACCGGCCCAGTCGGATCAGCTCCGGCGTGCGTCCCGTAAAGACGTCCACGGGCAAGTCGAGTGCGGCGACTTGTTCTCTGGCCATCGCCGCTTGCTTCTCGTTGAAACTGGCGATCGCAAAGCGGACATCCGTAACGCGTCGGCGAATCTCGCAGGCCGCCTTCAGGAACGACGCCAGATTCTTGGCGACTTCCTGAGTTCGCGATCCGGGCAGGATTGTGACCAGCCGCCCTGGACGCCGCGACTGTTCGTCCAGAAAAGCCTGGTCCAGTCGCTGCCGCTGGACTTCGTCAAAGTACGGGTGCCCGACGTAGGTCGCGTGGCATTGCCGCGATTTGTACCAATCGACTTCGAAAGGCAGTTTGCACAGCACGTGATCCACCAGTCGCCGCATCTTGCGGACTCGCCACGGAGCCCAAGCCCACATCTGCGGCACGCCGTAGTAGAACACCGGGATGCCGTATGTCTTGGCCGCGCGGGCGATCCACCAATTGAAGCCGGGATAGTCGATCAGCACCACGCCGTCGGGACGCTCGTCGCGGAAGTAGTCCTTGGCTCGGCGGTACAGCCGCCAGAAATGGTGCAGGTTCAGCAGCACGCGGAGGAACCACATCACGGCCAGTTGGGTCAAATCCGCGTGCAATTGGCACCCGACGGCTGCCATTTTCGGCCCGCCGTAGCCGACGCACTCGACTGCCGGATTCTGCTGTCGCAACTCCTTGATCAGATTGGCCCCGTGCAAATCCCCGCTGGGCTCGCCTACGGAAAAGAAGATTCTCATGCTCGTGCATCCTTTCGCGAGATTTGGGCAGAAGTATCCCAGATTGCTCAAATTGGGCAAATAGCAATCCGTTGTGCCAAGTTGGCTCCGAGACGCGCCGTGAAAAAGAAGCCCGGCTTTTTGAAAAAGCCGGGCTTCTCGCCGCCAGAAACGCCTGCCGGAGAGCCTATAATGAAAGCGCCGAGTTCGTCGCATCAACGGCGGGAAATTCGTCAACCGCGGGGGATTTCGTCATGAGAAGTCCATTTCCGGGAATGGATCCGTACCTGGAAGCGCACTGGGGCGACATCCATACCACGTTCATGGTCTATGCCAGGAACCAACTCAACTCGCAACTGCCTGACGACTTGCAGGCTCATGTGCAAGAATCCTTGGCCGTCATCGAAGACGAGGAGCGCAAGCGTACCGTGTACCCGGACGTTCGCGTGGTCGAGGACTCCGGCATGTCCGCTGCCGAGAGCGCGGCAGCGACGGCCGTCTCGGCGGTGGATCTCGCCCAACCTTACGTCGTCAAGCTGCAGGATGAACCGGCAACGCTCCGGCACCTGGAAATCGTCGATACGCGCAGTGGTGGACGGTTGGTTACCGCGATCGAGGTTTTGAGTCCCGCCAACAAAGTTGGGTCCACCGGTCAGTTGATCTATATTGGCAAACAACGCGAGTACCTGGACGCCAAAGTCAACTTGGTGGAAATCGACCTGATTCGAGCAGGCAACTTTGTGCTGGCGATCCCGGAAGACCGCCTGCCGTCCGTGTGCCGCGCCGCCTGCCTGATTTGTATTCGCCGCGCGACCCGGCCGGGCGAGGCGGAACTGTACCCAGCGCCTCTGCGGCAGTCGCTGCCCAACATCCCCGTGCCGTTGCGGCCGGCCGATAAGGACGTTGTCTTGCAGCTTCAGCCGCTGCTCGACGACTGTTATCGCGACGGTCGCTATGATCGGATCGACTATCGACGCGAGCCCGTTCCGCGTCTGGGCGAGTCCGACGCGCGCTGGGCCGATTCCCTTTTGCGAGATGCGGGACTACGATAGAGTAGAACGGAATTCATTCCGTTCCAGACCAGGCAATTTCCGACGTGAACGGAATGAACTCCGTGCTACTTTGATACTGGAAAAGGTCGGAGGCTATCGCGGTGGACAAGGTACAACAGCAAGTCGCCGTGGCGCGTCGCCGCCTGATCGTCCAACAGTTCCTCGGCATCATTGCCTGGTCGCTGTTCGCGACGCTGATCGCAACCGCCGTCGGGCTGGCCGTGCCCAAAATTTGGGTTCTATCCGCTGATGCCGCAGTGTGGACCTGGTCGTGGGTCGGCGGCGGGCTTGCTGCCGGGTTGCTGGTCGCCGCCGTCTGGACCTACTGCGTGCGGCGTTCGGGCCTCGACGCCGCGATCGAGATCGATCGCCGCTGCCAGCTGAAAGAGCGCGTGTCCAGCGCACTGTCGTTGACGGCCGACGAGTTGGGCACCGACGCGGGCCGGGCGTTGATTCAAGACGCGATCTACCGCATGGAACGGATCGACGTGCGCGACAATTTCGCGGTCAGGCCGCAGCGGCGCATCTTGCTGCCCTTGTTGCCCGCGGCTGCGATTTTCGCACTGGTTTACTTCGTGCCCAACGCCGCACCCGAGACGCAGGCCGTCGCCGCCAACTCGCAGAATCAGCAGGCCAAGCAGGTCAACCGCAGCGCCAAGAAGCTGCAGGAGCAAATGGAGCGAGCCAAGAAGAAGGCCGAGGAAAAGGGCCTGGAGGACGCGGACGTTCTGTTCAAGCAATTGCAGAAGGGTGTCGACGAGCTGGCGAACAAGTCCGACATCGACCGCAAGAATGCCTTGGTCAAGATGAACGACCTGGCCAAGACGCTGCAAGAGCGCCGGGAACAGTTGGGCGGCGTGGACAAGATGCGCGAGCAGCTGAACCGGCTCAAGGACGTCGCAGGCGGCCCGGCCGACAAGATCGCCGAAGCCATGAAACAAGGCGACTTTCAGAAGGCCGTCGACGAACTCAAGAACCTGCAGGAGAAGCTCAGTAACGGCCAGCTGACCGAGGAAGAGAAACAGCAGTTGATCAAGCAACTGGAGCAGATCCAGAACCGGTTGCAGGAGTTGAAGGAAAGCCACGAACAGGCGAAACGCGACTTGGAGGAGGAGATTCGCAAGCGTCAAGCCGCGGGCGACTTGGAGGGCGCGGGCAAACTCCAACAGCAGCTGGACCGATTGAACCGCATGAACGACCAGATGGACGCGCTGCAGAAGCTGGCTCAGCAACTGGGCCAGTGCCGCGAGTGCCTGCAGAATGGCGACGGCAAGGCGGCCGCCGCCCAGTTGGATCAGATGGCCCAGGGACTGAAAGACCTGCAGGCGCAGATGGACCAACTCGAAACGCTGGACCAGATGCTCGACGAGATCGCCATGGCCAAAGAGGCGATGGGCTGCCAGCAGTGCAATGGCGAAGGCTGTGAAGCCTGCCTGGGCCAGTTCGGGATGGACGGCAAAGGCAACGACGGCGAACCGGGGATGGGCCTGGGAGAGGGCCGAGGAAAAGGGGACCGCCCGGAAGCCAAGACGGACACCAGCATGTACGAATCCCGCGTCAAGGGCAACGTCCAGCCCGGCGAGGCCGTCCGCACCGGCACGGCAGGCGGCCCCAACCAGGCCGGCAACACGCTGCAAGACGTCAAGGAGCAACTGCAGAGCAACTTCAGCCAGGACGCCGACCCGCTAACCGACCTCCGCCTGCCCAAAAAGGAACGCGAGCATACCCGCGAGTACTTCCGCCGCTATCGCGAAGGGGAGTAGCCGCGGTTCCACTCCCGCCAACCGGAAGCGTCAGAAGGAGGAGAAGGCCCGGATGTGCAGCGGTCCCGCCCGCAGAGCCAAGCCCGTCACACCGCCCGTTGGACGCAGTAATAGACGCCGACTTCGCCAGGCTCAATCAAGCAGTCTGTTTTTGCCCCGCGCTGGTTGGCAACGCTACGCAACTTACCAAAACGACCCCCGCGTGTTGAGAATTAAGCATGGTGTCCCCGGAATTCCGTGCGGCCGACCGAAGGTCTCCTTGTCCCTTGGTCGGAATTGCTCGGGGGCGAAGGACAGGTCGTTCGTGACCACGCGGGGAGACCTGCGGTCGCAACCAGTGGCGAGATCGGGAGACCTCGCCATATCAGTGGCCGTCAACGCCCTGCGGAAGCAGGCGGCAGGACGCTCGAGATGCGGAACGTCCGTCGGAGGCAGGCGTGATCCTCACACTTCGACCCACTTCCCCGGGATCGGCACCGGGTAATTTCCCTGCGCATCCGGCTCGACCGGGGCGGGGCCGCCGAATTTCAACTGATCGACGATCGGCGAGAAACAGAAGTTCGAGGCGAGCATCTCCTTCCAGGTGATCGTCCGGCCCATGTGGGCGGCCGCGCGGCCCATGATCCCGGCGAGGTTCGCATAAGCCGCCCGTTCGGCTTCGTTGTGCGGGCGATCCTCGCCAATGGCTTCAAGAAAATTCTTCCACTCGGCCTGCCAGGGGCTGCGAGGTTCGCGCGGCGCGGCCCAGTCGATCTGGCTCTTGTCGATTTCCTTGCCCTTGTAGATGTGCACCGTGGCGGCATGCACGTTGCCGGAGAACTGCGCGGCGCGCTTGCTGCCGTGGATGAACGTAGCGAACGGATCGATCCCCTCGACCACCGCCTTGCCCCCGTCGGCGAAGGTGTACTCCATCACGTAGTCGTCCACGTTCTGGCTGCAATTGCCCGGCCTGTTCACCGGGGTGCACTTGCCCGTCGCCGAGACCGGCCAGCCGTCCTTGATCCACCAGATCGACGAATGCTGTTGGATCAGGAGTTCCAGCATGAGGCCGGAGCCGGCCCAGAGGAAGTGTACGCGGTTGTTGATCTGCCAGGCGACGTGATCCGTGCCGGCCGGCGGTTTGCCGAGGAAGTTCCGGCCGCAGTCCCGCGTGGCGCGGACCAGTCCGATGTCGCCCAGTTCGCCCGCGCGAATCTTCTCGATGAGCATCTGCCGGGCGATACTATGGCGGCACTGAACTCCGGCCGCGATCTTGATGTTCTGCTTCTTGGCCGCCTCGCCCGCCGCCAGGATGCGGCGGCAGCCGGCCGGGTCGGACGCGAAGCTCTTCTCCATGAACACATTCACGCCCTTCTGCACCGCGTACTCGAGCTGCACGGGGCGGCAGTAGGAGTAGGCCGTGAGCATGGCCACGTCGCCCGGCCGCAGGCAGTCGATCGCGTGGCGATACGCGTCGAACCCGACGAAACGCCGGTCGGCGGGCACGTCGACTCGATCGGCGAACGCCTTTTGCAGCACGCCGTGAGCGCTGTTGACGCGCTGGTCGGTCAGGTCGGCCATCGCATGGAGTTTGATCGGACTGGTGGCGACAGAGAACGCGTCGGCAACCGCCCCGCGGCCCCGGCCGCCGCAGCCGATCAGGGCCAGGCGGATCGTGTTGTCCGACGCAGCGTGCACGCACGGCACGCCCGAAGAAAGCACCGCGCCTGCGGCGATTGCTCCGCCGAGCTTGATCACGTCGCGGCGAGTGGTTTGGGGAAGCGTGCGATTGGCCGGTCCGATTGGGCGATTCATGGTCGTGCTCCTGGGAATAATGAGGTACGTGGGATTCGCTTCCAGTCTGTTGTTACTGCGGTTAAGCTCCGGGCCTGCGGGCAACAACGACTCGCTCTTCGCACAGATTGGCGTTGACCAGATCGCGTTCCTTCGTTGCGAGTGGCGATTGGCGTCGTCGTTTCCAATCTTGCGTCTCCTTTGCTCGCCGCAGCGCTGTGATTTTACCTTCGGAAGACGGCCACGTCTATTCCGCGCGAAGCGGCCGTCCTCCTGTGGGTACCATGCCGGCTTTCACGGCGCGAACGAGGTCGCAAGCGACGCGCTGGCAAGGATTCTCAGCGGTCGTGTCGGGGCGTGCCGGGTCTTATGCCGGCCAGTCGCGCCCATCAACTTGACCATGAACACGTACACGATGCTGGGCGTCCTGGACCAGGTGGCGGCCGTGGAGGCGTTGATGCGCCACAAGAGCTACCTGACGACGAAGAAGTACATCAACATGGCACGTCAACTCGACGGCGCCGTGGAACAACTCCACGTCCCGGAGTTCTTGAAAAGCACCTGAGGCAACAGGGCACGAAACGAAGAACGGCAGCCTTTTCCCGGCTGCCGTTTTTCGTCGGCGGGCGGACAATCCGCAAACCCGACGTGGAGTGTTTGTGGAGTGTGGCCCTACCAGCAATCGTCGTAAGTCCAATAGGCCCGGAGGGATTCGAACCCCCGACCAAGGGATTATGAGTCAACGTTATCGTTTCTCGTAATCCGTCCACTTGCAACGCCTTACGTCTAGCGTTTTTCGCTGTCCGCACAGCATTTG
>ERZ795059.5751-NODE-5751-length-11195-cov-6.080521_pt1 | contig 11195 bp, 8 predicted proteins | sample MGYA00375143_ERZ795059 | MGnify/ENA primary metagenome ERZ795059 (study PRJEB30188, sample SAMN05720168) | activated sludge metagenome | isolation source: Anaerobic digester | place: USA | collected 2015-01-07 ... | reverse complement strand
TTTAAGTTACAAGATGTTGCTAGTTGTGAATCTGGAGCGAAGAGTAAATCTTATTCAGTTAAAGTTGAGTATGTTAGTGCTAGTGGTTTGACTAAAACCTCTGATTTTAAAACTATATCAATTGATTGTACTGAAGTAGTAACTGCAGTAAAAACGCCTGTTGAAGAGAAGCTGTTTATTCGAGGATCTGCTTTGAGTTTTCAGGGAAGTGGTAGTTATATTACTGTAGGTGATGGTTTTGGTAGTTTTGATGACGGGTTTACTCCATTCACTCTTTCAGCGTGGATAAAATTAAATAATCCTACTATGGATTACTCTAATGTGATTATGGCAAAACAAAAAAATGTTTTTTGTAGGGCTCCAGGATACAGTTTTTTAGTGACAAATGGTAAACTAAATGCAATGCTTTGGAATTATGCTTGTGAAGGTAAGACAATAGGTGTAGAGAGTGTAAATTCAGTAGTTAATAATGATGAATGGACTCATGTAGTTATGACTTATTCGGGCAGTGGTGTTGCTAGTGGAGTAAAATTTTATGCAAACGGACAACCTGTTGATTTAAGTATTACAAGTGATGGGCTTGCAGGACTGAGTATAGCTAGTGAAGCCAATTTTAGTATAGGTGCTCTGGGTGATGGTACTGATTGGTTCCCTTTATTTAAAGGAGCTATTGACCAACCTTTAGTATTTAATAGAGAAATTTCTCCTAATGAAGTTTCTTTATTGTATAATGGTGGAGATGGACTTTATGCAGATATTACAATTCCTCCTTTTAATAATGGTTTAATTGGCGGCTGGCATTTTGATGAAGGTTTTGGTGAAAGTGTTTCTGATTTCACAGGGAATAATAATCAAGGAAGTATTACTGGGAGTTCTAGTGGTTATTGTGGGGATTATTATGAGCAAGCTCCTTGTCAAGCAATAAATGGATGTTCTTGGTCAAGTTATTATGATTGTTATGATAGTGAATGGAATTGGATTGGATCCTACTCTGAATCTGAATGTTATAATAATGGAGGATCATATTTTTATGATTATGGATATGGATATTGTGAGGGAACTCCAATATTTGAGGACCCATTTGTAACGGGAAAAGTTGGTCACTACGAACCTGCATAAAAAAATTATTCTTTTTTTTAAAACAAATCCTTGATTCTAAGAAGCTTTTTAAAACGAAAGTAAAGTTATTAATTGGGGTCGATTAAATGAGACGAACACATACTTGCGGTCAATTAAATGCTTCTTTTAACGGAGTAAAAGTAACTCTTGAAGGATGGGCGGATACTATTAGAAACCATGGTAATATTACTTTCATTGATTTAAGGGACAGGTATGGAGTAACTCAAGTAGTTATAGATTCTTCAAAGAGTGAAGATATAGCTAGGGTAACAAAATCAATTAGAAAAGAATTTGTAATTCACATTGAGGGTAGTGTTAGGGCTAGGCCGACTGGAACAGAGAATAAAGAATTAATTACTGGTGGAATTGAAGTTAGTGCTGAAAAAATTTTTGTAGTAGGTTCTTCCCTTCCTCTCCCAATTGATTTGAATGGGAGAACAGAAACTAATGAGGACTTGTCTTTAAAGTACAGGTACCTTGCTTTAAGAGCAAACAATTTACAAAAAAACATTGCTTTGCGACACAAAATAACAAAAGCTTTTAGAGATTATTATGATGAAGAAGGTTTTTTTGAAATAGAGACTCCAATAATGGCTAAGAGTACTCCTGAAGGTTCAAGAGATTATCTTATTCCAAGTAGAGTAAATCCAGGAAAATTTTATGCACTCCCCCAAAGTCCCCAAATATTCAAGCAATTACTAATGTTATCAGGTTTTGACAAGTACTACCAAATAGCTAGGTGTTTTAGGGATGAGGATTTAAGAGCCGATAGACAACCAGAATTTACTCAAGTTGATTGGGAAATGAGTTTTGTTGACAGAGATGATTTGCTTGATGTGGGGGAGAGGGCAATTCAAAGAGTAGTGAAAGATGTTTTGGGTGTTGACATTAAAGTCCCTCTAAAAAGAATTTCTCACTCTGAAGCGTTTGAGAGATTTGGTGTTGATAAACCTGACACTAGATTTGGATTAGAATTAATTGACTTAACAAGTATTTTATCTAAAGGAGAATTTAACGCATTTAATGCAGTTGCAAGTGAAGGCGGTGTAATTAAAGCAATTAATATTGAAGGTAAAGCAGAGTTTTCAAGAAAAGATATTTCTGAATTAGAAGAATTTGTAAAAATATACAAAGCGAAGGGTTTAGCTTACTTAAAGTATGTTAATGGGACTTTTGAGGGTTCAATAACCAAGTTCTTTAAACCAAGTGTTCTTGAAGAATTGAAAAACAAAGTGAATCCAAAGGAGAATGATTTAATTGTAATAGTTGCAGGAAAATATAATATAGTTAGTGCGGCTCTTGGGAATATGCGAAACTTACTCGCAAAAAAACTTAGTTTAGTAAAACCAAATACTTGGGACTTTTTATGGGTAGTTGATTTCCCTATGTTTGAAATTGATGAAGAAACAAATCAATTAACTTACGCTCACAATCCATTCTCAATGGTGCGAGAAGAAGACAAAGAGTTACTTGATAAAGATCCTCTAAAAGCAATTAGTGGTTCCTTTGACATGGTGTTAAACGGAATAGAACTTGGAAGCGGTTGTATTAGAATAACTAACCCTGATTTGCAAAGAAAAGTATTCAAAATGATTGGATTAAGTGAAGAAGAAATAGAATCAAGATTTGGATTTATTCTAAACGCGTACAATTATGGGGCTCCAGTGCATGGCGGATTCGCATTCGGTTTAGATAGATTAGTAATGATAATGCTTGGAGCAGGAAGTATTAGAGAAGTACTAGCTTTCCCAAAAAACAAATCAGGAGTATCTTTAATGGATGATGCCCCAAGTAGTGTAAGTGAAAAACAACTAAAAGAATTACACATAGCACTAGACTTGCCAAAAGAATAATTATGATTGATTAGGATTATTCGTTCTTTTACCAAGCAAAACACAGGTATTAAATACAAAAAGAGTGTATTATAATAAGTTGATTATTAGTGGATAAAAAGTTAACCATATTATTAGTTATTTCTCTAGCACTACTACTAGCAGTACCTTCTTTTGCGGACTTAAATGAAACCTCTGACACTAATGATTCTAAAGATTCTAATTCTTTTAACCAAATAGTTGGAAATGATAGGGATGAACATGGTTGCATTCCTTCAGCAGGTTATACTTGGTGTGAACCAAAACAAAAATGCTTAAGAATATGGGAAGAAAAATGTGATTCAAACGAAGATGTTGTTTCAAACATAGTTAAAGCACCGGATTGCATTTGTACAATGGAATATGCTCCTGTTTGTGGAGTGAACGGAAAAACTTATGGTAATAAGTGTATAGCTAACTGCGAAAAAGTAGAAATTGCTTATGTTGGCGAGTGTAAAAATAGTGACTCTAATAACAACTACCTTGATAGTAATGACAATAATTATGATGAAAATTATAATGAAAATTATGATGAAAATTATAATGAAAATTATGGCGGAAATAATAATTTGGATTCTAATTTTGATTTAAATAATAATTCAGAGTGCGAAAAATACGTTAAACCGATTTGTGATTTGAATCAAGTACTAATAGAAAAGATTGATGAAAAAGGGTGCAAAAACCCGGTTTGTGTTCTAATAGTTAATGAGTATAATACTGCAAGCGCAGAATATTCTAATCAAAATTCTAATTCAGGTTTTTATTTAGGGGCGAATTGGGTTTGTTCAAACAAAGAAGTTTATAAAGAAAGATTAGAAAAGTGCATGCCTCTAGCTTATTGGAAAGAAAAGGCAAGGCAAATATGCACTCAATTCACAGAAGAAAAGTGCTACACTAATGACAATAATTCAAGTGAAACAAGATCAAATGCGTACGGAGTAAAAGTTAATTTAGATTTTAATACTTGTATAAGTTTAGCGTCGAGTGTAGAAAATATAGAATTCATTAACCCTTGTAGACCAAATTGCAAAATAATAATTGATGAAGAGGGGTGTAAAAATATTTCTTGTGACAATGGAGAAAATGCAAGGTACTGTGAAAATGAATGCAAGAAACAAACTCTTGAAGAAATAAAGTTAATTAAAGAAAAGTGCTTAAGTTTGGGTGGAGAAGTGATAGTAAAAGAATATGCTAACAATTGTCTAAATTATGTTTGTAATATAAACAACTATAATTCAACTGATTTAAATTATTCTGACTCTAATTTTGATTCAACAATAAAACCAAATAAAGACAAAAATGGTTATATTAAAGAAGAGAAATGCATTTCCTTAAACGAATTACCTCAATCAAAATACATTGCTTGTGAAGAAAGGGGAGGGAAATTGTTAATTAAAACAAACTCTGATAATTGTGTTGTGTTAGTGGAGTGTATTGGTGAAAATAAAACTAGTGATTCAAATAAAATAAATAAAGAAATTTTGAGTGATTCAACAAAATTGTTGGAATTAGCTTTAAAATTAGAGGAACTAAAAATTGAGTTAAGTAAAATAAGCTTGAAAATAAAAGGAGTTTCTAATTATTATGAAGGGATAAATGATTTTAATTATGCTCTAAAATTTAAGGAATCCTTAGATTTATTATCAAATGCTTCAATTGAAATAGATGCTGTGAAAGAGATAATTAAAAATAAGGTAAATAATTTTAGTGAAGAAGATGCTTTAATAGTTAAAGAGAAAATAAGTGAATTAAAGAAAAATTCAATTGAAAAAGTATTAATTAAATTATTGGATTAATAATGGAAAAGGAGTTGGTTTAAATGAAAAAATTTTTTGGATTGTTAATTGTATTAATAATTTTCTTTTCTTTATTTGGTTGTGTAAATGAGAGTGATTCAACTGATGAAAATACTCCTCCCTTGTTGACAAACCAAAGTGAAGTTGATTTAGTAACAAGTGATATTGGAACTGATTTGAGTGGCATAAATAATACTCTTGAAGATATTGATTCGGTTCTCTCCGAGTAAATATTGTTATTATTCAAAAACGCTTAATTTATATTTCTTTTAATTAACTCAATATACTTATGAGAAGCACTTTTTTCCCCAAAGAATTTATTGAAAAATACTCTATTTTCTTAGGAAATGAGTGGGAAGAATTTTTTAAAACAATTAAAACAAAACAACCAAAATCATTTTGGGTAAATACAAACAAAACGACTATTTCTGATGCAATTAACTCTCTTAAAAAAAATTCAATTAAATTTACTCCCCTGCTGTTTCATCCCCAAGCATTTAAAATAGAGTGCAACACACCAGGGCAATTAGAAGAATATAAAAAAGGGTTAATTTCGATTCAAGAAAAAGCAGCAATGATTCCTGTTGTTGTGCTAAACCCTACAAAAGAAGATTATGTTCTTGATGCTTGTGCAGCTCCAGGAATGAAAACAATTCAATTAAGCAACTTAGCTAAAAAAGTTTTTGCAACAGAACTGAACTCAAAAAGATTTGAAATATTAAAAAAAACAATTGCAAGATTTGATTTAAAAAATGTTGAAGCAAAAAGAATTGATTTTAGGAATTTAAAAAGAAACAAGAGGTTTGATAAAATATTACTTGACGTGGTTTGCTCAAGTGAAGGTTTGGTTAGAAAAAAAAGAGAAGCTTTAGTTGGTTGGTCACAAAATTTAGTTAAAAGAAAAGCCCATGACCAAAAACACATGATAGTGCGAGCATTTGATTATCTAAAAGAAGGGGGAGTAATGGTATACTCCACATGCTCTTTTGCAATAGAGGAAAATGAAGAAGTAATTAATTATTTAATATCCCAAAGAAAAAACGTGGTTATTGAAAGAATTAATTTAGAAGGAGTAAAAATAAGGGATAATAATTATTGCAAAAATTGTGTGCGGTTATACCCTCAAGATAATGACACTCAACAATTCTTTCTTGCTAGAATAAAAAAAGAAAAAAATTAATGCAAATCAAAAAAATAAGTAATAAAATATTTTTAATTATTTTATGATAACTGTGTTTTTAAAATTAAAATAATTTTAAGGAATTATTTCACAACAATTATATTTTAAGAAATCAAAATCTTTTTTCTTAATAACTTTATTTTTCAACAAAACCTCTACTTCTGGTTGAATTCTCTTCATTTCAGAAATTAAATGTTTAATTGAATCACAAATTTCATTAACACCTTTCTTTGGCCAAGCAGGGTAAAGGTTAGAATAAAGACATCTGCCCCCGCATAACTCAAACTCACTACACTTTGTGCAAGGAGAAGAACAAGTTAGTTTAAAACTAAGGTTCTTAGGGTTAGTTGAATTAATATCTCCTAAGTATTTCTCATTAATTCCTTGCATTATTGGGCAAGCACTAATCTTGCCGTTAGAAATAATAGTAAAATTGCTTACCCCTGAACCGCATCGTAAATAAAATTTATTTCCAAAAATAAGTGAATTCATTAAACCTAAAAAAGGGTAAAGCCTCAAAACCCTTCCTTTCTTCATTTCACTAACCCAAAAATCAGTTAATTTTGTAATATCTAAATTATACTCTCTAATCCAATTAGAAAAATTTCTTTTCTTATAATCATGCCACATATTTGCATCGAGTTGCCAATGAATTGAATTAAAAGAAAAACCATTTTCGTCCTTTGGATTAATTAAATCCATTATGTCTTCAAAAAAATGAGTTGGTTCTTCAATAGTCATTCGAGCAATAATCTCTTTTTTGAATCCATTAGACTTAACCAATTTAACATTATTAATAACTTTCTCCCAAGTTCCTTCCCCTCTATTTTTATTAGTAGTAATTCTTCCTCCGTCAATCGAAACTAGAATAGTATGAAACCTATTAACATATTTTTTTGGTAACTTGTCAAGAAGAGTAGCATTAGTTTGAATCAAGAAATTATCAACGGTTTTGTACTTTTCTTGAGCATCCATTGTTTGCTTAATAAAATCAATGTTTAGCAAGGGTTCCCCGCCATAAAAAATAATTGAAACAGGCTTATCCTTATCCTTTTTCAAAAAAGAATTTAATTGTGCTTGAGTAAATTGAGGTTTGCTAGGAACAGATTCGAACTTAATTTTGCTTTCTGGTTCCTGAAAAGATTTTCCACAACAATACTCACAACACAAGTTACAATCCGGAGTAGTAATTAAATGATAAATCATAAAAATTATTTAAAACAGAAGACTTTTATTCATTCTAGTTAAGAAAAATCAGAGGTGTTTTTTGGTTTAATTCAATCAAATTTTTTTGAAAAATTAATTCCTCTAAAGTACTTACTCAAACCTTGGTTGCCATCCATATTCTCTTTTTTTGAAAGATTTCTGTAAGATAAAACTTTTTGTTTTCTCAAAACAATTGGTAATTTAGAACTAATTCCATTCCCTCCAATGCAACCCCCATTACAAAACAATACATCAAAAAAAACTTTATCCAATTTTTTTTCAAAAACTCTTTGAATTTGATTAAAACCATCACAAGAAACCATTTCACTTTCACTCAAAATACCTTTTTTGTTAAGAGTTGCTCCCAGCCCCCCTGAAAGAGGATAAATTTTTGTGTAATCATTGTAAAAAGAATCAAATTTGTGACTAACACTCAATTTTTTTGGCTTCTCTTTAGCAAGGATTTGCTTTAATTCAGAAAAAGTTATTACTGCATCAATTAATTGCTTTCCATTATAAAAAGATTTTTTTGCTTCAACTTTTTTTGCACTACAAGGAGAAACAAAAACTATTTTGTGTTTAGGATAATTCTTTTTCAAAACTTTACTCATTGCAACCATTGGGGAGTCAAAAGGAAGAAGAAATCTTTTCAAATAAGGGTACTTGTTTTTTACTAGCTCTACTGTAGAAGGACAAACACTAGCAATAAATTTTTCTTGCTTTTCTTTATTCTCTTTAATATATGATCTATAACAAGAATTCACTATCTTTGCTCCAAAAGTTAATTCAGTTACCTTATCAAAACCAAGCCCCTTCATTAAAGGACAAAAATCCTTATAATCAAAATCAACTACAAAAGAAGGAGCACTCATTAGAATAACTTTACTAGCCCCTCTTTTTTTTGATTCTTTTAATAATCTGAGAACAAGTAACTGATCTTCTGAATAAGCGAATCCAAAAAAATTAGGTAAACCAAAGTCCATTACACTAAAAATAAATTAAAAGAAGTAAATAAACCTTCTCTTTAACCAAATTAATTATTAATCCTCTTAACAAACTTAAACACTTTATCATTAGGTCTTACTCTCTCACTAACTTTAACCCCTATTGCATTATCCTTACTTGCACTAAAAACAACTTTATTATTTATTTCCATTGAATCAACTTTTTGTTGAATGAAAGTAGTTACTCCCTCAATAGTAATTGTGTCCCCAACGCTAAGTGAATCAAATAACTTAATTTCAGCAACCCCTACTTTAACATAATATTTTGTTACAATTCCAGCTTGAACCCTTTTTTGGGTCTGAAAACTACCTTGGCCCTTAGCAAGATCTTTCCCACTAGGTTTATCAAAAAAGAATCCATTCGAAAAACCCCTATTATATACTTTAGATAATTCATTATTCCACTCACTAATCTTTTCTTTTGAAAAAGTCTTGTCAAAAACAGAGTCAATTCCTTCCCTATAACACTTAGTTGTTGCAAAAACATAATCAGCTGGTTTAGTCCTACCCTCAATTTTAATTGAATCAATTCCTGAATTAATTATTTTATCCAAAAAATCAATTGATTTTAAGTCCTTTGCAGAAAGAATAGTATCTCCTTGCAAATAAACTTCTTTCTTCTCATAATCTGGTTTAGCTCCATCAAGGAAAAAAGCTCTCCTACAAGGTTGAAGACACTCACCCCTATTAGCACTCCTTCCAAAAAGTTCATGACTCAAAAAACACCTACCACTAACACTAATACACATAGCTCCATGAACAAAACACTCTGCTTCAATACCTAATTTATGTGCTTTTTTAGTAACTTCCTTAATTTGAGTTAAATTCATTTCCCTAGCAAAAATAACTCTCTTTACTCCAAGAGATTTATATTCCTTTAAAGCAATTGAATTAGTTACACTTGCTTGAGTACTCAAAAAAATATTCAACTTGTGTTTTCTTGCAAGGGACAAAACTCCTAAGTCAGACAAAATTACTGCATCAACACCTGCTTTTTTAGCAGTCGCCAAAATCTTTTCAACTCTACTCAACTCTTCCTCGAAAATTATTGTATTAAGAGCCAAGTAACCCTTCATTTTTTTGTCATGAATAAAATTCATTAATTTTCTTAACTCACTTGGTTTAAAGTTAGTTCCAAGATCCCTCATATTATACCCTTTAACTCCAAAGTAAATTGCATCCGCCCCAGCGTTACTAGCAGCAATAACACTAGAAAAATCACCTGCACCTACTAAGAGCTCTGGTTTCTTTAATTTCATAACAAAGTAAAACTTGCATCAAAGCAATTAAATATGTTGATTTTTTGGTTTTCAAATAATTTAAAAGCTTTAACACTTCTCTTATATTATGTCAAGAATCTATTTTTCAATCCAAGAAGCAAATACTCTAATAAAGAGAATAAAGCCTCAAGTTGATAGACTATTTGAACTCAACGAACAATTACAATTACTTGATAACACAAAAATAGAGTTTGATGATGATTCAACAGAAAATTTTTTATTAGAAGTAGAATTGAATAAAAATTTTCATGAAAAAAATGTTGAATTATACACTTTACTTGGAGATTTAATAAGAGAAGGGTGTGTTGTGAGAGATTTAGAAAAAATGGAGATTGATTTCTACTCAAAACACAATAAGAAAGAAATTTTATTATGTTGGAGACCACTTGAAGAACAAATACTTTTTTGGCACTATTTGGGAGAAGACGTTGAAAAGAGAAAATCTATTAAACAACTCCAAGAAGAAAAAATAGAAAACCTAAAAAAATTGGTTTAAATACATTCAATGAAAAATTTAATTGAATTATAAATAAATAAGAATGTCATAAAAAAACAAAGAATTAAGCAAATAAAAAATAATTTACTCTTTCAAAAGGTTTTTTAAATCCAAAATTTATTGTAAATAGGGAATCTATGCAAAATTTTGACAAAAGATTGTTTACATTATTTATTTTAATCCTCTTTCTAATTGGGTTTGTATTTAGTTACGAACCTCCTTTTCAGTTAAATGGAGCTGTTTTTGGTAAATGGAGTAAAGATTTAAGTGCAGCAAAAAACCTTGCAAATCAAAACGGGACTTACTTAGTGGTTTTTGTAGGGAGTTCAGGGTGCGGGTTATGTGATAGTGCAATGAACAGAGTTTTTAATACTCAAACCTTTTATAATTGGTCAAGAGAAAACAAAGTTCCTTTGGTATATGCCAATTATGAGAACACAAGCGGGGATGGAGTATATCAATATGTTAAAAGAAAATATTTGAATAATAGTGTTCCTGGATTTCCTGTAATAGCTTTTATTAATACACAAACTAATACTAAAATAACATCATCTCTTTTTAGAGGCACTTTAACTTTTAATAGATTCTTGAATTTAGTTAATTCTTTAAACCTGGGTGAGCCTGTTGATCCTGTAGAAGAAGCAGAAGAAGTTTGTGTCCCTACACCTGAAATTTGTGACGGTTTAGATAATGATTGTGATAATGAAATTGATGAAGGAATTCCATTTTATAATTTTTATTTAGATGTTGATGGAGATGGTTTTGGGGCAGGAGATGTAATTAGTTCTTGTAGTTCTTATAGTGGAGATTATGTTAGTGACAATACTGATTGTGACGATTCAAAGTCAAGTGTTTACCCTGATGCTTATGAAGTTTGTGATGGTTTGGACAATGATTGTGACGAGCAAGTAGATGAAATTTTTGATTGTATAAAAGGGTCTACTAATTGTACTAATATTTGTAGTTATGAAACAAGAAGAATTAATGATTGTCAAGGAAATACTCCTATAAATTCAACGCCCAATTACCCTGATGGAAAATACACTGAAAAATGGAGTGGTTTGAATTGGTATACTTTAATTAATGATACTTATTTTTACCAAGAATCTATGAGTGATTGCACTTATAGTTGTAATGAAAATTATTTTTACAAAGACGGTAATTGCCACCCTTATTCTTGTATAAAAACAGACCTAAATTATTTTACTGCAACAATTTGTGATAATGATGACGAAGGGGTGAT
>ERZ795059.5748-NODE-5748-length-11201-cov-4.455589_pt1 | contig 11201 bp, 8 predicted proteins | sample MGYA00375143_ERZ795059 | MGnify/ENA primary metagenome ERZ795059 (study PRJEB30188, sample SAMN05720168) | activated sludge metagenome | isolation source: Anaerobic digester | place: USA | collected 2015-01-07 ... | reverse complement strand
GGTCGGCAGCAAAAGGAACTGTGGTGGTGGCTGTTAGCTTTTCTGTTCGGCCTGGAATACTCACTTCGATGCTGTAGGTATGCTCAGGCTGGATGATATGCTCGTTCACATCAATGTATTTGTACTTGAACTCCACAAAATCCGGAATGCAGGTAAGTGTAAACTGCTCCTTAGTTCCAGTATCTGTAATGGTGATCACGGCATCGGTAACAAAAAGCTCAAGGGGATTGAATTGGCTGATGGAAGAGCTCCTGGTAAGGTAAATGGGGTGTTCCGAGCTAATCGTTTCACCCGAGTAAAGCAATCCCGCCAAGACATACACATCGCCGTCGAAGCGGTCTGGAGCCGTGAAGTTATCACAGCCGCTGAGAGCTATTAGCAGCAGGAGGGAAAGCAGAAAAAGTGAGTGTTTTACCATTTTACGTTTACTCCTATAAAGGGCAGAATAGGAAACTGGGTGTTATCGTCCTTTTCCAATTCCAGGCTGCCGTTGTCGTTCATGCTGATCGAGTAGTTGCGGGAGGCTACATTTTTGTGGTTCAATACATTGATTACTTCCAGATAGGGTTCAATAGAGCCCCATCTGCGCACGATTTCGTATTTGGTGCTGAGGTCCAGGCGCAGATATTCTGGTAATCGGACGCGGTCTTTGTAGCTGTAGATTAGCTGAAAATCCTCGCCGTCGAAGAAGGTACGCTCGGGAATTCGGTCTGGCTGCCCGCTGTTCCAGGTGAAATTTATTCCCAGCTTGAAATCTGTGCCCAAAAACTGCCGTCCTGTTGCCTTGCTGAGGTTGTAGGTTTCCACCAGGGAAAGGCTGTAGCTGCGGTCATATTTTGGGTAGTATGAAACCCCTTCGTGAGTGATGGGGTCGAGATTAAAATCCTCCATCTTACGTTTGGTTTTACTCAAAGTTATCCCAACAAAGCCTTCCAGGCCTTTCCAGTCGTTGCGTAGCATCAGGTCTGCCCCATAAGTGAAGCCCTTTCCTACATGAAAGGTGTCGGATAGGGTTCCGGTTTGGTTGTTCCAGCTATAATCAGTGGCCACGTTGTATTCCAAAAGGTTGTCGTAGGTTTTGTAATAGATTTCCGCATCATAGGCGAAATAGCGGTTTAGCTGGCGTTTGTAGCCAAGGATGTAATGCAGGGAGCGGCCAGGCTTCAGGCTCCCATCCAGGGGGAACCATACGTCGAAGGGAGTGCTCATCTCCATCGTCATCAGGGTCAGATACTGATGATAAATCCCGAAATTGGCATAGACGCTCTCTCCCACGTCCAAATTGCGGCGCAGAGAGAGTCTTGGCTCCATGTTAAAATAGCTGGCGTCCGGCAAATGATCCAGATTCATCTTCAGGGTTTTGTACCAACCAAGACGCAGACCGGGCTGTAAAGTCCACAAAGGATTGATGTCCCATACATCCTGAATGAACAGCGCGCTGGTAAGGCTGCTTACCTTCACATCCGGCAAGGCGTTTGGATCGTATTGGAAGGTTGTGTTCATTTCCAGCCAGGTGTTGTTCCATTTCTCTTCAAAACCAAAGTCAAGCTGATGATTGTTATTGGGTTTATAGCTCAGGTTTGCCTTGCTGCTAAGGTCGTGAATGCCGTTCAAACGCTCAAAGGCCATTTCGCCTTCTTCGGTTATCTGGCTAAAGTTGCTGGTAAATTCGCTTCCGGCGACCACAAACTGCGCAAAAAGCTGCGGATTGAAGATATGCACCAGTTGGGAGGTGAAGGTTTTGTTTCCCCAATCCAGATTAAGGGTTGCGCCAAAGTCGAATTTCAGTTTGTCGCGGCCAAAATATGCGCTGGTGGAAAGCTTGTCTTTGGGGCTGATATCCCAATTCAGCTTGGCATGACCGTCGTAAAAGTAATAATCAGGCAATTCGTCGTAAACCGTTTTGATCAGTTCCAGATAGGTTCGCCTCAGTGAGCCCATGTAGCTGCCGTTAATCCCAAATAGATGGATAGGTCCTTCCAAAGTAGCGCTACTGGAAATGGCAGAAAGCCTTGCTATACCCTGATGATGGATTCTGTTTCCTTGCCGGTTGGTAACGTCCAGAACGCTGCTCATTCTGCCTCCATACTTGGCCGGATAGCCTCCCTTGATCAGGTCTATGCCTTCCACGGCATCGCTATTGAAGGTGCTGAATACCCCACCAAAGTGATTGGGATTATACACATCGATATCATCAAGCAGGATCAGGTTTTGGTCTGGTGAACCACCCCGAACATACAGACCTGCTGAAAAATCAGAAATAGGCGCAACTCCAGGCAGGGTAAGCACAGCGCGGAAAACATCAGCTTCGATGGGTGAAACCACGCTCTTGATTTGTTCAGTGTCACGGCGAATCAAGCTGTTTCGGATCAGGGGTCCGTCTTCATCGCCTTTGGCGGTAACGGTCACCTTACTCATTTCGATCCCGCTTTTGGAAAGCTGAGCATCGAAACTAAGGTTATCATCAGGGGAACTAACCTTGAAACTATGGCTGAGCGTCTCATAGGAAATCAGGCTGAATTCCATTGTATAATCACCAGGTTCGGAGATATTGATAACGTAATAGCCCTTCTTATTCGTCTGCATTCCAGCTTTGGTTTCCCGGATAAACACGTTTACGTATTGCAAAGGTTCAGCGCTGTCCCTACGGCTAACGAAACCGCTAATCGTGGCTGAAGACAATGGCAGAACAATAGAAAGAGCAAACAGGACAAATAGATATGCTTTCATCACATTCCTCAGCAGCTTGTTTTGGAACGCTCTGAAAATTGCAGCGAAAATGTCAAGGTTTGTTTCCTAGCCACTCTTCATGAAAACGATTTCAGGTGTTTACTGCAATAATTGTGGCTCTGCTTCTGCCAGATCAGGGAATCAGATGCTGGATTTACTAATTATTGATTTTTTTCGCGGAATTTGGAATGTTTATTGCAAAACATCTTCTGTATCTGCAGTCATGCAATACTGCAAGGAGGAAAGGATGAAAAGAGCTCTTCTGCTTACCGCATTTTTTATCGCTTCGCTAGTCCTGATGGGGCAGCAAAGCAATTGGCATGTCTATCGGCCTGGGGGATTTTCAGCCAGGTTCTGTTATAGCAATGATGAACTATGGATCGTTTCCGGAGCTGGCATCATGCGTTGGAATACTATTACTGATCACAAAACCCAGTACGATTTCAGTAATTCACCTGCAATTATCTCTTCTATGGGTGATATCATTACTGCCCAGGACGGCTCAATCTGGGCTTGCGGAACCAGTGGTGTTCTTCACCATGACGGTTTGGGCTGGGAAAGCTTTGACAGCACCAATTCACCCTTGCCACCCACAGGGATCAGCAGGATCGCTCAGGATGCCTCAGGCGCACTTTGGATCGGTGCTCAAAGCGGGGTTTACAGATTTCACCAGGGAAACTGGACTGCTTTCGACAGTGGTAATTCAAACCTTCCTTCGAGTCATTATGTTTTTTCCCTGACTATGGACAACAATAACCGCGTTTGGATGGGTTGCAGTGACGGAGTCTGGAACTATTACGCCAATATCTGGGTGCATTACACAAATACCAATTCCAGCCTACCAAATTCCACTATCAATTCCATTGCCTTCCAAAGCGACGGCACTGGCTGGTTCGTAAATTCTAACGGCGTTGCCAGATATCAAAACGGCATTTGGGAGCAATACACAGTTCTGCATGGGATTTCGGTAACCAGCTCCAATAGCGTTTATGTGGATTATCTGCAGCGGGTTTGGATATGTGGTGACAACAGCTTGCTTTGTTTGATCGGGGATAGCTTCCAAAATTACCCTCGAACCCTGTTTGCCGATTACAGTTGCAATTTTTACAACGCTTATGTGGATGACAATCAGAACATTTGGCTAAGCTTTTTCGATACCTATTCACCCTTGTCGCTGGTAAAATTCAACGGTACGAGCATTACCCGCTACCCCATCTGCGAAATGCCTCTGCCCAGCCAATACTTGCAAGCGATCTTCGAAGGTTTCGACGGCAAGCTTTGGCTCGGAACGGCAGATTCCGATGGAATCGGGGGCTACCTTTCCATCAACGGAAACGAAGTGGAAACATTTGGTATGTATAACACCAATATGCCCTGCGATCATGTTTGGTCGTTGGCTCAGGATTCGCAGCTCAATATGTGGGTGGGAACCTGCATTGGAATTCTTCAAACCGGTCCAGCGGGAAGCTACATCCATCATAGCTCAGATACGGGAGTGGGGGCTTCTTTTGTGAATACCATCTGTGCCGTGGACGACGAAGTTTGGATCGGCACTGGAGATGGCGTATCGAGATTCCTGGACGGAAATTGGAGCGTGCTTAGCTCAGCAGAAACCGGGATGAACCTGAGTGATACCAAGATTATCAAACAGGATAGCGAAGGCAGCGTGTGGATTGGCTGTGGGGCTGGAATCGCTACCCGACAGAACGGGGTCTGGACTACCTACACTGAGGTGCCGTATGTGAAGGATATCGCCTTTGGGCCGGATGAAGCAGTTTGGGTGGCAAGGGGTCAATTGTCTTATCTTCAGGACGGAGCTTGGCATCATTATGACACAAGCAATTCCCCTCTGGTGATGAACAACACCATCAGCGTGGCGGTGGATAACTATGGTGTGGTTTGGGCTGGAACCACGCTTCAGCATAACTGCCTCTACAGGCTGGAAAACGGAGTTTGGAGAACCTACGATTCTACAAATTCGGTTATTAACAGCCAGATAAATTGCATCTATGTGGACAGCCACAACACCAAGTGGATAGGCAGCCGTAATCTGGTTCTCTTCAACGAAACTGGCATCCCTTCAGAAACGGAAGATCTGCTAATGCCGAGGCCAAGCCTTCTGAAAAACTATCCTAATCCCTTTCAGGAGTCCACTGCCATCTGCTACGACAAATCCAGCACAAGTCCAATAAGGATCAGCATTTACAACCTGAAAGGCCAAAAGCTGTGGGAGCATCTGGATGGTGAAAATAAAACCGGAAAAAAGGAAGTGATCTGGCCAGGGCGGGACAAACAAGGCAAAAACTGCGCAGCAGGGATATATCTGATAAAGGTGGAAGACCAAGGCCAAACCCGCTTTGGAAAGGCAGTAAAACTGAGGTAGCGAAAAAGAATGGGAACACTGATTTTCGCGGATCACACGGATTTTTGATTTACCCACCGGGGACACCGAAAACGCCGTAATCAAAACCACCGGAAACACAGAATTCGCCGAAGAAGGAAATGGTACACGGATACGCTTCATCACTCTATCCACCTGTTTCGCAGTGTTTATTTTTTTCAGGGACCTTGCTACCCACCCGAATGCCACTCGAATGCCACTCGTATCCCACCCGAACCGCATTCGGGAGGTTTTCGCCGGGATAAGGGGCGGAAGAGGGGTGGCAAGGAAGGATCCAAGCGCTTTTCTGAATCAGTCTTTGCTTCACTCACCCTCAAATCAGGTTCTCATCTTTTTCCCGATACCACACTACATATCTCCGATATTTTCCGTTGCGACACCGGAAATCCCTGCCTGTGAGACAAGGGCGCTCCAGAACAAACAAAAGTATTGACTAAAACAGCAAGGCGAAAGACTTTGGTAAATTAGCGAATTAAAGACACGGGAAAAGTGATGTTAAAAGCCAAAATCTTCGTTCAGTTAAAGGCCAGCGTCCTGGATCCTCAGGGTAAGGCGGTCAGCAATTCTCTGCACAGCTTGGGATATACTGCAGTTTCTGAAACCCGGATCAGCAAATACATCGAGATTAGTTTTGAAAGCGATGACCGCGCCACGGTTATGCAGCAAACGGAAGAGATCTGCAAAAACCTCTTGGCAAACCCGAATACGGAAACCTATCACTTCGAACTGGAGCAGCAAAATTGAGGGTTAGCGTAATCACCTTTCCAGGTTCCAATTGCGATCACGACGCCTATCAGGTGTTCAGCACCCGTGGACATGATACCCGGATGGTCTGGCATAAGGATCATGATCTGTGCTCCCCTGATCTGGTTATTTTGCCAGGAGGATTTTCTTATGGTGATTACCTGCGTTGTGGCGCATTGGCCAGATTTTCGCCGGTTGTGAAAGAGGTGATGGCTCATGCTGCCAAAGGTGGTCTGGTGATGGGCATTTGCAATGGATTTCAGATCCTCACCGAATGCGGTTTACTGCCCGGAACGCTTTTGATGAACAGCTCGCTCAGCTTTATCTGCCAGCACCAGAAAGTGAGGGTGGAAACCGCAAACAGCCCCTTCAGCAAAGGGATATCACCCGGCACAGTGCTGGATATTCCCATAGCTCACAAGGAAGGTAATTACTATATCGACGACAAGGGGCTTGGCTCCCTTCAGGATAACGATCAGATTATATTTCGCTATTGCGACGAGTTTGGCCGGATGAGCCCGGACAGCAATCCCAATGGCTCGCTCGATAACATCGCCGGAATCATCAATAAACAAAGAAACGTTCTGGGCATGATGCCCCATCCGGAACGCAGCGCAACTGATACCGTTCCCAGCAGGGACGGAAGGCGGATTTTTGAAGCTCTGGAAAGCTTGGTTGGCTGATCTGCTGAATCTTTTCTTTCCTCCGGCTTGCCTGGTTTGCGGGCATAGGTTGGTAGACCAGAAGCTGGTAATCTGCGAAGCGTGTGAAGCCAGAGTTGCCTTGGTTTCGCCTGCAGTATGTCCGGTTTGCGGATCGGAGAGCCAGAGTAATCCCTGCGAAGTGTGCGCTGAAGAGCATTTTGCTTTTTCGTCGGTCCGGTCGGTGTTCAAATATCGGGGTCCGGTTAAAGACCTGATCCATGAGCTCAAATACAACGGCTACAATTCTCCTGCCGGCTATTTTGCCGTTCCCTTGGGGGAATTGATCGAAAGCGATCCGCAATTGCAAGACCACGATTTTCTCTGTCCCGTTCCTCTACACAGGGTTAGGAAAAGGGAACGAGGATACAATCAAAGCGAATTGATTGCCTATGCGGCTTCCGTCATATCCGGAATGCCTTATGCAGAACCGCTCAAGCGGCGTTTTTATACTCGTAGCCAAACCCTGCTTTCCCGGGCTAAACGCCATAAAAACCTGTTAAATGCCTTCAAGGTGATAAATGCAAACGACGTGAAAGGTAAACGAATAATCGTCGTGGATGATGTTTTCACCACCGGCAGCACTTTGAATGAGATTGCCAAAACCCTGCTGGCTGCGGGAGCCGGCAAAGTAACGGCCTTAACCGTGGCCAGGGCCTGAGAATAATGAACGAAAAGTATCTGGAACTGCGCCCCACGATGACGGACAGCGATTTGAGCGATATGATCGAAAAAGTGGCGCGCTTCATCGCCGAAAGACATCTGGCTCCAGCCGGAATCCTGCTGCTGGAATCTGTGCGACCCTTGCATGGGATCGGCAGCCAGGCCATGTTCTTCGTTCTGCCTTTTGCCGAAATCATCTTCGACGCCAAAAAATACCAGCATTTTGCCATGATGATGGAAGATGAAAACAACCTTAAAAAGCTGATCAGCCGCATCGATGAACTGGACGAAGAATTAAACCGGGAACGCCGTAAAGCAGCCAGATTGAAAAGGCAACGCCGCAAAGCCCAAATCAAAGCTTTTTGGAATAAATTGTTTAAACATAAAAATGCTTGAAAAAGCGGAGGATATATGCAATACGATGAAAAACGCCTTACCCGCATTGTTGCTACGGACTGTGGCAGCACCACAACCAAGGCGATACTAATCGAATGGGTGGATGGCGAATATCGCCAAACCATCCGCGGCGAAGCTCCCACCACCGTGGAAGCTCCCCTGAACGACGTGACCAAAGGTGTGATCAACGCCACTCAGGAGCTGGAAGAACTGGCGCGCCTGAAGTACAAGAATCCGAATTTGAAGTTTATGGAAAACGGCGAATTCGTTATCCCCCGCAAAGGCGACATTGGTGTGGATGCCTATGTATCCACTTCTTCAGCGGGCGGCGGATTGCAAATGATGGTAACCGGAGTGGTGGCAGCCATGACCGGCGAAAGCGCTGAACGTGCCGCTCTGGGAGCTGGTGCGATCGTTATGGACCTCATTGCCAGCAACGACAAACGCATGAACCACGAAAAGATCGAGCGAATCCGTCAGCTCAGGCCGGACATGATTCTGATGGCTGGAGGCGAAGATGGCGGAACAGTGAAACACGTGGTGGAAATGGCTGAGCTGGTTGCAGGCGCTGATCCCAAACCCCGTCTCGGTTCATCGTATAAACTTCCTGTTATCTATGCCGGCAACAAGGATGCCCGCGACGAGATCAAAAACACACTGGCCGAAAAGGTAGACCTGATCGTAACCGACAACATCCGTCCCAAACTGGAGCAAGAAAACCTGGGCCCGGCGCGTGACAAGATTCACGACCTCTTCATGGAACACGTGATGCAGCAAGCCCCAGGATACAACAAACTGATGGAATGGACTAAAGGGCCTGACCTGCAAAATGTGCCGATTATGCCAACTCCAGCAGCCGTGGGAAACATCATGCAGGCCATTGCCAAAGAAGAAAACATCGAGGTGGTGGGCGTGGATATTGGCGGCGCTACGACAGACGTATTCAGCGTTTTCACCGAGGAATACATCTTCAATCGTACCGTTAGTGCGAACCTGGGTATGAGCTACAGCATTTCAAACGTGCTGGCTTCTGCCGGGCTGGATAATATTATGCGCTGGGTACCCTTCGACATCAACGAGGGCGAGCTGCGCAACATGATAAAAAACAAGATGATCCGTCCCACCACGATTCCCAGTTTGCTGGAAGAACTGGTTTTGGAACAGGCTATCGCCAAAGAAGCTCTGCGTCTGGCCTTCGAGCAGCACAAGGAATTTGCCAGCGGCCTGAAGGGGATGCAGCGTCAGCGCGATATCTCAGAAGCCTTTAGCCAATCCACTTCAGGAGCCACAATCGTGAACCTGATGACCCTGAACCTTTTGGTAGGAAGCGGTGGCGTTTTGTCGCATGCTCCCCGCCGAAACCAAACCGTGATGATGCTGATCGACGCTTTCCTGCCGGAAGGGATAACCCGCCTGGCCGTGGACAGCATCTTCATGATGCCGCATTTGGGAGTGCTTTCCGAAATCAGCACCAAGGCCGCTACCGAGGTGTTCCGCAAAGACTGCATGGTATACCTGGGAACCTGTGTAGCACCGGTTGGCAAAGGCAAAACCGGCAAGCCAGCCCTCTATGCCAAGCTGGAATTTGCCGACGGACGCAAGTTCGAGGAAGAAATTCCCTATGGCGAAATGAGGCTTATTCCCTGCGGCGAAGGTGAGGTTGCCAAAGCTCACCTGAAGACATCAGGCGGCTTGATCCTGGATAAAGACAAGAACCGCGAACTTACTATAGACCTGCACGGCGGTAAAGTCGGCATCGTGCTCGACACCCGTGGACGCCAACCCTTCGGACTGCCCACCGAGAAACAGGAACGCATCGCCGCCCTGAAGAAGTGGATGAACGAACTGAACGCATATCCCAAAGACATCTTGGTATAGGAGGAAACCATGGGACAAGCATATTCTGCAGGATTAACCGTAACCGATAGCATAGTATTGCGTAAGGAACGCATTCTGCCCCTTAAAGGACAGGTGCTGGTAAAGAAAGGCGATATGGTGAAAGCCGACCAGGTGGTGGCGGAAACCCTTTTGCCCGGAAAGGTGGTGCCTTTTAACCTGGCCAACAAACTGGGAGTTACCCCTGCTCAATTGGCCACCTACATCAAAGTACAGCCAGGACAACAAATTACCAAAGACACTGTGTTGGCTGCAAATAAAGGTCTCTTCGGCCTGGGCTTCCTGAAAAGCGAAGTTAAAAGCCCCGTGGATGGAGAAGTGGAGAATATTTCCGCCGTAACGGGACAGGTGCTCTTGCGCGAACCCCGCATTCCTGTGCAGGTAAAGGCTTTCATCGACGGTTTGGTGACCGACGTAATCGAAAACGAAGGCGTGATCATCGAGAATAAAAGCGCTTATATCCAGGGTATCTTCGGGCTTGGCGACGAAACCGTGGGCGAGCTGAAAATGCTGGCTGAAACTCCGGATGACGAACTCGATCCAGCCAAGATAGATGAAAGCTGCCGGGGTAAAATATTGGTGGCAGGCGCTTTCCTGCATTTTCATGCCATCGACGTAGCCCGCAAGCATGGCGTGAAAGCCATCATCACTGGCGGCATAGACGACCAGGATATCAAGAAACTGCTGGGATACGACATCGGCGTGGCCATCACCGGACACGAAAAGATCGGCTTGACCATCGTCTGTACTGAGGGCTTCGGAAAAATCACCATGGCCCAAAAAACCTTTGATCTGCTGAAGGCCTTCAATGGACGCAAAACTTCCATTCATGGCAGAACTCAGATCAGAGCCGGCGTGATCAGACCCGAAATCATAATTCCGCTCGATTTTGATGCCAACGAACTGATAACCAAGGAAGCAAGCTTGCCTATCCTGGAACCGGGAACCCTGATCCGCATCATCAGACAACCTCATTTTGGCCGCATTGCCAAAGTGACGGCCCTTCCTGAAGAGCTTACCAAAGTGGAATCCGAAACTCTGGTGCGTATCCTGGAAGGCGAATTTGAAGACGGAACCAAATTCAGCATGCCACGTGCCAACGTGGAAGTGATAGAAAGCTAAAGAACAAGCTTCAATGTCAATCTGAAGGGGTGAACGGCGGTTCGCCCCTTTTCTTATTTCCTATAAAGTATCACCCAAAGTTGCAAACCAGTCTCACTTGGATAAACTGGGATAAAGCCTTATGTGGTGAGTAGATATGATGGACTATGTTTGGACTTGGACATTGAGATTTTGGACGTTTCTGGACCTTCTTTTATCACCGATAAATCAAATTGCGCTGATTTTGGACTGGATTTGGACATCTGCCATCTCCAGTCCAAAATACCAAATTAGAAAAGCCGTAACTGAAGTGACAAAACTCCGATCAGAAAAACGTCCCTGGGCTGATCCTCGTCCAAAATATGAGTCTGAAAGTCTGAATTCTGCCATCATCTTAAGCTGAATTGTTAGACCTTGAATAAAACCATTCCGGCAGCGACAGAGATATCGGCTACACGGCGATTCGGCAATGCTACTAAGCCATGAAGCCACTTTACTCTTTGTCCCGTTACCAGGAGCAGGATAGAAATCTGGATTTTCCCTTTTTATGACCTGCCATGCGTGCAGAG
>ERZ795059.5745-NODE-5745-length-11203-cov-12.861769_pt1 | contig 11203 bp, 6 predicted proteins | sample MGYA00375143_ERZ795059 | MGnify/ENA primary metagenome ERZ795059 (study PRJEB30188, sample SAMN05720168) | activated sludge metagenome | isolation source: Anaerobic digester | place: USA | collected 2015-01-07 ... | reverse complement strand
GGAGCCGAAAGTCCCGTACTCGACGGGTATACTGTTACCGTTTATAACGATACTAACATAACTTTGGATGAAGATAAGAGCGGTTTTATTGAAGGCTCTTCGGATTATATCCTTAAAGTCAGGTTAAATCCAGATAATGAGAATGTAGCTGGTTACCGAATGAATTTGGAATTGCCGGCAGATTTTCTGGTTATTTTTCATAGTGACTTTTACAAGAATTCATTGAAGCTCTGGAGTTATTATTCCTGTCCTTCAAATGTCCAAGTTTATAATCTTACCGATTCGGTGGAAATGGATTATGCAATTATTGACAATGATAGTAGTTTAACCTATACCAGCGGTGATGATATTGCTCTAATTATACCCGATGATAGTTTTATTCTAAAAAGGTATACTTCTTGGATGATCCGACTTAGCCCATTGTTCGAAATTGATACCAGTTGGGTTAATGGTGTCCCCTATGCCGATACCATCTGGACGACAATTGATCCACCTGAACCGGGCGAAAAATTATTTATAAAAATGAAAAAGCCGTTTAGAGAAGGTGATATCTTTCGGTTTTCGTTGCACGGTGCCGATTCCAGCGACGTACTAGCCAAAGCTGAACTGGACAATATCTGTGTTGTGCCAAATCCCTATGTTGTCACCGCCTCCTGGGAACCAGCGAACACTTATAAGTTCGGACGAGGTGAAAGACGCCTCCATTTTTATCATCTACCCAGACAATGTACAATTCGGATTTATAATGTGCGCGGTCATCTGATTGACACAATCGTACATAACAGTACCGCAGATAACGGAATGGAACCGTGGGATATTCTTTCTAAAGAAGATAATGAAATTTCGTACGGGATCTACATTTATCATGTAGAAGCTCCCGGCATTGGAACTAAAATCGGAAAATTTGCATTGATTAAATGATTAAAACTTCTGGATTAATAAAACATTTTTTATTGGTAAGCTTATTGATAGATATATATCTATTTAATGGTTGTGCGCAAAAAACAGAAGAGAATATTGTTGCCAAAGTAGCAGATAGAACCATAACAGCTGATGAATTTGCTTTTGCCTATGAGATGGCACCCCGTTCAATAACCAGCCTCACCAGTAAACAAGCCCGCCAAGCAGTTTTGGATCAATTAATTGATAGAATTGTCCTCGCCCGCCAGGCAGAGAGGTTGCGATTAGACGATGATACACTCCTACAAAGGACGGTTGATTTTTATAAAAGGCTGGCTGTTAATCGTGAACTATATTTGAAACATATTCGCCGATTAGTTGAGGTTTCGGAACAAGAAGAACGTCAGGCATTTGAATATTCGAAAACAAAGTTATACGTGCGCCATTTCAGTACAAAGCAGTTTGATCTTGCCAGGCAAGTGTCATTGGGAATTGTGCAATTTGAACATACTCCGATATTTACTGGTGCCCCTCAGGTTGAATTGACCGATTATGGAATAGTGGATAAAATTAGCTGGCGCGATATTCCGCAGGAAGTTGCAAATATACTGTATAATTTGCCATTAAGGCAGTATTCCGACCCATTTTTCGACGGCCAGCGCTATCATGTATTTCAGGTAGTTGAATTCGAAAAGGAAGTTCTACTGCGGGAAAGTGATTTTCAAGCCAACCGTCAAAGTCTCAATGGTATAATTCGACAAAGGAAAGAGCAGAAATTATCTGCTGGGTATGTTCAGAAAATAATGACGCGCCAAAATGTTATAATAAAAGCTGAAGCGCTTAATCGTTTGACTGAGGAAGTTTGGCGTAACCGACCAACTGAGGTGGTAACCCTTGAGCAATTCATCACTAATCGCGAAATAAATACTATAGGCGAATCCAGTCGGGATTTTCTTAATAAACCGATTGCAACATTTAAATCTGGGGAGATGACTGTAGCCGATATTTTGATCAACTATAAAGTCAATCCGGTGAAAATTTCTTATAAAAGTAAAATGACTGTCCGTGAAAGCTTAAAAAATGCAGTGGGAATGTATGTTCGCGATTGGGTTCTATCTGAACAAGGGATGAAGGAGAGGTTAGATCGTAAGCCCTCAGTAATTGCAGAAGAACGGAGCCGGAGTGAATATCTTCTGATGCGTAAAATGCTGGCATATCTAGGTCGTGAGTTTTATGCCCAGAATCAGGACACAACAGGCAGACAGGAACAACTCGAAAAATACATTGCCAATTATGAAGACAATTTACGAAGAGCTGAAAATATCGAAATTTATAGTAGCAACTTAATGGCTGTTAAAACAACTGATGAAGGACTGGCGCGCAAAATTGACTTTGTTGTTTTTCATACCCAATAAATGAGGATGTTATGAATAAATCAATGTACAAAAAGGTATTGATATTCATTTTATTAATAAACTCTCTTAGTATGGGCAGCTCAAAACGATTGACTAATGTGGGTACGACTGCCGCACCTTTTTTAGAAGTCGGAGTTGGATCGCGTGCCATTGGAATGGGCGGGGCTTTCGTTGGTGTCGCTAATGATGTTTCGGCGCTATATTGGAATCCAGCCGGAATCAGTCGTATAACAAGTCCAGAAGCGGTGTTTGAGAAAGTCGAATGGTTGGCTGATATCAGTTTCAATTATATTGGAGCTGTTATTCCATTTGGTCGCTGGGGAACAGCGGGATTTTTTTTAGATGCTATGACGGTTCCCAAAATGGCTGTGCGTACCGTAGATTATCCGGAAGGAACCGGTGAAATGTTTGACGCCAGCAGTATTGCTTTTGGCTTATCATATTCCTATGCGTTGACTGATCGCTTTTCCATTGGACTAAATGGAAAATATATCGAGGAGCGCATCTGGCATGAAAGATCTCATGGTGTAGCCTTTGATATCGGAACACTTTATAAGACGAGTTTTAGTGGTTTACGAATTGGTGCTACGATTACTAATTTTGGTACTTCTATGTCTTTAGATGGCAGTGACCTTATTATTTATTATGATGCCGATGAAAGTATTGATGGCAATAATGATCGCATTATGGGAAAATTAATGACTGATGAATGGCCGCTACCGCTAAATATGCAGTTTGGTCTCGCTTATGATTTGTTGAGTACAAAATATATCAAAATGACGATTGCCGCGGATGCTTTCCATCCTATAAATAACAGCGAAAGTATCAATACCGGAACTGAACTAGCAATTTATGATATGCTATTCATTAGAGCAGGTTACCAGGCAATCGGTCAAACTAATACCGAGGAAGGGCTAACATTTGGTGTAGGATTGCGTTATAAATTATTTGGCCAGTCCTATATCAAATTCGATTATGCCTTTGCAGATTTTGGGCGTCTAAAAAATGTTAGCCGATACACATTACGGTTGGATTTTTAAAGTAATGCAAAAAATGTATCCTGATTTTTACCAGGATAATACTCAGTGTCATTTAAAAGTGAGTACAGTACAATGTCTAGAAAACCATTAATTATTTTATTTCTTATACTAAATATGTTTACTTCTATCAAAGCTCAACAGATTAATATTAACCGGGTCGAGCAAATGCCTAATTTGCCAACACCATATTTTATGCGTGACTGGAAAGAAGTCTCTCGTGGTTATGATAGGTTAGTCTTCGATCTAAACCGTACCGGACAGTACTTACCGTTGGTCTGGCTCAATAATAATACCGTTAATTATCCCAATCATTCCAGTTTTGGTTTGCATACGGTTGTTGGAACAACCTATCCATCGAATGCGGAAGCAATTAATGTTCTCCCAGCAGTTATAGGAGCAACACTAGTTGGAATTGACAAGAGCGACCAAAATGGATATAATTGGGTACTGGGCTGTGAAGAGTGGTTTAACCGGCGGCCAGAAGAAAATGTCTATTTAAACAGTCCGACGGCTCAAAGTGGCGATGATTGGTGGTATGCCGTGATGCCTAACGTTTTTTTTTATCAGTTATATGACCTTTATCCCGGTACCGGCGATTTTGATTATCAATTTACTTCAGTAGCAGATCAATGGCTAAGAGCAGTCGTTGCTATGGGCGGCAGTGCGGCGCCCTGGCAAAAACCGAATATGAATTATCGTGGCTGGTATCTCTCGACAATGAAGCCGTTCACCTCTGGTGTACCCGAACCGGAAGCCGCTGGTGCGATAGCCTGGCTACTGTACAATGCTTACACTAAGACCGGCGAAGCCAAGTACCGCATCGGGGCTGAGTGGTGCCTCGAGTTTCTCAATGCTTTTTCTGCTAATCCTTCTTATGAGCTGCAATTGCCATACGGTGTCTATGTCGCCGCCCGGATGAATGCCGAACAGGGCACAAATTATAACATCGAGAAATTGTTGAACTGGTGTTTTGATCCTGAGAATAATCTCCGCAATTGGGGCGTGACGCTCGGTAAATGGGGTGATTACGACTGCTATGGGTTAGTCGGTGAAGCGAAGAATGAAGGCTATGCCTTTGCTATGAACGGTTTTGAAATGGCGGGTGCGCTGGTGCCGATGGTGCGTTACGACAGTCGCTTCGCTCGGGCAATCGGCAAGTGGGTCTTAAATCTAGCCAATGCCTCCCGTCTATTCTACTCACCTTTTTTGCCGGATAGCCTTCAGGATGGCGAAGCCTGGGCAGAGGAATACGATCCAGAAGGCTATATAGCGCACGAATCTATGCGTGAGATTCATCCAAACTGGGGATACAGTCCCTTTGCGACCGGTGATGCCATCTCCGGCGGCTGGGGAGCCACCAATTTCGCATTGTACGGTTCATCGCATGTCGGTATTCTTGGTGGTATAATTGATACGACCAATGTCACAGGAATTTTAAAACTCGATCTCCGCAGGACCGATTACTACCAGAAAGATGCCTATCCGAGTTATCTTTTTTATAATCCTTACAGCGAGGTTAAATCGATTTCGTTCAATGTCGGAACACAGGCAGTTGATCTATACGATGCAGTTAGTAAAACTTTTATTGTAACCGGAATTACCGGTGAAACAAATCTTAACATTCCCGCCGATGGCGCGGTTTTGGTTGTCCTGGTACCTTCCGGCGGAACAGTCCGCTATGTCGAGGAAAAAATGCTGGTGAATGATATTGTTGTTGATTATCATTCCGGGCAAACTGTGACTAATTATAAGCCGCGTATTAAAGCCATTGCTAGCGATTCAACTGCGCTCAAAGCCGGGAGAACCTATAAGATTTACTGCACCGCAGTAGATCGTGACGCCGACGAATTGCACTATTCATGGCAAATAAATGATTCAGAAATCGGCTGTGATTCTTCTATCATAGAATTGACAATGCCAGAGCTTAATACTACTTTAACAATTATTTGCAGAGTCAGCGATGAGGTGAATACACCGGTAGCGGATAGCATCCAAATATTAGTTTATACGGTTCAAAACCAGGTACCAATCATTTCCAGTCTGACCGCTTCCGCGCGTCGGATTGCGCCGACTGATACAACCTTGATTAATTGCAGTGCCAGCGATCCCGATGGCGATTCGCTGATATTCAATTGGTCAGCCGCAAGCGGGATACTGGAGAGTGACAGTGCGCAGGCAGTCTGGCAAGCGCCGGACTCGTCCGGTTATTTTTTAATTAAATGTACTGTAAGTGACCTGTTTGGCGGGGTAGCTTCAGATAGTATTCTTATCGTTGTCGGTGATACATCCGGTCATGAAATTGGCGCTCCGCTGGCGTACTTTGCTTTTGCAGGCAATGCCGACGATCTGAGCGGTTTTAATAACCACGGTACTGTCAACGGCGCTAGTTTGAGTGCCGACCGCTTTGGTAAATTGAACAGCGCCTATTACTTCAATGGGACGTCCGACAATATCCGGGTACCGAATAGCGTTAGTCTGAACTTCACTAAAGCGATTACAGTTAGCTTCTGGATAAATGCCGCTGAACTCTATACCAGCCGCGAATCTTACCCAATCTCTCACGGCAATTGGGAAAATCGCTGGAAAGTGTCCATTATCCCGCAAAAAAAAATCCGCTGGACGATTAAAACGACGACTGGTGTTAAAGATCTCGATTCCGATAAAACGATTAATGTCAATCAATGGTATCATATTGTCGGACTATATAACGGAATAGATTTTGATTTATATGTTGACGGCGAGTTAAGCAACCATACTACCTTTTCCGGTGATATTTTAACCACCAATATCGATTTAATGATTGGGCAGTGTCTGCCTGCAGTAAGTCAATACAATTTCAAGGGTGTGATTGATGATATACGGATTTATGACTACGCTTTATCAATAGGTGAAATCAGTAAACTATATACTGAGCCGAGCGCTATTCGTTCCGATACCAAGGAAATGCCGACTTCTTATAAACTATCTCAGAACTATCCCAATCCTTTCAATCCGGTCACCACAATCAAATACGATCTGCCTCAGAACGTTCCGGTTAAATTGCAGGTTTTCGATTTGGGCGGAAGGCTAGTACAAACTCTGGTTGATGAAGATAAACCAGCCGGACATTATTCAGCAATCTGGAATACGCACAATGTGAGTTCGGGAATTTATTTCATCCGCCTGAATGCCGGTGATTTTACGGCGGTGAAGAAGTGTGTGAAATTGAAATAGAATTAGAAAGGAGACTGGTGTTGTCATGAAGAAAAAGCATTTTTCGATAACTACTGTAGTGGAACTGATCTTAACATTGACCTCAACCTTATTTTTTGGGTGTTCTCCAAAATATAATATTGATACGAGCAAAATGGCGGTGAAATTCAAGGGCGATGCCAAGATTGAAGTCGGAGGGCCTTTTGTCGGCGCCGAATTCCATCATAGCTATATGATTCCTCAGCGGATTAGTTTTTTCTATCCAGTAGCTAATAGCATTGATCTGAGCCGCGATTACTGGACCCGTGATAGCTCCTTTGTTGCCGACTGGACATTAAAAATCGGCAATTCTGCAGATATCGAAATCGGGAAGAAGCCGGCGGAATTCGACCTTACACCGTATTCTGTTGATTTTCATTATAAAGATGATGAATATATAGTAAAAGCTGCATATCGCTTTTGTAACGAAAAACCGGCAATGGTTGTCGAGATCGAAATTGTCAATAATTCCGGTATCGCTCAGGATTTTCAATTCGATACCAGACTCAGAACTTCGATCCGCACCTGTCATACCTTTAGAGAAATTGACAAGGCGGTTTCAGAAATTGAAGACAATACGATTTATAATAATTTTTATGATGCCGATGCTGATTCCGCCGTTGTGTTTATCACTAATGATGGCGATTTGCCGGTAGAGTGTTTGACTGCTAATGTAGTTCAATTACCTTTCGCTGGATTTATTTATAAAAAGGGGTTAAAACCTGGCGAATCTCTGAATATCATTCAGATTATCGGTTCGTCAAATCCGGAAGAAGGTAAAAATTTAGTCAAATATCTTCGGGCAAATTATCAATTGGAAATTGACCAGTATGAAAAATACGTAAATGAACAGGCTTTCCTGAGTAGTCTAATGAAAACCGGTTCACCGGCAACCGATCATTCGGTGGCTTACGCTAAGGCGGTGATGTCCGCGAACGCCCATTACCTAGACGGTGAGATCGTCCCAATGCCCTGTCCCGCGGAGTATAATTTTTATTTTACTCACGATGCTTTGGTTACCGACCTGGCGGCGGTGAATTTTGATTTAGCACGCGTACGGCGTGACTTGGATTACATTGTTCGTCATTCTGATGAAAACAATGTAATACCGCATGCCTATTACTGGAAAGATGGTAAATATGTGACTGAGTTTGCCAGTTCCGATAACTGGAATAATTTCTGGTTTATTCAGGTAGCGGCTAAATATCTGCGCCACTCTGGAGATTCCGACTTTCTTACACAGCTTTATCCTTATTTGACGGTTAGTGTTGAGCGCTCCTTATTGACTCTCGAGAAGGATGATCTGATGTGGTCGTACCGTCCGGATTGGTGGGATATCGGACATAATTATGGCCCGCGTAGTTATATGACGATTTTAGCGATTAAAAGTTTGCGTGATTATGCTTATATCTCAACAGTGCTGGGGAAAAATCCCGAAAAAGTAGTTGAATTGATGGCATTGGCCGATAAAATGCAAACAGCTCTAGTGGCAAAGCTATGGAATGATGATATGGGCTATTTGATAAATTATAACGAAGATGGATCGCTCGATAGCCATTATTATATTGGGTCGCTATTGGCGGTGCATTACGGATTACTTGACAAAGAAAAACAAAATCGACTAGTCCAGACAGCGATGGCCAAATTGCTTGATGAGAAGGTTGGTATTTATAACGTTTATCCGATGGATTTTCACCTGCTGGGAGATTTTTATAAGTTCGTTGGCAATGAAGTCGGTGATAAATACTATTATGCCAATGGTGGGGTCTGGCCGCAAGGCAATGCCTGGTACGCTCTAGCATTAATTGCCAATGATGAGAAGGAAAAGCGGCTGGGTTTATTGAGAATACAATGTCGCTCTATGGGATTATGAATGGTCCCAACGGTCAACCGGCTTACTATGAAGTTAGAAATGCTAATAAAGAGGATCCTACAGAATACGGAACGGTTGATAAACCCTGCTTCCTTTGGGCTGGCGCCTGGTATATTAGCAGTTTATATCGGCTCTATGGTATTACTGAAAATGATTGGAACATTGCCTTAGATCCGTATTTGCCAAATGATCAAAATAATTGCCAATTCACGCTATTTTTTAATGGTCAACCGTTAGTCATTGAAATAAAAGGTCGTGGTAAAATAATTCACTCCCTTAAATTTGATAGCCAGTTAGCTCATTCAGCAGTATTTCCCATTGATATGCCGGTAGCAAAAAAAATCGAGGTCATTCTTAGTGATTCACCGAAAGAGCCATATTTAAAAAGCACTAACGCTATTCTGCTTAAATATGAGTATCAGAATCGGTTATTATCGCTAATGCTCCGTGGAATTGCTCCTCTAGAAAATGAGACAATTGTCATTAGTCCCCAAAAACCTGTAAGTATCTCACTAAACAACCGGATGTTAACCGAAGGATGGTCAACTGACAAAGCCGACGGCTGGTATGTGACGAAAATCCGGTTTAGAATGACTGCTTCCGATGATAAATTATGCGTGAAGTTTTAGAATGAAAAAATGATTTATAACAAGACGACAGTTGTTATTTTCCTCCTTTTTTTGGTGATTGAGGTTTCCTGTGAAAGGAAACAGGCCGCCCAATTTAAAGATGAGCAGGATATTATTCGATTGACTTACTGGTGCGCATCCAACCAAGATGAAATCAATCTAGCAAAGGAATTGGTCAACGAATGGAATGCTGAACATCCTAAAGTTCAGGTCGTATTACAACCGATTCCGGCTAGCCAATCGTCGGAAGAAGCTCTTCTGGCGGCTATAGCTGGTAAGACAACTCCGGACGTATGTTCCAATATGTGGCCGGGAGCGATGGATGATTTTACTTCTTCGGGCGGACTGGTGCGGCTTGACCAGTTTCCGGATTTTATAGAATATATGCAAAAGCGTATGCCAGAGGAATTACTCGAATCGTTTAGATCTCCTGATAGTCATTATTACCAGATACCATGGAAGACTAATCCAATTATGGTTATGTATAATAAAAAAATGTTCAGGGAAGCTGGTATTGTCAGGCCACCGCGAACTTATAGTGAATATTTGGCGGCGGCAGAAAAAATAACGAAAGATATAAATGGTGATGGACGCATTGATCGCTGGATGGGGTATCGTGATATTCGGCCAATTTGGTGGCAAAGATTATTCGATTATTATCCTTTATATATAGCCGCATCGGGTGGTATGACACTATTTAGTGGCAGTGAAATAGCCTTTGCCAATGAAGCCTCGGTAAAAGTTTTCCAGTTTTTCAATGAGTTATATCGTTATGGTTATTATCCTCTAACAACTTTTCAGGGCGATGCTTTTTTAGCTGAGCAGGTGGCAACTCAGTTTACTGGTCCGTGGAATGTTATTCACGTGGAGAATTTTAAACCCCCCGGATTTGAATATGGCATTTCTCCGATTCCGGTACCTGATGATTATAATGGTCCGGTTTATACTTATGGTGATCATAAGAATATTTCAATTTTTAGTACAACTGAACATCCGGAAGCCGCCTGGCAATTTACCAAATTCCTGATTTCTGCCCAGGCTGATTTAAGATTATTGGAGATTTGTAGTCAGATTCCATTGAGAAAAAATTTGACGGTAGTTCCGCTTTATCATGAATATTTTCTAGAGAATCCAATGATGATGCAGTTTGCCGAGCAAGCAGTTTATACCCGAGGCGTGGACGGCTCATCAGTATTGAAAGAAATTTTTGATGCTATTTCGCAGGAATATGAAATTTGTGCGGTCTATAACAAACGAATGCCTCAAGAAGCAGTTGCTAATGCGGCTAAAAGGGCTCAAATAATAATCGAATGGAATCGTAAATAATGAAAGCTGGTTTTCCAGTAAACAAAATCAAAAACAAAACCGGCTACCTGATGAGTCTGCCTTATATTTTGTATTTTTGCCTATTTATCGGCTTTCCTCTAATCTTTTCTTTTATTCTGATTTTCCATAAATGGAATATTGTTACACCGATGCAATGGGTGGGTTTGCGCAATTTCTACCGACTTTTTCATGATGTTCAATTCTTCATCTCCATTCGCAATACCCTTATTTTTCTAGTGATCCACATTCCATTACAAATTATAATTGCGCTGTTTTTAGCAGTTATATTAAATCAAAAAATTAAATTTAAAGGCTTTTTTCGAGCACTTTATTTTTTACCAGTAGTGGTTTCCGGTGTGGTGGTTACCATTCTATGGCAACAATTGTATGCCTATGAAACCGGCTTGTTGAATTTACTGCTAACCAGGCTCGGAATTACAAAAATTCCCTGGTTGACTGACTCCCGATGGGCAATGCCCTCGATTGCCATTATGGCTACCTGGAAAAATGTCGGTTTGTATATTGTATTATTTCTAGTTGGTTTGCAGAGCATTCCGCATTATTTATATGAAGCCGCTGAAATGGATGGTGCCCGATCGCTTCAGCAATTTTTCCATATTACTTTGCCGGCCTTAAATAATACTATGGTTCTTGTCGTGATCCTCTCAACAATCGGCGGATTTTCGCTTTTCATCGAACCATTTGTTATGACCGGCGGCGGGCCGATGAATAGCACTCTTTCGGCGATGCTTTATATTTATAATCAAGCCTTTTACTTCGGTCATATGG
>ERZ795059.5742-NODE-5742-length-11205-cov-5.641704_pt1 | contig 11205 bp, 9 predicted proteins | sample MGYA00375143_ERZ795059 | MGnify/ENA primary metagenome ERZ795059 (study PRJEB30188, sample SAMN05720168) | activated sludge metagenome | isolation source: Anaerobic digester | place: USA | collected 2015-01-07 ... | reverse complement strand
CCTTCAGCGAACTGGTCAACATGACGGCCACCCGCATCTGCTCGGACTTCGGTTTCGACCGCAGTCAAATCTACCTCGCGCACGAGGAAAAACTGGAAATCGCCGCGGTGATCGATCCGGCCGATCCGAACTGGGCGCAGCAGGTCTACGCGGTCTGCCAGTCCAACCCCATCCGACTGGACGGGCGCACCGAGGAAAGTCGCGCCTTTCAAAAGGCCAAAGCGGTGTTGGTCAACAATCCGTGGGGCAACATGTTCGTGCCGCAGGCGCAATTGCAGGCATGGAAGAGCAAAGCATACCTGATTGTCCCCATGCGCGGCGCCGACCGGATGATCGGCATCCTGCTGGCCGACCACTACTACAAGCGCCGGACGATAACCGAGGAGGACGTCGACAAGCTGATCACCGTCGCCAACATCGCCGGTCTGGCCATCGATAAACTGCGATTGATCGACCGACTCGAGGGCAAGGTCGCCGAGCGCACCGTGGAATTGCAGCGCGCCAACCGCAAGCTGCGCGACCTCTACGAAAAAGCGCGCGAGTCCGACCGCATGAAAAGCGAGTTCCTGGCCAACATGAGCCACGAACTGCGTACGCCGCTCAACTCCATCATCGGTTTTTCCAAGTTGATCCTCAAAGGCATCGACGGCCCGCTGACCGAGAATCAACAAACCGATCTCGAAGCCATCCTCAATTCCGGCACGCACCTGCTGGGGTTGATCAACGACATTCTCGACCTTTCCAAAATCGAATCGGGCAAAATGGAGCTCAACAAAGAGGAATTCGAAATGTCCCATCTTCTCGAACAGGTGCTGGCCACCGGCGAGGGACTCGTGCGCGACAAAGCGGTGCACATCGTCGCCAACAGCGATCCGGACATGCCGCTGGTCTACGGCGACAAGATGCGGCTCAAGCAGGTCTTGCTCAATCTCGTCAGCAACGCGGTCAAGTTCACGCAACAGGGCGTCATCACCATCAACACCAAGGCGGGCGATCGCGAATTGTATGTGGCGGTGACCGACACCGGCATGGGCATGCCGCAGGAAAAGATCGACATCGCCTTCGAGCAATTCCGCCAACTCGATTCCGGTACGGCCCGCCAACAGGGCGGCAGCGGCCTCGGATTGACGATCAGCAAGAGATTTGTTGAGATGCATGGCGGTCGCATTTGGGTTTCAAGCACCGAGGGGGTTGGCTCGACTTTCCACTTCACGATTCCCCTGGCGAAAACCGATGAAAGAAAAACGAGTATGAAAACGGACAGCCAAGAATGAGAACGATTCTTTACATCGAAGACAATTTTGAAAACAAATTGCTCGTACGGCGCTTGCTGGAAAACGCCGGCTACAATGTGTTGGAGGCCGACGACGGCATCTCCGGCATTCAGCTCGCCATGGAAAAGCGCCCCGATCTGATCATCATGGACATCAACATCCCCGGCATGGACGGCTACGAGGCCACCACCAAAATCAAAGCGATCGAATCGCTGGCGAAAACCCCGATCGTCGCGCTGACCGCCAACGTGATGAAAGGCGATCGTGAAAAAAGTCTGGTCGCCGGCTGCGACGGTTACATGCAGAAACCGATCAATCCAGACACGTTTGTCGACACGATCGAGGAATACTTCTCCGGCCGGCGCGACCTGGTCAAACCGGCCGAACAAAGCCATTACCTTAAACAATACAGCCAGAAACTTGTGGATCGTCTTGAAGAGAAGATCCTCGAACTCGAACAGAAAAACAAGGAACTCGAACAAAAATCGCGCAAAATGGAAGAAGTCTATGTCAGCGTCATCAGTTCCCTGACCCGGGCGATCGAGGCCAAGCATCCCAGCACCGCCGGGCACTCCGAGCGCGTCACCCGCTACGCCACGCGCCTCGGCGAGAAAATGGGGCTCTCCAAGCGCGACCTGAAAATCCTCCGCCGCGGCGGCATGCTCCACGACGTGGGCAAGATTGTCATCGAGCTGTCCACGATCGACAAACCCGGCGAACTGGCCGACGGCGACTGGAACGAAATGCGCAAACACCCCGACGTCGGCGCGCAGATCCTCGAACCGTTGCGTTTTCTTGAACGCGAATTGGCGCTGGTGCAGAACCATCATGAACGACTCGACGGCAGCGGCTATCCGCGCGGTCTGCAGGAAAACCAGATCGATCTGCTGACCGGCATTCTCAGCGTGGCCGACGCTTTCGATGCGATGACCAGCAAACGCTCCTACAAAAAGGCCGTCAGCCTCGACGAGTCCGTGCGCATCCTGCGCGATGGCGTAGGGAAACAGTTTATGGGTGACGTCGTGCAGGCTATGGTCGAGTTGATCGAAGAACGCAAACTCGACGACATCCTCCACGCCGCCATGTAGGCCGTCGATGGCATCCCCCAAAATTTTAGTGGCTATGAGCGGCGGGGTCGATTCGTCGGTCGCCGCTTGCCTGCTGCAACGTGACGGCTGCACAGTGCTCGGCGCGACCATGCGCTTGAACGAACGCTACACAAAATCGGCCTTGCCTGATGCCCAGGCCGTTTGCCGGCAATTGCAGATTGAACATCTCGTGGTCGACATCGCCGATGAGTTCGATCGCCGAATTGTGCGACCGTTTCTCGCCGACTACTTCGCCGGCCGCACGCCCAATCCCTGCATTCGGTGCAACAAGCTGTTCAAATTCGGCCGATTGCTCGAAGTGGCCCGCGAGCACGGCTGCGACGCCGTGGCCACCGGCCATTACGCACGCCTGGTCGAAACCGATGGTCGCCGGCGCCTGCTGCGCGGGGCCGACCGCCGCAAGGAACAAAGCTACTTTCTTTTCCTGTTGGCGCAGGAGCAGATGAGTCGCGTCCTCTTTCCCCTCGGCGACATGACCAAACAGCAGGTGCGCGCCATCGCGGAGGAACGACGGTTGGTCGTCGCTCAACGGCCGGAAAGCCAGGAAATCTGCTTTGTGCCCGGCGACGATCTGCCGCGCTTTTTCGCCGCCGAAGCGAACGCCCAGCCCCAACCGGGCGAGATCGTCGACGAAAGCGGCCGTCTCCGGGGGAGGCACCGGGGCATTCATCTATACACCGTCGGCCAACGGCGCGGCTTGGGCGTCGCCGCTGCGGAGCCGTTGTACGTGCTGGCGATCGACGCGGCGAACGACCGCTTGATCGTCGGTCCGAAAACCTCGCTCGCCCGCACCCGCGGGCGCGTTCGCGAACTGCATTGGTGTGCCGGCCGGGCGCCTGCCGCATCGCCGGTCACGGCGCAGGTGCAGATTCGCTATCGTCACGGCGGCGCGGCGGCGGATATCCACGTTTCCGGCAAGGAAGCGGAACTGCATTTCCATGAACCGATTTACGGTTGGACGCCGGGGCAGGCGGCCGTATTTTACCGGGATGACGAGGTTATCGGCGGCGGTTGGATCGCCAAGGACTGATCTATTTTTGCGGGAATAACTCAACAATTTGGGGTTCGCGAGGAGTGTTGACGCAACATCTTGTCCGATGGTACGATCCCAGCGGCTCGGAACCCTAACAATTTCGCATATCGATAACAGCTTATCGGTGGGTAAAGTTATGTCTTTGGTTCATCGGCGTACAATCATGACGGCCGATCGCCTCGATCGGGCCTTGCGCAGAATCGCCAACGAAATTCTGGAACGGTGCGACGATTTGAAAAACGTCGCGCTGATCGGCATCCGCAACGGCGGTGTAAACCCATGCCTTCGCCTCGCCGAGTACATGAAAAGCTTCGAGAAGATCGACGTGCCGGTGGGCATGCTCGACATCACGCTCTACCGCGACGATCTGTCGCCGGAAAACAAACCGCTGCTCAAAAAAACCGAGATCGAATTCGACGTCACCGGCCGGGATATCATCATCGTCGACGATGTGCTCTTCACCGGTCGCAGTATGCGCGCGGCGATCGAAGTGGTCATGAATTACGGACGACCGGCGCGCATCAAAGCCGCCGTGGTCGTCGATCGCGGCCACCGGGAACTGCCGATCCAACCCGACTTCGTCGGCCAGTGGATCGACACCGCGCCCGGCGAAAAAATCTCGGTGACCATCGCCGAGAAAAACGCGCGCACCGACAAAGTGGTCCTCATCAGCCAAGTTGTGCCCGAGGAGGATGCGGAACAATGATGCTCAACCGCAAAGACATTTTGGGCCTTAAAGATCTGACCGTGGAAGAAATCAATCTGATTCTCGATACCGCCGACGGGTTCCGCGACATCGCCACCCGCAAGCGTAAGAAAGTGCCGGCCCTGCAGGGCCACACGGTCGTCAATCTGTTCTATGAGAAATCGACGCGCACGCGCACCAGTTTTGAAATCGCGGCCAAGCGCCTGAGCGCCGACACGGTTAACTTCACCGCTTCGGAAAGCTCGGTGGGCAAGGGTGAAACCTTCATCGACACCGTGCGCAACATCGAAGCGATGCACCCCGACGTCATCGTCGTACGCCACGGCAGCGCCGGCGCGCCGCACATGCTGTCCAAGATGATCAAACCCGGCGTGATCAACGCCGGCGACGGCGCCCACGAACATCCCAGCCAGGCGTTGCTGGACATGCTGATGATCCGCGACGAACGCGGCGGCTTCGAGGGACTGGAAGTGGCGATCATCGGCGATATCTCGCACAGCCGCGTCGCCCGCTCCAATATCTACGGCCTCACGCGCATGGGCGCGAAGGTGCGCATCGCCGGGCCCGCCACGATGATCCCCTTCGGCATCGAAAAACTGGGCGTCACCGTCTCACCGAGCATCGAGGATGCGATCGCCGGCGTCGACGTCATCATGATGCTGCGCATTCAGCTTGAACGGCAAAGCCAGGTGCTCTTTTCCAGCATGCGCGAATACTCGCGACAATTCGGCCTGAACGCCAAGCGCCTGGAATTGGCCCGCAAGGATGCAATCATCATGCACCCCGGACCGATGAACCGCGGCGTCGAGATCGATCCGTTCGTGGCCGACTGCCAGCGTTCGCGTATTCTCAACCAAGTGACCAACGGCGTCGCCATTCGCATGGCGCTGCTGTACCTGGTGACCGGAGGCGGCAATTGAAAACACTCATCTCTGGCGGCAAGGTTATCGATCCGTCGCAGGGGTTGGCGGGCGATTTCGACCTCCTGATCGACGGTAAAATCATCGCCAAGATCGACAAGCCGGGCAAGAGCAAGCCGGACGGCATCGGCAAGACGATCGATGCGCGCGGCTGCATCGTCGCGCCGGGTCTGGTCGACATGCACGTTCACCTGCGCGAGCCGGGCTACGAAGGCAAGGAAACCATCGAAACCGGCGCCGAGGCGGCGATCGCCGGCGGCTTCACCTCGCTGGCATGCATGGCCAACACCAACCCGATCAACGACAACCAGACCGTCACCGGCTACATCCTCGCCAAAGCCCGCGCGGCCAAATGCAAGGTGTTCCCCATCGGCGCCTGCACCGTCGGTCTGGAAGGCTTGAAGATCGCCGACTTGGGCGAAATGAGGGGAGCCGGCGTGGTCGGCTATTCCGACGACGGCAAAACGGTGATGAACGCCGAATTGCAGCGGCGCATTTTCGAACTTGCGCAACAGTTGGACATGCCCGTGCTCGTGCACGCCGAGGACCAGCACCTCGTCGCCGCGGGCCAGATGCACGAAGGTGCGGTGAGCACCGAATTGGGCCTCGACGGACGTCCGGCCGTGGCCGAGGAAATCATGGTCTCGCGCGACATCATGCTGGCGCGCACCACCGGCTGTCGCGTGCACATTCAGCACGTCAGTTCCGCCGGCTCCATCGAACTGATTCGCTGGGCCATAACGAAAAAGCTGCCGGTCACCTGCGAAGTCACCCCGCATCACCTGACGCTCGTCGACGAGAATATCGGCGATTACGACACCAACTGCAAAATGGCGCCGCCGCTGCGTTCCGCCGAGGATCGCAAAGCGTTGATCAAAGCGCTCGCCGACGGCACGATCGACGCCATCGCCACCGACCATGCGCCCCACGGCATCCTGCTTAAAATGATCGAATTCGACAACGCGGCTTTCGGCATCATCGGCCTGGAAACGGCGCTCGGTCTGACCCTGCGCCTGGTCGAGGAAAAGAAACTCACGCTCACGCGCGCGATCGAAGCGCTCACCGTCGCTCCGGCGCGCATTCTGGGTCTGGACGTCGGTACCCTGCAGGTCGGCCGAGCCGCCGACGTATGCATCTTCCAACCGGAGCGGACCTTCGTCTACACCCCCGAGCGCATCCGCTCCAAATCGAAAAACAGCCCGTTTATCAATTGGGAACTGCCCGGCGCGGTGCGTTTCACTCTGGTCGACGGCAAAGTGGTTTACACAGGATAATCGATGGCGATTGAAACTTACCTGGATGCTCTGCAGGCTTACGCCGACGAGGCGTTTCACACCGAATTGCTCGCCGCCCGCGTTGAATACTTTGCCGGGTTGGGCCGCATTTCGGAAAACGAGGCCTCGTTCGAAGCGCACCTCGACCGCTTTTTGGATTGGTTTCTCTTCGAGCGGATGCTGCCGCAGAGCGGCCTGACGCCGATACAATCGTTCCTGGAAATGCGCAGCGAAAAGTTGCTCCCCGAGGAACGAGAAGTTTTCGTCGGCTTCGGCCGGAACGTCCATAGCCTTTTTCTGGTCAAGAAATTCGACAAACACGGCGTGCATGTGCGCGACCTGCTGACCAAGGCCAAGTATTACGTGCGCGACGAATTGCCTTCCGTCTTCACCAAGGGGCAGGTTTTCGAAGCGCGCTTGTTGCCGTATCGTGAAGGATGGCATTTTTCCAAGGGCTACATCTTTCATCCGCTGTCGGTGGCCAAGCAGATCGTCAAACGGGTCAAGGATTTGGCGGTGGACGACACGGAAGGCTATCGTTCGCTGATTCGCGATCTGGCCATCCGCCGCCTGAAAGCCGATCGCTACAAGCACATGGACGCCATGGAGTTTTATCGCTTTTAGGAAGCCCCATGTCCGCGGCTTTATCCGCCATTCGTGAACTCTATCGCCTGCAGTCGCCCTGCCGCCTCTGCCCGCGTCGATGCGGTGCGCGCAGGCGGGACGGGCAGGCGGGCGTGTGCCGCGCGAACGACGAACTGCGCATCGCGTCGGTCACCTTGCACCACGGCGAGGAACCGCCGATCAGCGGCACGCGCGGCTCGGGAACGATCTTCTTCAGCCACTGCACGCTGCATTGCCTGTTCTGCCAGAATTGGCCGATCAGCCGCCGGGGCGTGGGCGAAGTCTACCGCGTTGATCAACTGGCCGAAGCGATGTTGCGTCTGCAACGGCGCGGCGCCCACAACGTCAACCTGGTCAACCCGACGCACTACTGGCCGCAGATCGCCGCCGCCGCCTATCTGGCGCGCCGGCGCGGCCTGACCATTCCGTTGCTGGCCAACTCCAACGGCTTCGAGCGCGTGGAGGTGCTTGCGCTGCTCACCGCCACCGTCCAGATCTGGCTACCGGACATCAAGTACCTTTCGCCGGACATGGCGCATGATCTTTCCGGTTACCGCTGGCTGCCGGCGGCGAATTGGCAGGCCATCGACTGGCTGGTCGATCATTACGGCCCGCTGCACCTCGATGAAAAGGGCTTGGCCGATGCCGGCATGCTCATTCGACACCTGGTGCTGCCCGGACGGCTGGAAGAATCGCGCCGGGTGTTGTACAAATTGAAAAGAAGGTATAAGAACGCGATACCCATCAGCCTGATGACGCAATATTTCCCCGCGCACCAAGCAGTGTCGCGGGAAGGATTGAATCGCTCGCTGCATCGGCGGGAACGGGAGCGTGCATGGCGCACGGCCCGCCGCCTGGGTTTGACGCGAGGGTGGAGACAAGTAGATGGATGAAATGAAAAAGACGATCGGTCGTCTGCGGGAAATGTTGACCGAGCAGCTGCACGACGCGAACGAGAACCTGCGCCACAGCGATCACGGCGCCCAGGTGCGCGAACACGTCATGCGCCTGTTGCGCCGCAAGGACTTGCGCATCTCCACCGAAGTGATGCTCAACGATCTGCGCAACATCTACAGCGGCTACGAAGCGCTCGACGACGAGAACCGCACTTACGCCAGCGAGGAAGCGCTGCACATCATCGAGGATGTGGAAGCGCTGATCGCCTCGGAACAGGCGCTCAATACCGATCGCGTCGAACTGGGCGAAGCGCCCGCGTCGATGGCCGAGTTGATCGGCAATCAGGAACGCGTCTTGCGGCAAAAGGAAAAGGCGCAGAAAGAACGGCTGCGCGCCGAACGCAACAAACATCGTCCGCCCCGGCGTCCGATCCGCCCCGCGAAAAAAGTCGGCGAGTTGGTCGCCGAGGAACCGGAAAAACCCGCCCGCTCCGATTTGGCTTTCAATAAAGGCGATAAAAAACCCGCTCCGCGCGACCCCAACCGTCGCGATCGCGATCGTGGGGGACAGCGCGGTCGCAAACCGGCGGGGCCGTCGCCGCAACAGCCGCAACCACAGCAGCAACAAACCGCTCCGCAACAACCCAAACCGGCTGCGCCGCAACAGCAACAACAGACCGGCGGCGATGGCGCTTCGCCGGAAAAGCGCAAGAGCCGGCGCGGCGGACGTCGTCGCGGCGGACGTGGCGGTCGGACGCGCACGCCGTAAGGACGTCGCCGTCGCGCAACGCAAACCGACATGACCGAACGCCGTCCACCCATGACTGAAGCCTACCGCAGCGAACACCTGCAATCCGTCGACCGGTTGCCGGGCATCGGCCCGAAGACGGCCGCGCTGTTGCAGCGCAAGGGCATCGTCACCATCGAAGACCTGTTATTGACGCTGCCTTTGCGCTACGAGGATCGCCGCACCGTCACGCCTATCTCCGCCCTGCGACCTGACGACCGCGCCACCGTCATCGGCCAGGTGACCAAAATCCGCACCCTCGGCAGACGCGGACGCTCGCGACGCACCGAGGCGACGCTGACCGACGCGGGCGGCGAAGTGCGGGTGGTCTGGTTCGGATGGGGCGGCGGCGAATTCCATCAAGGCGATCGACTGTTGGTAACCGGCGATGTGCGCGCTTATCACGACATGGTGCAACTGCAAAATCCAGATGCACAAAAGATCGACGAAACTGTCGTCTCCGGCGGTCTGCGCGCCATTTACAGCGAAACCGAAGGATTGCGGCAGAAGTCCTGGCGCAAGATCATCCGCCTCGCCCTGGAGCGCATCGCACCGCAATGGTCGGGCGCGTTGCCCGCCGAAGTGCGCGCGCGTCACGGTCTGTTGCCGCTCGGCGAGGCCGTGGCGCGTCTGCACCATCCGACCGACGAAACGTCGTTGGCAACGTTGCTGGATCCGCACGGCGTTGTGCTGCGCAGTTTGTTCTTCGAAGAAATGTTCGCTTTCCAACTGGGGCTGGCCAGGCAGCGCGCTGTCGGGCGGCAACGCGAGGGCATCGCGTATCCGCAGCCGGAAGCGACTTGCGCGCCGTTATTGAAAACGTTGCCGTTCGCGCTGACCGTCGGCCAGGAAAAATCGCTCGCCGACATTTTTGCCGACATGGCCGACGATCGTCCGATGCATCGTCTGCTGCATGGCGACGTGGGCTCGGGTAAGACCGTCCTGGCGTTGCTCGCCGCTTTCATCGCCGCGCAACACGGCTGGCAGGCTGCCGTGATGGCCCCCACGGAAATTCTCGCGCGGCAACACGCGGAGCGTTTTACCCAATGGCTCGCGCCGCACGGTCTGTCGGTTGCCTTGGTAACCGGTTCGCTGACCGGCGCGCCCCGCCGGCGGCTGGAGGAACGTATCGCGCTCGGGCTGGAACGCATCGTTGTCGGCACGCACGCGCTGCTCTCGGGCGGCGTGCAGTTCCCGCGTCTGGGATTGGTGATCGTCGACGAACAGCACAAGTTCGGCGTCGCCCAGCGCGCGGCGTTGATCCAAAAAGGACCGCAACCCGATGTGTTGGTCCTCACCGCCACGCCCATTCCGCGCAGTCTGGCGTTGACTGTCTACGGCGATCTGGACGTCAGCAAGCTTGATGAAAAACCCGGCGGGCGCGGGCGGGTCGAAACGCGCCTGGCCGACGAAGGACAGCGCGCAGAAGTCTATACAATCGTGGCCGACCGCCTGCGCGCGGGCGAGCAATGCTTTGTCGTCTGTCCGCGGTTAGCGACCATCGATCCGCGAAAAAAAGATGTCGCGTCGCTCGTGGCGGAATTGTCCCTGGGTCCGCTGACCGAGTTCGGTGTCGAAGTGTTGCACGGACGCATGAAGCCGGCGGCGCGGCAGGATGTGCTTGCGCGGTTCGCCGCGAAAACGGTGCAGGCGCTGGTGGCCACGACCGTCATCGAGGTCGGCCTCGATGTCCCGGACGCCTCGGTGCTCGTCGTCGAAAACGCCGACCATTTCGGCCTCAGCCAGTTGCACCAGTTGCGCGGACGCATCGGGCGCGGCGAGCGCGACGGCCTGTGCGTGTTGCTGCACAACGCCGCCGTCACCGACGAAGCACACGCGCGTTTGGCGATGCTCGCCGCCTGCGACGACGGTTTTGCGATCGCCGAGGCCGATCTGCGGCAACGCGGGCCGGGCGAATTGTTCGGCATGCGGCAAGCCGGTCTGCCGTCCTTGCGCTTCGCCGCCTGGACCATCCATGATTTGCAATTATTGAGCGAAGTCCGCGCGGAAGCGTTACGCGTCTTGGGCGACGATCCGCAACTGCACCGGCCGGAAAACGAATGGGCGCGTCTGACCGTCACCCAACGATGGGGCGCGCTGGTAGGGGAAGGAGGCAACGGCTGATGGATCGTCTGCCGCCGTGGTTGCGACAGTCCAAACGCGACGTGGTAAAAATTCATCAGATGAAAAAACGATTGCGCGGCCGCCGGCTGCACACCGTTTGCGAAGAGGCCCGCTGTCCGAACATGGCCGAATGTTTCGCGCGTCCGACGGCGACCTTCATGATTCTCGGCAATCGCTGCACGCGCAATTGCGGCTTTTGCAACGTCGAGCATGGGCAGCCGCTGCCGCCCGATCCGCTGGAGCCGCAACTGGTCGCCTCCGCCGCCAAGGAGATGGAACTGACCCACGTGGTGCTCACCAGTGTCACCCGCGACGATCTGCCGTTGGGCGGCGCCGAGCATTTTTGCGCTTGCGTAACGGCCATCAAACATGAACTGCCGCGCGCGACCGTCGAAGTGCTCACCCCCGATTTTTGCGGCAACCGTGAGGCGCTGGACCTGCTGGTCGATGCGCCGTTG
>ERZ795059.5738-NODE-5738-length-11214-cov-9.000896_pt1 | contig 11214 bp, 9 predicted proteins | sample MGYA00375143_ERZ795059 | MGnify/ENA primary metagenome ERZ795059 (study PRJEB30188, sample SAMN05720168) | activated sludge metagenome | isolation source: Anaerobic digester | place: USA | collected 2015-01-07 ... | reverse complement strand
AATGCCGACGACGCGATCGCCGGCATCGTGATCACCGGCGGCGGCAAGGTGTTTTCCGGTGGCGCCGACATCAAGGAATTCAACACGCCGCGCGCGGAGCAGGCGCCAAACCTGCACGACGTGATCGCCGCGGTGGAAGCCAGCCCCAAGCCGGTCTGCATCGCCATCAACGGCACCGCGCTGGGCGGTGGGATGGAGTTGTCGCTGGGTGCGAACTACCGCGTCGCCCATGCGAAGGCGGAAGTTGGCCTGCCCGAAGTGAAGATCGGCATCCTGCCGGGTGCGGGTGGCACCCAGCGGCTGCCACGCGTGGTCGGGCTGGAGACCGCATTGAACATGATCGTGTCCGGTGCCTCGGTGCCGGCCGCGAATCTCGCCCGCACCGCCCTGTTCGATGCGGTGGTCGATGGCGATGTGGTGGACGCCGCGGTTGACCTGCTCAAGCAGAAGATCGCCGGCGGTGGCCCACATCCGCGCGTGCGTGATCGCAAGGTCGAGCATGACGATGCCGAGGCGTTCATCGCCTGGGCGCGCATGGGCGTGGCGGCGGCCTCGAAAGACTTCCCGGCACCGTTGCGTTGCGTGGATGCGGTAGCGGCGTCGCTGAAGCCGTTCGATGCCGGCATGGCGGTCGAGCGCGAAGGCTTCACCGTGCTGCTGAACTCGCCGGAATCGAAGGCGCTGCGACATGCGTTCTTCGGCGAACGCGCCGCCGGCAAGATCGACGACATCGGTGCGGAAATACCGCCACGCGCGATCGACAAGGTGGGCGTGATCGGCGCCGGCACCATGGGCGGCGGCATCAGCATGAATTTCCTCAATGCCGGCATCCCGGTGGTGCTGGTGGAGACCACGCAGGAGGCGCTGGATCGCGGCGTGGCCACCATCCGCCGAAATTACGAGGCCAGCGCGAAGAAGGGCAAGTTGACCGATGCGCAGGTCGAGCAGCGGATGGCGCTGGTGACACCATCGCTCTCCTACGACGCACTGGCCGATGCCGACCTGGTGATCGAAGCGGTGTACGAGGACTATGCGGTCAAGCAATCGGTCTTCGAGAAGATCGATGCCGTAGCCAAGCCCGGCGCGATCCTGGCCACCAACACGTCGACGCTCGACGTGGACCGGATCGCGGCGTTCACCAAGCGCCCGCAAGACGTGCTGGGCTTGCACTTCTTCAGCCCGGCCAATGTCATGCGCCTGCTGGAAGTGGTGCGCGGCGCACGGACCGCGAAGGACGTGATGGCCACTGCGATGGCGATGGCCAAGCGCATTCGCAAGACCGCGGTGGTGTCCGGGGTGTGCGACGGCTTCATCGGCAACCGCATGATCGAACAGTATTCGCGCCAGGCCGGCTTCCTGCTTGAGGAAGGCGCGCTGCCGCAGCAGGTGGATCGCGCGATGGAGGCGTTCGGTTTCGCGATGGGGCCGTTCCGGATGGGCGACCTGGCCGGCAACGACATCGGCTGGGCGATCCGCAAGCGTCGTTACCTCGAACAGCCCGGCATGGTCTATCCGAAGAACGGCGACCTGCTCTGCGAAATGGGCCGCTATGGCCAGAAGACCGGCAAGGGCTGGTACGACTACGTGCCGGGCGATCGTACTCCGCATCCGTCGGCCGAGGTCGAGGCGATGATCGTCGCGCAGTCACGCGAACTCGGCCTCGAGCGTCGCGCGATCAGCGACAAGGAGATCGTCGAACGGCTGGTGTACGCATTGACCAACGAGGGCGCGCGTTTGCTCGAGGAGGGCATCGCCGCGCGTGCGTCCGACATCGACATCGTCTATCTGTCCGGCTACGGCTTCCCGGTCTGGCGGGGCGGGCCGATGTTCCATGCGGAGCAGGTCGGCCTGTACAACGTGCTGGCGTCGATGCGCGGCTACGCACGCGGCCATCGCGGCGAGTGCTGGGAGCCGGCGCCGCTGCTGGTCGAACTGGCCGACGCCGGCCTGTCCTTCAACGATTTCGCCGCGCGCAAGCGCACTGCCGCGTGAGGCCCGCCGTGAAAGAAGCCGTCATCGTCTCCACCGCGCGCACTGGGCTGGCCAAGAGCTGGAAAGGCGCATTGAACCTGTCCCACGGCGCAACCGTTGGCGGCCACGTGGTCCGCCATGCCGTCGAACGCGCCGGCATCGATCCCGCCGAGGTCGAGGACGTGGTGATGGGTTGTGCTACGCCGGAAGGCGCAACCGGCAGCAATATCGCCCGGCAGATCGCGATTCGCGGCGGGCTCCCGGCCAGCGTGCCCGGTGCCACCGTCAACCGTTTCTGCGCCTCCGGCCTGCAGGCGATCGCGCAGACCGCGCAGCGCATCATCGCCGGCGAGGGCGAGGTGTTCGTCGCTGGCGGCGTGGAATGCATCTCCACCGTGCAGGCCACGATCAACCAGCACATGCTGGAAGACACCTGGCTGAAGCGGCGCTATCCGGCAATCTACCTGCCGATGCTGCAGACCGCGGAGATCGTGGCGAAACGTTACGGCATCGACCGCGAACGGCAAGACCGTTACGGCACCGAAAGCCAGGTGCGTGCCGCTGCGGCGCAGGCCGCCGGCCGCTTCGACGACGAGATCGTGCCGATCACGGTTCGGATGGCAGTCGCCGATCCGGTGACCAGGGCGGTCAGCACGCGCGAGGTCACGCTGGATCGCGATGAAGGCGTGCGCGCGGATACCACCTACGACGCGGTAGCGAAGATCCGCAGCGCAGTGCCCGGCGGCGTGGTCTCGGCCGGCAATGCCAGCCAGTTCTCCGATGGTGCGTCGGCCAGCGTGCTGATGTCCGCCGATGCTGCCTCGCGCAAGGGCTTGCAGCCGCTCGGCATCTTCCGAGGGTTCGCGGTGGCCGGTTGCGAAGCCGACGAGATGGGCATCGGCCCGGTGTTCGCGGTGCCAAAGCTGCTGAAGAACGCCGGCCTGAGTGTCCACGACATCGGCTTGTGGGAACTCAACGAAGCGTTCGCTGTGCAGGTCCTGTATTGCATGGACAGACTCGGCATCCCGCACGACCGGCTCAACGTCAACGGCGGCGCGATCGCGGTCGGCCATCCCTATGGCGTCAGTGGCGCGCGCCTGGTCGGGCATGCGTTGATCGAAGGCAAACGGCGTGGGGTGAAGTACGTGGTCGTGACCATGTGCGTCGGCGGCGGACAGGGCGCGGCCGGTTTGTTCGAGGTCGCCTGATCGATGTCGGTGCCGCTGATCCCGCGCCGCGAACTGAAGTTCCAGCTGCATGACTGGTTGCGCGTCGATGCGCTGCTGCACGCACCGCGCTTCGCCGCGCATTCCGCGGAGACGTTCGATGCGGTGATGGACGGTTGCGATCGATTGGCCGCCGAGGTGTTCGCACCGTGCTACCAGGCAGCGGATCGCGATGAACCGCACTTCGATGGCGAAAATGTCAGCGTGCATCCGCAAATTGCCGAGGCGGTGCGCGCGTTCGCCGTCAGCGGGCTGGTGTCGGCGACTGAGGACGAATCCGTCGGCGGCATGCAGTTGCCGGTGGTGGTGGAAAAGGCGGCGCTGGTGAATCTCTACGCCGCCAACATCGGGGCCTGCGCGTATCCGTTGTTGACGATGGGCAATGCCCGCTTGTTGCTCGCGCACGGCACGCCGGCGCAGGTCGACGCCTTCGCGATGCCGCAGCTGCGCGGCGACTGGACGGGCACGATGTGTCTGTCGGAACCGCAGGCGGGATCGTCGCTGTCCGACATCACCACACGCGCGGAATACGAGCGCGAATCACCATTCGGCCCGCAGTACCGCATCAGCGGCCGCAAGATGTGGATCTCCGGCGGTGAGCACGAGATTCTCGGCAATATCGTCCATCTGGTGCTGGCGAAAGTGCCGGACGCCGATGGCAAGTTGCCGGCTGGCACGCGCGGAATCTCATTGTTCATCGTGCCGCGTTCGCTGGTCGATGCCGATGGCAATGTCGGTGAACGCAACGATGTCAGCCTGGCCGGCCTGAACCACAAGCTGGGCTATCGGGCGACGGTGAATTGCGCGCTGAACTTCGGCGAAGGGCGCTTCAAGCCGGAAGGTCGCGCCGGCGCGATCGGCTACCTGGTCGGCAAGCCGGGCGAGGGCCTGGCCGGCATGTTCCACATGATGAACGACGCGCGGATCGGTGTTGGCCTCGGAGCAGTGGCGCTGGGCTACGCCGGCTACCTGCTTGCGCTGGACTACGCACGCAACCGGCCGCAGGGGCGCCTGCCCGGGCCGGCGGGCAAGGATCCGTCGCAACCGCAACAGCCGCTGGTCGCGCATGCGGACGTGCGGCGCATGCTGCTGGCGCAGAAGAGTTATGCCGAGGGCGGGCTGGGCCTGGTGCTTTACTGCGCCAGGCTGGTGGACGAAGCGCGCATCGCGCGTGAGGCCGGTGATGCGGCGCTCGTCTCATCGCGAGAACTGCTGCTCGACATCCTCACCCCGATCGCCAAGAGCTGGCCGTCGCAGTGGTGCCTGGCCGGGAACGACCTCGCCATCCAGGTGCATGGCGGTTACGGCTACACGCGCGACTACAAAGTCGAGCAGCTGTGGCGCGACAACCGGCTCAACCCGATCCACGAAGGCACGCATGGCATCCAGGGCATCGACCTGCTCGGCCGCAAGGTGGCGATGTTCGATGGCGCGGCGTTTGCGGCGCATGGCGCGTTGCTCGATGCGAGCATCACGCGTGCCCTCGACACATCATCCGCGGCGCTTGCCGATGCCTTGTCGATTCGCCTGACGCGCCTGCGCGATGTTACTGCCTCGCTGCTGCGGGTCGCCGATCCGATGGCGCGCCTGGCCAATGCCAGCGCGTACCTGGAGGCCTTCGGCCACATCACCGTGGCGTGGATCTGGCTGGAGCAGGTGCTTGCGCTCGGCGACCGCGACGACGATTTCGCCCGTGGCAAGCGGCAGGCGGCGCGCTATTTCATGCAGTGGGAACTGCCGCGCGCGGATGCGTGGCTGGACCGGCTGGCCGACAACGACGACACCGCGCTGGCGATGCGCGACGACTGGTTCTGAAGGAGTGGACATGCACGGCAACAAGACCTTGTTCGACCTCGACGGGCGCGTGGCCCTCATCACCGGCGGCTCGCGCGGCCTGGGCCTGCAGATCGCCGAAGCGCTGGGTGACTACGGCGCGACCATCGCGATCTCCGCGCGCAAGCAACATGAGCTGGACGCCGCACTGGAACACTTGCGTGCGCGTGGTATCCGTGCCGAAGCCTTCGCCGCCGATGCCAGCAAGCCGGACGCGGTGACGCAGCTGGTGGACAGCGTGCTGGCCGCGTTCGGCCAGGTCGATATGCTGGTCAACAACGCCGGGGCCAGCTGGGGTGCACCGGCAGAGGACTATCCGCTGGAGGCCTGGGACAAGGTGTTCGATCTCAACGTGCGTGGTTTGTTCGCGCTGTCCCAGCAGGTCGCCAAGCGTTCGATGCTGCCTCGCGGCAGTGGCCGGATCATCAACGTGGCGTCGGTGGCCGGGTTGCGCGGCAATGCAGGTGGCCTGCTGAAGACCGCCGCCTACAACGCGTCCAAGGGTGCGGTGGTCAATCTCACTCGCGCGCTGGCGGCGGAGTGGGGTGGCCGCGGCGTCACCGTCAATGCGATCGCACCGGGCTTCTTCCCGTCGAAGATGAGCCAGGGCGTGATCGCGGCAGTCGGCGAAGAGGCGCTGATGGGCAACGCGCCGTTGCGTCGACTGGGCGGCGACGAAGACCTGAAGGGCGCGGCGTTGCTGTTCGCCTCGGATGCCGGCCAGCACATCACCGGCCAGGTGCTGGCGGTCGATGGCGGGTACACCGCGGTATGAAGATCGAGACGCTACGCGGCAAGGTCGCCGTGATCACAGGCGCGGGTTCCGGCTTCGGTCGCGAATTCGCGCGCATCGCCGCCGAGGAGGGCATGTCGCTGGTGCTGGTCGACGTGCAGGCGGATGCCCTGGCGGAGACGGTCGCCGGACTCGACGGCATCGATATCCTGCAGCGCACGCTGGATGTGACCGATGGCGTGGCCATGGAAGCACTCGCGGCGGATGCATTCACCCGCTTCGGCGCCGTGCACCTGTTGTTCAACAATGCGGGCGTCGGCTGCACCGGCCTGCTCTGGGAAGCCACCACGCGCGACTGGGAATGGGTGCTGGGCGTCAACCTGTGGGGCACGATCCACGGCGTGCGTGCCTTCGTGCCGCGCATGCTGGCCAATGCGAAGGCAGATCCGGCGTACCGCGGACGCGTGATCAACACCGCCTCGATGGCGGGACTGATCGACCCGCCGTTGATGGGGCCCTACAACGTCGCCAAGCATGCGGTGGTGTCGCTTTCGGAAACGCTGCACCAGGACCTGTCCCTGGTCACGGACCAGATCGGTTGCTCGGTGTTGTGCCCGTCGTGGGTCGCGACGGGTATCGCGAAGTCGCATCGCAACCGCCCGCATGACGACCCGACCCGTTCGCGCGCGGCGGCGTTGGGTGCCTCGATGGTGGAGAAGGCCATCGCCTCGGCCAAGGTCACTGCGGACGACGTCGCGCGCCTGACCTTCGATGCCATCGCCCACGATCGTTTCTGGGTGCTGCCGCACCCGCAGGCCGTCGAAGGCGTTCGCGAACGCGCCGATGCGCTGCTCTCCGGCGGCGCACCCGCCGATCCGTATGCCGCGATCCCGCAGGTGCGGCAGCAACTGGCCGCGGCGTTGCGCGCGTCCTGATCGCGTGGAGTTCCCATGGACCTGAATTTCAGCGCCGACGAAGTCCTGTTCCGCGACGACGTCCGCGCCTTCCTTGCCGCGAACCTCCCCGATGACATCCGGGATCGCGTGCGCCGCGGCGACGAGTCGGTACTGGCCGACGACGTGCGCCGCTGGCAACGCATCCTGTTCGAGCGCGGCTGGGGCGCGGCGATGTGGCCGGCCGAATTCGGCGGCACTGGTTGGGACAAGACCCGGCAGTACCTGTTCGACATCGAGTGCTTTGCCGCCGATGCGCCGATCCAGTTGCCGTTCGGCCTGAAGATGGTCGCGCCGGTCATCATGCGCTATGGGTCGGAGGTGCAGAAGGCGCGTTTCCTGCCGCGCATCCTCGACGGCACCGACTGGTGGTGCCAAGGCTATTCCGAACCCGGCAGCGGTTCGGACCTGGCATCGCTGAAGACCCGCGCGCAGCGCGACGGCGACCACTACGTCGTCAATGGTCAGAAAGCCTGGAACACGCTGGGCCAGCACGCCGACTGGATCTTCTGCCTGGTGCGCACCGATCCGGCGGCCAAGCCGCAGCGCGGCATCAGCTTCCTGCTGATCGACATGAAGACGCCCGGTATCCGCGTGCATCCGACGCGACTGCTGGATGGCCGCCACGAGGTCAACGAGATCTTCTTCGACGACGTCCGCGTGCCGGTCGAGAACCGGGTGGGCGAGGAGAACGCCGGCTGGACCTACGCGAAGTTCCTGCTCGGCCATGAACGCACCAACATCGCCGGCATCGGCGCCAGCCGTCGGGAGCTCGCGCGGCTCAAGCAGATGGCCCGCGAGGCGACGCGCAACGGGGCGGCCCTGCTCGAAGATCCGATCTTCGCGACCCGTGTTGCCCAAGTGGAGCTGGAACTGAAGGCACTGGAAGTCACCAACCTGCGGGTGATCTTCGCCGAGGCGCGGCAGCAGGCCCCCGGCCCGGAAGCCTCGATGTTGAAGATCCGTGGGACCGAGATCCTGCAGCGCATCAGCGAACTGCAGGTCGAGGCGTTGGGTTCGCGCGCCTTGCAGTTCGACGGCGCTGGCGAAGACGTGCCGCGGGTCGCCGCCCAGTACATGAACCTGCGCAAGTTGAGCATCTACGGTGGATCGAACGAGATCCAGCGCAACATCATCGCGCAGATGGTCCTGCAACTCTGACGAAGGCGGCCCATGGACTTTTCCTTCACCGACGAGCAGCAACTGCTGCAGGACTCGATCCGCCGTTATCTGGAATCGAGCTACACGATTGAGCATCGTGCCGGGATCCTCGCCAGTGGGTCGGGATGGTCCGCAACGACCTGGGCCGAGCTGGCCGACCTCGGCCTGCTGGCGCTGGACATCGACGAGGCCGATGGCGGCATCGGCGCGGGTCCGGTCGGCATGATGCTTGCCGCGCAGGCGATCGGCGCCGGCTTGCTGGTCGAGCCGTTCCATTCCAGTGCGGTACTGGCTACGCGGATGGTTTCGGCCCTGGCACGGGATACACAACGCGAGCGGCTGCTGGGAGCGTTGGCGTCCGGCGAGGCCATCGCGGTGTTCGCGCACGACGAGGGTGGCGACTGGTTCGCGCCGTGCTCGACCATCGCCACGCGCTCGGAGGATGGCTGGCGATTGCAGGGGCGCAAGACCTGCGTCTACCACGCCACCATGGCGCGGTGGCTCCTGGTGAGTGCGCGTGTCGATGAAGGCGTCGGTGTGTTCGTGGTCGACCGTGACACGGCAGGCGTCGATCTGCGCGACTACCGGACAGTCGATGGCATGCGCGCCGCCGATATCGAACTCGACCTCATGGTCGCCGCCGATTCACGTCTTGGCGACGTGGATGCCAGGGAGGCCATCGACGAAGCGCTGGATCGCGGTATCGCGGCATGGTGCGCGGATGCGCTTGGCGCGCTGGATCGCGTGCTTGCCGCCACCGTGCAGTACGCCCGCGACCGCGTGCAGTTCGGCACCGCGATCGGCCGCCTGCAGGCATTGCAGCACCGGATGGCGGACATGTACATGCAGGTCGAGCAGGCGCGGTCGATGGTCTACCTGGCCACGTCCGCCTGCCTGCAGTCCGATGCGCACGAGCGACGCGAAGCCGTGAGCGGCGCGAAGGTCCTTGTCGGCCAGGCCGCGCGCAAGGTGGGGCAGGAAGCGGTGCAGTTGCACGGCGGCATGGGGATGACCGACGAACTTGGTGTCAGCCATTGCTTCAAGCGCCTGCTCGCGTTCGAGCTGCGCATGGGTAGCACCGAGGAACACCTGGCGCACTATCGCAAGCTCGCGCAATCACGCGCTGCGTAGCTGCCCGGGCTGATCGCACCCTGGATGCGTGAAGCGAACGGCAGCGATCACCCCGTTCGGCGGGCGGCCGCCAGTATCGCGCCCATGCGTTCGTGGATGAGGTTGACGGCCTTGAGTGGCCGGATCATCACCTTGAACTCGATGATCTGGCCGGCCCCGTTCCACTTGACGATGTCGACGCCGTTGACCAGCACGCCGTCGATTTCGGCCTCGAACTCCAGCATGGCATCCGATGGGCCCAGGATCTGGCGCACGTAGTGGAAGGTGGGGTTGAAGAACACCTGGAATGCGGCGGACAGATAGGCGGTGACGAGCGCCTTCCCATGCTGTGGCGTGTGCACGATCGGCGAGAGGAAGACCGCGTCATCGGCCAGAAGTCCGGCGAGTCCCGAGGGATCGTTGGTCGCGACGAGCCGGTGCCAGGTCTCGATCGGATGCGAGTTCATCGTGATGGAACGCCCTCTGCGGTGATGGTGGATGATGAGTCGTGTCGATCGCCTGGGCTCATTGCCCTGCGGGTGGCTGCCAGAGCTCGACCTTGTTGCCCTCGGGATCGATCACCCATCCGAACTTGCCTTGGTCGGAGGAATCGGTCTTGTCCACGACGTTGCAGCCTTCTTGTCGAAGAGCTTCAAGCAATGCATCGAGGTCGTCGACGCGGAAGTTGATCATGAAGCTCGAGGTGCTCGGCGCCATGTAGTCCGTGTCCTGCGCGAACGGGCTCCAGAGCGTCATGCCCGGCGGGCTGCCGGGGCCACCCCACTGGAAGACCACGCCGCCCCAGTCCGTCACATCGAGGCCGAGGTGGTCACGGTACCAGGCACCCAGCGCTTTCGGATCCCTGGACTTGAAGAAGATTCCGCCGATTCCGGTGGCACGTTGCATGGACATCTCCTCCAGGACCGCATGATTTCGAAAGAAGTACGGGTATCGGCGCACGATACGCCCTCGCCGAGGGAATTCTGGATCAACGCCCGCGTACTTCCCAGCCCGGGTAAGTCAATCCACCCAGCGTCAAGGGCGTCCTCTCCTTGGCCGGCGCAAACGAGGCCACATGCTGCGTGACACGTTGCGCGGTTAGCGATGCCCCGGCATGCCTTCCGCTCTCTGGATAGAGAATTCAGGGCTGCGCACAATTCATGCTCAAGAATACCCCGCTGGCCAAGACTGCTGCATCTGAAGCGCTACCGGGAAGAGTCGTTCGGCAGGCGATTGCATCCCATTCAATGAGGTCATGCGTGCGTGCCGAAACCGGAAGGGGAATTCCGCTCGGTGTCTCTCGATGTTCCGAAGGTGGAATGTCCCGTTGACTCCAGGCGTGATCCAGGAATATGGCCGACGTCGTGGCGCGGGGTCTTCCCGCGTGGATCGTCGCCGGGCCTGTAACGCATGTCAAAAGACAATTCGGAAAGTCCGGGCTAACCAGTCCTGTAGCACCACCAGCGGCGTAGTTCGGCTCGTGTCCCTGCCCTTGTGCCAGAACACGTCTGTTCAACGGACATACTTGATGATCGTGTTGGAACAGGGTCCAGCAGGGAACTCTGGCTTCTCGAGAGCACCAGCGGTGATCGCGATTCCGGAATCGGGTCCTGACGCCGAATATCCGAACTTCGTCCATGGTGCATGTCCGAGACCTGCCTCGTGGGAGATGGAGCGCCCTGAGGAGTTGGTGCCGGTACTGCAAACGGCGTGGGACGAGCCTGAGTCAAGCTGGTCAGCAAAGCGGCTTGGCGTGAAGGTACACGTCACCATTCAAGCCGAGCCACGAAGCTGTCTCGGCTTTGACGAATTGTTAGGCAGTAGCTTGCGTTCATTGGCGATCATTCTTGTCCAACGACTCACGCTTGTCCTTGACGATCTTGTCCGCGATCGGCTTGACTGAAATCCAGGGATGCGTGTACGAGCCGCGACCGCCGCGATTCTGCAGGATCTTATGCTGAGCTGGCAGATCATTAAGAAGGCGAGTAGAGCAACGGACCTGCCACTGGGACAAATAGCAGCATGACGCCAATTATCTTGTCTTCAGGTGTCAGGTCTCGCTTGAAGTGGCGTATGAGAAGGAAAAGCCTGAGCAGGCTTGTCGCGACCAACACGCAAAGAAGTGCGGTCTTCTACATTGGCGTTCCCCGAGCAGCGACGACTGCATGGCGGCTGCTGCCTAACGCCTGAGTTAAGCCGGACCGCTGCGCGGAACGGCGGAGTGGTA